>ERZ773177.98-NODE-98-length-104570-cov-12.2991_pt1 | contig 104570 bp, 89 predicted proteins | sample MGYA00580534_ERZ773177 | MGnify/ENA primary metagenome ERZ773177 (study PRJEB29015, sample SAMEA2737872) | human gut metagenome | biome: human gut; feature: human-associated habitat; material: faeces | place: China | collected 2012 ...
GAGAGGACGTTTAGACGCAAGAAGGACGCTGAAGAGCTTAGTTGCGGATTTGAGGTTGATCTTTTGTACCAAAAATACGGTTATTTTGTAGAAATGCAAGTTTTTGTGGGTTAATTGATGCAAAATGAAACAAAGAAAGAGGATATCTCAATACAAATATTGAGATATCCTCTTGTACTATATTCTTCTTTTATACCTTATTTATTTTTCTTGAAAAGTTCTTTCAGGCAAATCGTTTTGTTGTTGATGAGCGGATGTGCCCAAAAACCGATGAATGTGATATAACCTGCGAATACCAGAATAATCAACATACCGGTGCGTAGTGAAGTTGCGTCTGCCAGCATACTGATAATCATCGGGCCACCGGCTCCGCCTACGATAGCGGAACACAAGATACCCGCAAACGAACCGTGATGTTGCGATGCCGAGTTCAGGGCCAACGAGAATACAATGGAGTACATCATGGAAATGCTGAATCCGATAGCCGGGAAAGCAATGAGAGAAATCTCTTTATTTCCGAAGAGGGCGGTCAGCAATAAGATAATGGTTAATACTCCTGAAATTTGGAGCAAGCGCTTACTGTCAATCAGTTTCAATAATACCATACCTACCAGACAGCCTGCCGTCATCAGTCCCCAAAAGTAACTTACAGCTTGCGCACCTTCTGCCTGCGGGTTTACTCCGTGATATTGTTCAAGGAATGTGCTCATGAAGATAGAGGTTCCTTGTTCCGTGCTCACATAACAGAAGATGCCGAGGAAAAACAGCCATACATATTTCTGTTTGAATAGCGCCACGTAGGAATCTTTGGAACCGCTTTTCTCATCTTCTTTCAATTCGATTTTCGGGAAGCGGGAAAGCCCTACGGCAATCAGCATAATCAGTAACAGAAGAGTGAATACCCAATATAGTGAAACCCACGGCATATCAGCCGGAGTCATATCGGCTAAAAGGTCGATAAAGAAGCTCTTTCCCTCTGTATATATATCCGGATTGAGTTCGTGAATCAGGTACGTGTATACCAGAGGACTCAAGAAAGAAGCGATACCAAATACAAATTGGGCGACTTCCGCTACGAAGGCATAATTTTCTTCTCCTCCTACAACGCGTTGTAGCGGATTAAGTACGGTTTGTAACATAGCCATACCCAAGCCTATGATAAAAGAAGAAGCTAACAGGATAGGGTAGGTATGCACACAGGCGAACAGCGTGGTTCCGATGAACGGCATCAGGAATCCCAGAAACAATACCGGTTTCTCACCGAAACGGTCAATCATCAATCCGGCAGGGATGGACATGATGGCATAGGCAAGAAAGAAGTCGGGATAAACCCTGCCATTGCCAAATCGCTCAGATTAAAATTATGAATAATGTCCGGAATGAGTGGCCCCAGAATGTTAGTAATAAATGATATGGTAAACCAAAACGCCATGATGAGCGCCAGCATTCCTAAATTCTTTTTCATATTGTTTTGTGTTTAATGGGAGAATACCAGTGATGCAGCACCGATACTTCCTGCTTTGTTTCCTAAAGATGCAGCCATGATTCGGGTATTCACGGCACAATCCGCCATGGCGTAGCGATGTGCTTTCTCACTGACTTTCTGAATATAGAAGTCGCCGGCTTCGGATAGTCCGCCGCCTATTACGATACGTTGCGGACTGAAGATATTGATAAACCCGGCAATGCCGTGCCCCAGAAAATCGCAATGTTCCTCCAGACTCTCTGTTGCCAGTTTGTCTCCTTCTTTATAAAGACGTACAATAAGTTCTCCGTTGATTTCTTCATTCGGAAATGAAATACCGGATTCACTTGCCCGTTTGCTGAAACGGCGTACCAATGCAGAAGTAGATGCGTAATGCTCCAAACAGCCTACAGAACCGCATGCACAAGGTTCACCGTTGGCGATAAGAGGTACATGACCCAGTTCAGTACCCCGGTTGGCAAAACCATTGAACAGTTTACCATCAATAACGACTGCGCCGCCGATACCTGTACCTATGGTCAGGAAGACTACATTTCTTGCACCTTGCCCGGCGCCATACATTGTTTCTCCCAATCCCATCAGGTTGGCATCATTACCCATTTGCACAGGCAAGCCGGTTTCCGCTTCGATACGGTCGGCAAGATTCAGGTTTTCCCAGCCTTTGATGTTTTCTGCTCCGCCCAGTACGATGCGATTGGTTTCGTCTACAATACCGGGAGTGCCTATACCTATACCTTCTACTGCCACGCCAAGTTGTTGTGCCGAAGCCATTGTTTCTTTGCTGGCAGCTACTAATTGGCCGATTACTGCTTCTGCAGATACATCGGCTTTTGACGGTAATTTTCCTTGAAAGTGAAATACGCCTTCATTGTCAATAAGGGCGTATTTCACAGAAGTACCGCCAAGGTCAATTCCTATAGCGTATGTTTTACTCATAATCATCAAACTCTTTCAGCCCAAATCGGAGAACTCCATGCCCATTGTCCGTCACGCTGACGTACGCGTACGTAATAATAGTCTGTGTCACGTTGAGGCTCTTTGTCTTCCATATAATGTTCCACAGTGTAGCAGCTTTCAGGCATGGCGCGGTTAAAGAGGATGGCTTCGCTCAACCAGCCAATCATGAAGTGAGAACGAGAACCTTCAAGCAGTTCACCCAATGAGTGTTCGAACTTCTTGCCATTGAAGTCGGCAGTTAGTATTCCGTCTTTCGGCATTTCCAAGTCGAGGATTACTGCTTGCATAGCAGGAGTGGTGGTGTTAGGGTTCTTGCTGCTGTACAAATCCAGTTCCGTTTCTTTTTCACCAGCGGAGAGGATGCGGTTGACATGTGTCTTGAATTCTGTTTCACCTTCTTGGGGAGAAGTGAAAGCTGCACCGCGGAAACAGGGAGTAACACTTACGATACGACCTTTATTTATAGCTAATTTTCCTTGCCAGTGTACGTATTGCTCCTCGCGGTTCCAACCGAAATCAACTTTTACTTTGCAACGGATGGTATCACCTTCCGGTGCAATCGGGGTCAACGGACCGTTCATGCGAGCCAGTATCTGGCCGTTTTTTACAATATCTACATAATCTATGCAGCTTTCACCGGTTACATTCAAGTAAATACGGCGGCTGTTGCCACGAACGACATCACCCATGAAAGCATCGTTGAGGCGGAAGTCTATTAATATTTTGTCACCGGTAGCGGCACATACATGGCGGGTGCGAAGAGCTTCCCAAATAGCATCGCGAGTCAATGACGGTGCCATAACACCGATACGTCCGTCACCGTAGCTGCCCGGATAGCCGGAGTGTTGGTCGGTAGAAGCCATGATGCCGAATTTATGACCTTGGTCCAAACCGTATTGGATTGTTCCTTCCCATTGGCGCGGTCCCATGTCGTGCAGATACGGATAGTCGCCTTGGTCGCTTTCCGCCAAACCATGACGTGAGTACATTTCTACGAACGGAGTAATATCTCCTTCTGTAAAGCATTTCCAGTTGTAGCCGCGATAACCACCCTGATAACCCATATGGTGTGGAGTGACGAATACTTTATGCCCTTTGGCTTTCTCTTTCCAATCCTCGATAGAAGTACATTCCACAAGCGGTGCATCCAAATCATAGTTTAATGCTACGTGGTCGCCATGTTCCATGCTATGAGCCTCGTATCCGACGAAAGTGAGGAATTCTCCTTCTTTATTGTATTCGTTGCTCATCTTTACATACTTTTCATAGCCTCCCTCGCGTAAACGTTTGAAAGCTCCGGTGTGATAGTCGATTACCCACTTCAGACGCGGATCGTTTGCACCCGGAATATCCGGCCACATGGCGTGAGGCGTTACACTGACAAAGTCCAGTTGTCCTTTGGCGGCTTCAAAAGCATCGCGCATATCACCGTGTCCATAAGTGATGTTACAGTGATTGTGTAAGTCGCCCCAAAACATCTTGAGATTACTGGCTGACGGCATAATCTTTTTTGCTTCCTTACTTCCAGCTGCACAAGAACCGAGCAGGCTTCCTGAAGCTGCTAATCCAAGAAAAGACCAGCCTGTGTTTTTTAGAAAACTTCTTCTATCCATGATAATAAATTTAATGGTTTTATCTGTTTTTCATTAATCTTCTGTCACCTTTGAAAAGTACATTGACTTTTTCATCAGGGTCGTTGTCTTTATATTGCTTTTGAGTATCTTGCAACAGTTGCATTAACTCTTTCTGTTTTTCAGCGTATTCCGGTTTGCCAAACACATTGTTCATTTCGCGAGGGTCTGCTTTCATATCATACATTTCCCATTCATCAATGTCATTGTAGAAATGAATCAGCTTGAAGTCCTGTGTGCGAATACCGTAGTGGCGTTTTACCGAATGTTCTGCAGGATATTCATAATAATGATAGTAAGCTGCCTTGCGCCAGTCGGCAGGGATCTTGCCTTCATTTTCCAATATCGTTTTCATGGAAGCTCCCTGAATATCCGAAGGAATTTCCACTCCGGCAAAATCAAGGAAAGTCGGGGCGAAATCCACATTCATACAAATTGCATAGCTTGTGCTACCGGCTTTTATAGCTTTGGGATAGCGGATGATGAGCGGCATACGTTGACATTCTTCATACATAAAGCGTTTGTCAAACCAGCCATGTTCACCGAGGAAGAATCCCTGATCGGAAGTGTAGACTATGATTGTATTGTCCAATTCACCGGTTTTTTCGAGATAGTTCAGTAAACGGCCGATGTTTTCGTCTACGGACAATACCGTAGCCAGATAATCACGCATATATTGCTGATATTTCCAGCTGATTAACGCCTTGCCTTTCAGGTTGCCCTTGCGGTATTCGGAAATACGTTGCGCATATACCGAATCCCATTTGTCTTGCACCTCGGCGGGCATACGTTTGTACACACTGTAAAGTCTGTTGGTGGTATCTTTCAACATCTCTGCACGAGTCAGCAGCTTCAAGTCCCAGTCATTTGTCAAAGTATGCTCAATAGACATATCTTGTTCGCGGGCAGCTCTCCCACGTCCTTCGTAGTCATCAAACAAATTGGCAGGTTCAGGGAATGTCGTATTATTGAATATACCCAAATGGCGTGGAGCCGGCATCCAGTTACGGTGCGGAGCTTTTTGGTGATACATCATACAGAAAGGTTTGTTCTTGTCCCGGCTTTCCAGAAACTTGATGGCTTTGTCTGTTATGATGTCCGTGGCATAGCCCTTTTCTACAATATGCTTTCCGTCTTCCCAGAAATCGGGATCATAATAGTCTCCTTGTTCATGCTGACCGCTTAGAATACTCCAATGATCGAAACCTTGCGGCTCACTGATAAGATGCCATTTACCAATGATAGCGGTTTGGTAACCGGCTTGTTGGAGTAATTTAGGGAACGTCTGTTGGTCACCGTTGAAGGTGCTTGCATTATCTGTAAATCCGTTTTCATGGCTGAATTTGCCGGTGAGGATACATGCGCGCGACGGACCGGAAAGAGCATTGACAGCGTAACAATTGTCCATACGGATACCCTCATTAGCTATACGGTCCATGTTGGGGGTTTGCAGTAGATTTCCACCGTAGCAAGACATGGCTTGCGTGGTGTGATCATCCGTCATCATAAAGATTATATTCGGACGCTTGGGCTCTTCTTTTTTCTGGCCGGCACAAGAAGCAAGGCTTAATGTAGCTAACGGAAGAAGCAAATTGGAGAAATTGTTTTTCATAACTGGATTGATTTGCTGTAATTCGTATATTATAATTTGTAATTTAAAGACTGTTTCTTGCCATTTACTTTCACCTCTATTTCCAGTCCGTTTTCATTGAAAGTTTTGTTTTTGAACTTAGCGGATAATTTGGGGGCATCTGCGCTGTTCTTAATCGGACAGATAACGGTAATATAACGTACAGCATCTTCGCTATCTTTTTTAACATTGAATGATACGTTCATACGTTTGTAACGTTTGCGGTAGGCGGTTGAGCACCATCCCGGTTCTTTCTTCATCGTCATACCTTCGGGACCGAAGCATTGCAGTTTCATGTTGCTTCCTTCTTCAAACTGGGTGATGAAAGTCATGTCTTCGCGATTGTTGGCGATTTCACCTTTCGGCATCTGATAGTGCAGGTTGATAAAGCCTTTTTGGCTTCCTGCCATTTCGTCTACAATCACAAAGTAACTGTTGTTTACGAAGAATATGGAACGACGGTGTTTTAGATTTTTGTAACTTGGATTTTCGGTAACTAATATCTGTATATTACCTTCCGGTTGCCAAAGCTTAGTTACGGATTCAGTTTGTTCCAGATTCTTGTCATTCAGAGTAACAGTATTATGCACACAAGTCTGGCGATGCCAGTTGCGTTGTTCCATTACTTCTCCTTCACCGGCATATACATAAGAACCGGAATCAGGGAACAAGTTTTTGCCGTTGAACCAGAGTTCGAAAGTCCCGTTATCCGGTTGGCAATGCCAAAAGGCTTTCGGACCGGCTTTTACTACCATCTGTGTTCCATCCATTCCCCAAGAGTTACGGAATACAAAGAATCCGGACTTTAAGAACCCTTTGGAGAGATAATCGGGCAATGCACCTTCTTTACCCTCAGTGGCTAAATACTTGATGAACTGATTTTTCGGGAACATTTTACTCCAATTGCGATAATCTTTCAGCATTTCAGATTTAGAAGTCAGTTTTGCATCACTGAAACAGGGGTTGGTGTAGTCCGGGAAAGAAACATTGGCATAGAATACAATCATTTTTTCAATGGTATTCAGGTATTCTTTCGGAAACTCATTGCGAAAACCGTTCAAGTCGGCTATATTTAATGCTTTGCAGAATATATTGATTGCAGCAAGATGGTAGTGCGGGTCAAGCTCAAATTGTCCACCGTCATTGTAAACCTGTACATTGATTTCACGATTCATGATGTTGATGCCGCTCTTTCTCCAAGCGGCCGCTTCCTTAAATTCTGGGAAGAAAGCGCCGGCATAAATCATGCGCTGTGCTTCAAATAGCAGGTGATTACCTTGTGCGGAGTAATTACCTAATATGTGGATGGCATGTTTATGATAGTTCACAAGAAACTCGGTCAGGAATTCCGGAGTGAACGAGGGAGACGCGACAAACAGCTGGAATTGTGAGGTCTGGTCTTGCAGACGGTTACTTACTTCCAACGGACGCCATGCAAAACGCATATTTTCTACGTCACCTTTCAGTTGGCTGTCACCGGTCATTTCATATTCTTTCTTATCTATCTTTACTAACGGATTTTTTCTGATCCAGTCAATATATTGTTTAGTCCATTCTTTGGCATATTTTTCGTCACCACTCAGACGGTAAGCCTTACCCATGGGGGTAAACCATTTGTGGCGGTGCAGCTGCCAGCGCAATTCATTGTCCTTTACCGGCCAGTATTTCCAGTCGATGTCTTCACCGTAGTTGAATGACGGTTGATAGCCTTTATGGGCAAAGAATGTGTGTTGCAGAGCCTCGTCCGCCATTTTCTGTTCATCCTTGCTGATAGAGAGTTTCTTCAGATTGATGTCGGGCGTTTTCACGTTGGTGCGTGTACGATAGTAATTGAGCAATGCTTGGGCAGCTTCTGTATCCTTACCCTCTTGGTGTAAGGCTTTTACCTTCTCCAATCCGGGATAATCCAAATTGAGGAGTGAAAAAGCCTCTACTTTGAGCTCTTGGGCATTGGCTTTTCCGATGAAACAGACAAATGCCAACAGGAGTATATATTTAAAAGTCTTGTTCATAATGCTTGCAGATATATTATCGGGAATATTAGAGGCTGTTGTAACTGATACCTTCCAAATCCATAAAGCGCTTTAATGCTTCCAGATAGTAATAGTCGGCATAGTTCAGCGGAGTGTCAATTTCAGAACCGTTGGGCAATGAACCGGTGGAGTGCATTAGAATGAATCCTTGGTTTTCACCAGTTTTAGCCAGATAAGCATCGCTTGACAAACTCTTTAGAATTTTTTCTGCATAATCCAAGTATTTCTTTCCATCAGGTACCATTGTACTCAACTCTATCAGCGCAGAAGCTGTTACAGAAGCGGCAGATGCATCGCGGGGAGTTTCATTGGTAACGGGGGCGTCATAATCCCAGTATGGAATCGCATCATCAGTCTTGACACGTGCCATAATCATGTCGGCCACTTTTACGGCAAAATTTAAGAAAGTGGTATCTTTTGTTTCGCGATAGCAGGCAGTGTAGCCATACACAGCCCATGCCTGACCGCGTGCCCATGAAGAGTCGTCATTCTTACCCTGAAATGTTTGTCTTTTCTCTACTGTACCATCGTTGTTGTAACTAACGACATGCCAGCAAGTATAGTCAGGGCGGAAATGATTGTGCATGGTAGTCATGGCGTGTTTAACGGCAATGTCCTTGTAGGCGTTGTTACCGGTTTCTTTAGCCACATTAAACAGTAAATCCAAATTCATCATATTGTCGATGATAACAGGAAAATTCCAGGTACCGAAATCCCAAGAACGGATAGCTGCGATAGAATCGTTGAAACGTCCGCACAAATTATCAGCTGTTTCTTTCATTACGGCAGCAATTGTATCGTTAGGAGCCAGACGCTCTGCATTACCATAACTGCAATTTACCATGAAACCTAAGTCGTGTGTACCGGTGTAATAACGTACAGGATTCAGTAGGTTAGTATATTGGATAGCCCGTGCTTTTAGTGTATCGTTACCTGTCATCTCATAAGCATACCATAAAGAGCCCGGATAGAAACCGCTGGTCCAGTCGTAAACACTGCATAGGCGGCGTTTTCCCATTTGGTCGGCTGTCGGATGAGCACGGAGCGAGTCTTTAAAGGTTAGTGAGTCTCTTTCCAATTGCCTGCACAGAAAATTCATATCATAGCCAGTGCGGATGGAACGCGGCAGCATATTGGTGGATGAAATTTCTTCTGCGGTTAATTCTAATTGGGCGGAAGCTACATCCAGACCTTTTTTTATCCAACTGTAGTCTTTCTTAGGCTGTGTCTGGCATGATACTAAAGTCAGTGCACCCAAAGCTAAGAGAACAAGTTTCTTTTTCATGTTATTTGTTTTTTATGTAATTGATTTTAGTAGGTTTTGTAACGAAAGCAAAGCTAATGGATTCTTTATAGATTCAGTAGTAAGAATGTTGAAAAGGAGAATAATCCGTCTTTTCGGAATGTCACTTTTGTTGAAAAGTGTTTAGATAATCTCCAATATACCCCTTGGGGAGGTATATTGGAGATTTTATTAGAGGATAATCAGCAAGCTGATTACCATTTAGGGTTTTGTTTGAATTGGGTACATAAGTCCATTTCACGTTGCGGGATAGGCATCAATTCATGCTTGCCTTCTTCTGTATATTTTGCAACAACATAGTTGGCGCTTGAGTACCAGTTGGACAATTCATTAGATGTCTCCTGAATAGTCTTGTAGTAGATTCCCCAACGTACCAAGTCTAAGCGGCGATGTCCTTCGAATGCTAATTCGTAGGCGCGCTCTTTGCGAACGGCTTCGCGGAAAGCGGCTTCGTCCAGTCCTTCCGGCAGATCGCAGACCGAAGTATCGTCCGGATTGCCAAAACCACGGCGGCGAACTTTATTGATTGCGTCATAAGCCTCATCGGTAGGCCCGTGTTTCCATTCGTTTAATGCTTCTGCGTAAAGAAGCAATACATCTGCATAACGCAATACATACCAGTTTACATTGGATTTGTCATTATTAACGAAGCTGACAGTTTTGACATATTTCTCGATATCCCATTTTGCGGGAGTATAGTTCTGCTTTTCCTTTTGTGACTTTTCAGGGTCTTGATCTTTATCTAAAGCGGTAGCCTCGTCATCTGTTATTTTGGCTGCCCAATAGAAACGTCCGTTGGTTTCTTTATCACCATATTTGTAGTTGGCAACAGATAAATCGCGACGTAAATCACCGGCATTATTACCTTCTCTCCAATCTAACACGAAGGTATGAACCACTTTCATATTTCCGGCACAACTGCCGCTTTTACCCATGTTGACAGTGGTTTTTACTCCGTTCCATTTACCGATGCGTCCCACCGGGTCGCTGTTGTTTGAGTAAGTAGGTGAATAGAATGAGATTTCAATCAAGCTTTCGGTAGGATCCCAAACGCTGTTGCAGGTATTTTCCCACAGCTTTTTATAATCCGGCAATAAATCATGTTTGCCCGATTCAACAAGAATACTTGCTGTGTTGGCTGCATTCTCCCACTTGCTTGCATCTTTTGAAGCCCAAGTTGCATACACTTTGGTAAGTAAGCCTAAGGCTGCGCCTTTGGAGAAGCGGAAGCTGTTATCTTCCCGGTAAGTATCGTCTTTTGCATAAGGCAATACTTCGCTGGCATAGGTCAAATCATCTTCAATGAATTTGTATACATCTATCGGGTCTGCCTGTACAAAAGTGTTCGGGTTTTGGTTGGACATTTGGGTACTGGTCATCAGAGGTATATTTTCATAGCGGCGTACCAACTCAAAGTAATACATGGCTCTCAGAGCTCTGGCTTCTCCCATATAGATGGTAGCCAGTGCTTTATCTTTCTCTGAGTAGGTGTTTATCTTGGCAGAGACACCTTCCAGAAAGTCATTGGCTCTGTATATGCCGGTGTAGAGAGACTCCCACGTTTGTTGTACTTCTGCTTGTGTAGTGGGGTAGGCATTGGTAGGCAGAATACGGAAGTTCTCCGTCGTGCTTCCTTCTACTTGTGCGATGTCTGTTCCCATTGAGAAGTAAATGGACATATTGTATCCATACATGGCGTCTCTTACGTTGGTAAGGTAGATACCAAGCAAAACATTCTGCGCTTCACCCGCATCGTTCAGGTAGTTTTCCTTTTCTACTTCAGTGCTGATTTCTTCTTCCAACGAACAGGCGGCAGGAAGCAGACACATTGCTGAAAGAGCTATATAGTATATTAATTTTTTCATATTATCTGTTTTTATGAATTAGAATTGAAGATCTATACCGAATGTAAACACTCTACTCTTAGGATAAGCACCCCAGTCCAGTCCCGGTCTCATCGGGTCGTTCAAACTGTTTACTTCCGGGTCATATCCGCTATAATTGTTCCAACAGAACAGGTTTTGGCCTGTTGCGTAAACACGCAGTTTGGATACATAGAACTTGCTGGTCCATTTTTGGGGCAGGGTATATCCTAAAGTGATGTTCTTGAGACGCAGGAACGAGCCGTCTTCAATGAAGCGGGAGTATACGTCGTTGGTGATGTAACCGTCGAATGCAGGTACCAAGTTGGAAGCATTGGTCGGGCTCCAACGGTCTGCTACTTCGGCAAGCATATTTCTGCGCGAACTTCTGGATTGGGTAGCATACAGGCGTGTAGCGTTATAAATGTCATTGCCATAGTTAAATTGGAACATGAAGCTGAAGTCGATTCCTTTATATTCCAGTGTATTGGTGATACCGCCAAACCATTTCGGCATGGCATTACCAATTACGGTACGGTCTGCCGTCGTAATTTTGCCGTCACCGTCCTGGTCTTTATATTTCACTACACCGGGTCTTACGCCACCTGTGTAACGTGTGTTATTGGTGATTCCGTCTTTCAGTACTAACTGACCGTTCGTGTTGGTATAGAAATCGTCAGCCTGATAAATTCCATCGAATTCATAACCGTAAATCAAGCCTAACGATTCACCTACTTTGGCTATATAATCATCACCGGTAAAGTTTGAATCAAAGCCGGAGCGGGCAAGTCTGTACTGTTCACCGGAAGAAAGCGCTTCCAATGTATTCTTGATAAATGAAATGTTGAAGTTGGTCTGCCAGTTGAAATCCTTGGTCTGGATGTTGGTAGAGCTTAAGCTAAGTTCGATACCTTTATTCTGGATTTTACCGATGTTCTGCCATTGTGAGCTGAACCCGGTAGCGTGTGCCAATGACTGTGCCAGCAATAAGTCTTTGGTGTTCTTGATGAAGAAGTCGGCTGTTACATTCAGACGGTTGTCAAAGAAACCTAAGTCAACACCTAAGTTCACAGTGCTTGAACCTTCCCATTTCAAATCGGAGTTTTTGAGTTGCTTCGGAGTCAATACAGTTACGGTATTGGTTCCCACACCGTATTTATTATCCGTGTACAGGTCCATAGACAGATAGTTGGTGATACGGTCGTTACCGACAACACCCCAACCAAAGCGGACTTTGAAATTGGACATCCATTCGAGGTCTTTCATGAAGGCTTCTTCGGATACACGCCATGCGGCAGAGAAAGAGGGGAAAAAGCCCCATTTGTTCTTTTGTGAGAATACGGTAGAACCGTCGGCACGTACAGTGGCAGTCAGCAAGTATCGGTTGTTGTAGCTATAGTTGGCACGGGCAAAGAAAGAAAGCAACATCTTTTCGTTGTAGCCGCTTTCTACCTTACTGGGAACAGCTCCTAACCCTAAATTGTTATTTCCCAAATTGTCAAACGGGAAGTCCATAGCTTCACCCAATAAGTGTTCACTATTTCTGTAAGATACTTCATGACCTAACATAATGTCGTAATTATGCTTTTGGATTTTTTGTTTCCAAGTCAGGGTGTTGTTATTACTCCAACGTACGTCACGTCCCATTTGGGTACGTCCGTATGGCTTTTGACCGTTACGGTAAGCTTCTTTTGAACCGTCTCTGTAGAAGATGTCTATGCGGTTATTGGTGGTATTGTAAGTCCCGGCAGTTTTGAAGGTTAATCCTTTGATGATATCCCAAGTAAGAGCACCGTTTGCCGACCACATTTCGGCACGCTTGTTATTGGTTACGGATTCTGTTTGCTTCACTGGATTTACCTGTGCCAAACTTTCACCGGTTTCCAGCATTTCGGGGTCGATGGCAGAGTTCAGCAATGCTTCGTCAGTCAGTTTAAGACCGCCGGTAGGGCGGGCGCTCAATATTTGTGCCAACATATTGAAACGTCCTGAATCGGCAGAAGTACCCGCACCTTTACGGTTGGTTTGCGCATAGTTTACGGTTACGTTGAATGAAACTTTCTTATTGATTTTCTGATCGAGACGGAACTTGGCAGTTGTTTTGTCGAAACCGCTGTTTTTGAAAATTCCGTTTTCAATATAACGTGAGAATGAAGCATTGTACTTGGTGTTATCATTACCGCCTATCAATGACAGGTTATGGTCTTGTGACCAAGTAGGGTTGAAAGTTTCGCCCTGCCAGTCTACACCGCCAAGACCGATATAGTCTTCAAGTGACTGATAGCGGTAAGGCGTACCATCCTCATCGTTTCCTTCTTTATAGTATCCGGTACTCAATTCCGGTTTTACTTCCCCTTGTAATTTTACGAATTCGTAGGGAGAGAGCAAATCCAATGTTTTTGAAATCTTGCGGTAAGTAGCGGAACCGTTGTAGGTAACGACGGGCTTGCCTGATTTACCGGATTTGGTTGTAATCAATACTACGCCATTGGCGGCACGCGCACCGTAGATAGCCGAGGAAGAGGCATCTTTTAATACTTGGATAGATTCAATATCGGAGTTGGACAGATAGTCTATGTCCGATACTTCAAAACCGTCTACAATGTAAAGAGGGGAGGCATCACCGGTCAATGTACCCACACCGCGGATGCTGATGTTGAAACCTGCACCCGGAGTACCGTCGGTAGAAGTGATTTGTACACCGGCAATCTGACCGCCTAATGCTCCGGCAATAGAACTTGTCTGAAAGCCTTCCACGTCTTTGGCAGATACCGAAGACACGGAACCGGTAAGGTCGCTTTTCTTCATTGTGCCGTAACCTACCACTACAACTTCATCTAACGTTTTGCTGTCGGGAACCAATTTAATGGTAAGTTGGGTTTTACCTTGTATTTTTACTTCTTGTGTCAGATAGCCAATGTAGCTGACAACTAAAGTTGCGTTCTTGTTTGCTGTCAGGGTAAAGTTACCGTCTAAATCGGTAGCTGCACCGGCCTGTCCGCCTTTAACTTGAACAGTTGCACCGATAAGGGGAATATCGGTTTCGTCAATGACAACTCCTTTCACGGTCACACCTTGTGCAAAGGTGATAATGGAGACGAGGAGAGCCAAGAGGGTGATATACCCTCTTTTGCTCAATGTATGATATGTTGGTTTATACATAATTATATTATTGTTTTGTTAGATTAAAAGTTTTCGTCGAACCAGATGGCAACAGGATTGAGCTTAGTTCCTGCATTGAGTTTAGATTCATCTCCTTGAGGTTGGCATGTCATACTACCTATAAGCACTCCATTTGCATAAGTTCCGTCTGCAGATTTCCATTTATCAGGGTTGATAACTATAGCTTTGGTTTCAGGATTTACATATCCTAATAATATATCAAGATGTTCTCTATTGATATATTTAGAAATATCATAGTACGACATAGGCTTTTTAGCACCATAGTTGGGTGTAAGCCCCATCTCATTCCAGCAGGCTGTCCAAACATCTCTCATGAAGTTATCAGGTTGCTGTGGGGTGCAACTTGTTTCTTCTATTAAATCGATTGTGTAGAAATGGAAATCTCTGCGATAATCTACTTTTAAAAGATTTTGGTCAGGACATTGAATTGTGAGTTTTCCAGCAGAATACTTACCAGTCTTAGAATTGACTTGAAGAACAAAAGGACGATAGTCTAACATAACTCCATCTCTGTTGCTGATATTGGATCTAATGAATATGGGTGCTGTTACAGAGTAAGCTAAATCTCCTTCACCGCAAGTCGCTTTTACAACAAGCATACCGATATTCATCATAGGTACACTTCTACCATCTGGATTTTTTTGGCTGAAGTCATAATACTGAAATTTTGCATTTGAGAAATTTATTGCTCCTGTATTGGCGTCTATTGTAGCTCCAATTCCAGTAACATAATCATTTATGTCGGTTTCTTTTGATTTAACTGGCTTCTTGACAAGAATTTCCCATTTAGCCGATTTCCCAGCTGGAAGAGTTGTTTTTGGCATTAATATTGTTCCATGGAAGGCTTCTTCTGTATCATAGGCAAATTGATTGGCATAATCGTTTTCCGGAGACAATCCTATGTTATTGCCATAATGGAATGTAAACTTATTCGGATTCGCCTTTATTACTAATGGGAAAGAAATTGTAACTTCCCCTTTCGGATTAGTTGCTTTTACCTTAACCGTATAATCATTAGGTACTAATGTGTTATTCTCTGCAATAGTAATGCTACCGCTAACCTTATCAATGCTTATTCTTTTCTTTTCAATTTGGTCTTTGATAGCACCTTCATTATCAGAAAAGTCAAATATTACCTCGTCTCCAATAAAACCGTCGGCTAATGGTATGGTATATCCTTTTCCTTCGTAAGTTTCGGGAATCTCGTATTTGAATTTTTCCGGGACAATAGGAGCAATAAAATCTACTACTGTAACAATATAGGCTTCGGGGAAGTCTGCATTTCCGTATTCATTCGTAACGGTAACATCTACTTTATATATATTACCGATAGTAGTCAGAACATTCTCCGCAATGGTAATCTTACCGGTTGTTGCATCTATCGTGAACCCGGATATTTCGGGGGTAATGGATTTGATAGCATAAGTTCTACCTTCCAAAGAACCTTGTATAGTCGGTAATTCTGATTCGTGTGCTGTCATTCTTTCTACTCTTACCTCGTTTGGAGTGTACAGTAAGTTCAGAGGTTTGGAGATGACATTGAAAGTTACAGCATCTGCATAGAGGTGTTCGCCGGCTTTTGTCTTTAGCTTTAAGCTTATTACATACTTCTCTCCCGGAATGATATTGTCTTTCTTGTCAGGATTGAACGTGATAATGCCGTCGTTAGAGATAGTGAAGTACTTTAAATACTCTTTGCTTTCATCTTCCGCAATAGAATATCCGGTGATGCTTACATGCTTTTCTGTGTCGGTTGTGACTTGTGCACCGGCTTCCCACCACTTTTTATCTTCCATTTTTACAACTACTTCGGCAGGAGTAACTGTTACACCTTCGGGTACAGCCAGTAGCATATTAATCTGGACTGCATCTTTAAATTCAAAGTACTTGCCGTTAGAGTAGCAGCCTACACTGATGGCGTAAAGTCCGGTAGCAAGATTCTCTGTGTTCTGGATGTTGATAGCACCGGTTTCGGCATCTATTACAAAACTTTCGGTTGTGCAGGCTTCGTCATTGAGCGTAATGCCTGTGATAGTGAAGTCATAGGGAGCGCTACCTTTATAAGTAGGTGCTTCCAGTGTGTACGCCATAGAAGGACCTATGTCCGTTACACCATAATAATGAAGAATAAATCCCGTTGAGTCCGTTGTCTCCGTTTTGTCACAAGAGGCGCAGACTAAGGCCAATGCTATTATAGCAAAGACCTTTAGTGACCTTGAGATGGTTAACAATTTGGTTTTCATGTTAAAAACAGTTGTTGGTTTTTATTAGTAAAAATTCGATTTTTATGCAGCAAAAATATAATATTTGCTCGTGGATGTTAACACGCTTTGTTTCAGCTTTCTTTGAAAACCGAATATTATTATCAGAGTTGTTGAATGAAATATTAGATTTGTTGAAAACCGCCGTTCAAACCATTCTAAGTGAAAAAAATATGAATAGAGGAAAAAAATTTTTGATGTACATCAAACGGAATTATCTCCCCTTTCATCCGCTATCCTTTCGATTTCTTTATGTATTCTGTCGGTAGGCAGCCTATGTATTTCTTGAAGCAAGTAGCAAAATAGGAAGATGAATTGAACCCTACCATGCTGCTGACTTCGGCTACCGTATAGCGTCCGCTCTTTAGCAGTTCCGTTGCTCTTTTGAAACGCACCTTGCGGATAAAGTCGATGGCGGATTCTCCTGTGATTGCTTTCAGCTTTAAGTGCAGGTTGGAGCGGCTCATGTTCATCTTTTGTGCAAATTCGTCGGTAGAGAATTCTATATTGTCTATGTTCTCCTCCACAATTTTCACGGCACGTTTCAGTAGCTCTTCGTCCATGACATTGAAAGTAATTTTTTCCGGTTCCACTTCCAGTGACTTAGCATATCGTTCGAGCATGTGGCGGCGGGTACGCATCATGTTCTGTATCTTGGAGGTGATGACGGCTATGGCGAAAGGTTTGGGGATATAATCGTCCGCTCCTACTTGCAATCCTTCCAGCTGATCTTTTATGTCGGTTTTGGCGGATAGGATAATAACCGGGATATGGCAGGTACGGATGTTTTGTTTTACATTCTTGCATAACTTGATACCGTCCATTACGGGCATCATGACGTCAGTGATGATGATGTCTATTTCATTATCTTTCAGCTTTTCCAATGCTTCTTCACCGTTGCCGGCTTCCAGTGTGTTGAACAAATCAGACAAGCCGCTGCACAGATAGTGGCGGATTTCCTGATTGTCTTCTACTATAAGGATGGTACCCCGTTTCTTATCGCCGGTTTCCAGAACTTTATTTTCCACTTTCTCCGTATCGATGAAGTACATGTCTTTGGAGTTGGTGGAGTAGACTTGCTCTTCTTCCTCCGGGCGGTTGGAGTCAGCCCGTTCGGACAGTTTGTAAGCCGAAGGGTCTTGTGGCAGATAGACGGAGAAAGTACTGCCTTTGCCTTCTTCGCTTTCCAGTTCAATACGTCCATGATGCAGCTCTACCAGACGTTGAACCAGTGAAAGGCCTATTCCGCTTCCTATATGCTGACTTTCTATCTGATAGAAACGCTCGAATACCTTTCCCTGTTTGTTGATGGGGATACCGATACCGGTGTCACTGACTTGCAGTATCAGCCAGTTCTCCTCTTCTTTCAGGGTTACGGTAATGCTTTTTCCGTTGTCCGTATATTTAAAGGCATTGGATAGAAGGTTGTTGATAATCAGCTCCAAATAGTTAGGGTCGAAAAGCTCCTCTCTGTCTTCCAGTTCCGAATGGAAAGCATAACTGATTTCTTTGTGGCGTGCCAGCTTATCGTAATACAGGAAGTTTTCGCGTATCAACCGGTAAGCATTTCCTTTCTTTACTTTCAGTTCGAATACTCCGAGTTCCGCACGGCGGTAGTCCATGAGTTGGTTGACCAGATGAAGCAGGCGGTTGGCGTTTCGTTGGATATATTCCAGTTGATTACGGGTCCAGCGGTCGTTGATTTTACTGATGACCTCCTGCAGCGGTGCTAATATCAGGGTTAGCGGAGTACGGAGTTCGTGTGAGATATTGATGAAGAAGCGCATCTTCATCTGGTTGATTTCCTCCCGATGTTCTTTGTCGCGACGTTCTATTTCGAGTTCAGCTTCCATGCTCTTGCGTAGCCAGAAGAAGCGGAATACAAAAGTTATGAAGCCGATGAATGTGGCGAAGAACAGGAGGATAGCCCACCAAGTTTTGTACCATACGGGCAGTATTACGATTTCCAGTACGGTTGGTGTGGCATTCCATTTGCCGTCGTTGTTGGCGGCTTTCACCATAAAGTTATAAGTGCCTTGCGGCAGATTGGAGTAGGAGACAGTACGTTTGTCCGTGAGGTAGTACCATTCTTTGTCGTACCCGTCCAATTTATAGGCAAAGGTGTTGTGCTGCCCGGAGATATAGTTTGATACGACAAACTCCAGCGAGAAGGCCGTTTGCCAAGATTTCAGCGTGATGCTCTTTGTGTCGCTGATATTCTTGGTGAGAATACCGGTTTCATCGTCCGGGCGGACAGTTTTGTTGAAAAGTTCCAGTTTGGTGATTACAACCGGGGGCGTATAGGGATTGTCTAACAATAATTCCGGGCGGAAAGTGGTGAGTCCGTTTATGCCGCCAAAGTACATTTCACCATTGGAGGTGCGGCAACAGGAAGAGGTGTTAAACTGGTTGCTTTGCAGACCGTCAGCTTCCGTAAAGCTGCGAAATTTCTCGGTTTCCGGATTGAAGCACGAAATGCCACGGTTGGTACTCATCCACAAGCGGCCGTAAGAATCCTCAAGTATGCCATAGACCACGTTGTTGGGCAGACCATTGGCTGTGGTGTATCGTTTTATCTGCTTGTCTTTCTCGTTGAAGCAATAAACGCCTTCGCGCGTACCTATCCAGATTATACCGTTGGTAGCTTCGTAAATATAGTTTGTGAATGCTTTGATAGTAGCGGATGAAGGCAAAAGCGATATGTGCTGTATATCTGTGCCGTGTTGCCTGAATACGGATACACCTTCCTCGCTCCCTACCCAAAGGCGTTTCTGTGAATCGCGAAATAAGGTTGTAATCTTTTGGAAAGAAATCGGTGTCCCGTCATTTTCTTGGTTTATGGTAATAAAGTTCCGTTTCTCCGGGTCGAAGTGCACTAATGCACTTAATGTACCCAGAAGGAAGTTATTGTCTTGGTCGGGGAGAATGGCATACACGTTTTCGTTGACCAGCTTGCTGTTGCTTTGGTTGAAGTTTTCCATGCGTCCGTTGCTGCGGTGCAGGATACTCAAACCACCGGCATGGGCGCCTATATATACTAATCCTCTCTGTTCGTCTACGTATACGGATTTGATATTGTTGGAACCGAAGCCGTCTTCACGCTGGCTTTCTTGCAGGGCGTAGTGAACGAACTGTTGGGTGGTGGGAATGTAGAGATTCAGTCCGCCGTCATTGGTCCCTATCCATAAGTTTTTTTGTTTGTCTTCAACGATGCAGCTTACGACATTATCGCTTAAAGAATTCTTGAAAGGAATACTTTTTATATTCTTAAAACGGTTGCGGATAGGATGGTAGTAGTTTAGTCCGCCGAAAAAGGTGCCTAACCACATACCGCCTTGCGAATCCATGAAGATGCTACGTACCGAGCGTTGCGACAGGCTGCCGCTTTCTATGGGATTGCTGCTGTAAGACATGAAAGAGTCGTTCCCTTCATGGTAGATATTAAGATCGTTGAAAGTGCCTATCCACAAGCGGTTTTGTGAATCCAGCGCCAATGAACGGATGTAATTGGAACTGATGCTTTGCGGATTGGAAGGAGAATGTTTGTAGGCCTTGACTTCCCGGGTCTTGGGATTGACAAGGAAAAGGCCTGACCCTTCTGTTGCCACCCATATGCGGGTGGGCGATTGTTGAAGTATGCTTTGAATCTGCTTGCTGTTTGGTATGTAAGTGAGCTTTTCAAACTTCTTCTGTGAAATGGAATAGTTGTATATCCCGTCTTTGGGTGTGCCAATATAGATTTGCTCGCCATATCTGTAAAGGGTAGATGCGACTATTTGGCGCATTGTGGAGCTGAGGGCGTTGTCTGCAAATTGGGAGGAGGGGATGTCGAACATGGTCAATCCCTCTAATGTGCTGACAAGCAACAGCTCCGGCGATACTTCTACAATACCGGTGATTTGCAAACGCTTGTCGTTCTTTTCATAGAAGAAGTTTTGAAATCTGTCTTTCTCCTCATCGTAATAGGACAAGCCGTCACGAGTGCCTATCCATACGCGTCCTTTACTGTCGGTCATAACAATGCGGGCTATGTCGTTGGCGATACTGTTCGGGTCGCTCTCATCGTGCTGATAAACAGTGAATGCGTATCCATCGTATTTATTGACACCGTCGTAAGTGGCAAACCACATATTGCCGAGCTTGTCTTGGGCTATGGAGAATACAGTGCTCTGCGACAAGCCGTCATTAATGGAAATATAAGAGAAGTTTATCTGTCCCCAAGCTTCTGAATAAGCATAAGAGACTCCTGCCGTACATAAAAACAACAGGAGGGCTGCTATCTGTTTAAGATTACTCATTATAAAACCGTAAAATTTATGATGGACCAAAGATAGTGATATCTTTCAAAATTTCTGTTAGGTTATGGATGATTTGCACAAATATAGGGTTTTCTGAAACAAATGGGGGGAAGTATGAGTGATAGCTTTCGTACTTTTGCGATATAATTTAAGTTTAATATCAAAATAGGATGAAGAAAAACATTTTTATTATCTGTATGGTGGTGGCTACAGGTTGTATGGCAACACTGACTGCACAAACCAAAGGCACTAAAGCATTGGTCCCCTTGACTGAACGGGTAAATGTGCAAGCCGACTCTGCACGCCTCAATCAAATTATAGATGGCCGTTGGGTGGCTGTCGGAGCTAAAAAGGAACATGCCATTCAACGGGATTTTACGTGTCTGTTCAACGGCAAGCCTTCTTATCGTTTTGAACTGCGTAAGGAAGACAATACTTTGGAAGGATATGGAAAGGGAGAAACGAAAGGTCGTGCCGAGTTTTCTTATTGTTACGCTACTTCAGCGGATTTTAACGGATTGCCGGAAGACACTTACCGGAAAGCACAAATCACGAAAACCGTTTATCATCATGGAAAAGGTATTTGTCCGCAAGGCGCCTCACGGGATTATGAGTTCTCAGTATACATTCCGTCTACTCTGGACAGCAATGTCTCTACCATTTTCGCGCAATGGCATGGTATGCCCGATCGTACACTTGTCCAGACTCCTAATGGCGAAGTGAAAAAGCTGACGGTTGATGAGTTTATAGAGTTGGAAAAGACCACTATCTTCAAAAAGAATACAGGCCATGAAAAGGTAGCCAAGTTGGACAAAGAGGGGAACCCAATGAAAGACAAACAGGGAAATCTCATCTATAAGGCCGGAAAGAAGAATGGCTGGTTGGTAGAACAGGGCGGTTATCCACCGTTGGCTTTCGGGTTTTCCGGAGGTTGGTTCTATATCAAGGCTAATTCGGATCGCAAATGGCTGACGGATAAAACCGACCGTTGTAATGCCAGTGCTGAAAAGACCCCGATAATGAAGTCGGTAACTTCCGATTACAAGTCGTCTACGATAGCCTATAAGATGCCTTTTGCAGATTTTCCTAAGGATTGTTGGGTTACTTTCCGTATTCATATCGACTGGACTACATACGGCAAGGAAGCCGAAACCATCGTGAAGCCGGGCATGCTGGATGTACAAATGGAGTACACCGACAAGAAGAAAGCCGTTAAAGAGCATATCGTGAATAATGAGAAAATTCAGATAGGACGTAATGATGATGACGGCTACTACTTCAAATTCGGTATATATCGTGTTGGCAACAGTACCGTGCCGGTATGCTATAACTTGGCAGGATACGAGGAGAGGTAATTCTCTATCATATGCTTCCTGCTTTGTATGATTTGCCAGCGATAGACGAGACAAGTGGTAAGGAAGTATACTCCGGTTTGTACCCATAAAGCCTGATACTCAAATGAGACTTCATTGAGAGTGGCTCCCATGCTGTTGATACGTACATAGCCATTGATTCCGAAAGTGGAAGGGAAAATATAGGAGAAATATCTCCAGAATGCGGGCATTGCCGCTCCCGGCCAAGATATGCCGGACAGGAACAGTAGGGGCACGGAAGTAAATACGAATAATAACATACAGGTTTCCCGGTTGCGTATGGCAATGGATGCCGTCATTGCAAAAAAGATGCAAGCTGCCAGGTAGGGCAGGGCAAACAAAGTCAGCACACCGGGAATCGCTATTTGGTTGAGGCTGAAAAGACGGGGCACTACACATAGGATGTATACGGCTACCAGTGAATAGACCATAAAATAACTTAACCCTTTTCCCATAACAATGCGGAGTGTACCGTTATAATGACGGTTGATAGGAACTAAATCTTTGAAACGATTGTGCTCGCGGGCGGTTCCGGCAGATAAGCCGATGCCAAGTAGCAAAGTTTGCTGTATAATCAGTATGAGTACGGCTGGTATCAGGAAGGCGGCAAACCCGTTTGTTGGATTGAAAATGGCTACATCTTCGTATTCAATGGGGTAAGCTGTTATTTCATCTTGGCGTGCGGTGGTGTTGCCGGCGCGTTCCATCTTAATAGCTGCATTCATGGCGAGCGATACATTTGTATTGGCTGTCAATAACGCTTTGTAGTAGAGCAGTCCGCTCATATCGCAGAAAATGCTGACTTGTGTCTGTTTGCCCCGGGTTATGTCATCACTGAAATGGGTGGGTATGTAGATAATGCCATAGGCTTTACGATCCTTAAGCATGAGTTTGGCTTCTTCCATGTCGGCGCAATGCGCCACGATGCTTGTTTCGGGGCTGGCATCCACTTTCCGCAGATATTCCCGGCTTAGTGAACTGCGTGAATTGTCTACGACTACGGTAGGTACTTCACGGATTGTTTCGTTTGTGTAGATGAAAGAGTATATCAACGGATAAACCAACGGAACAAGTACAAAGAAAATCAGCACCCCTTGATCGCGGAAGGTTGTGCGAAATTCCAGTTTCCATATATAGAACAAGTCATATATGCCTTGTACGACTTTCTGTTTGAACGTCAGTTGTTTCATTAGGGTACGTATTTATAGGATATCAATGCTCCTTTCAGCCTGTGGGCTACAAGGAAAGGAAGCATCATGAAAATAAGCAATGCTACATAATTCATCCATGAATAAATCATTGGATAGCCGTTCAGGGCCTGATCTACATAGATAAGGAAATAGTGACGCAGGGGGAATAAATTTGCCAAACCTTGCAGTACGGGGTGCATAGCCATAGCCGGGAATGACAGTCCGCACATGGAGAACGACAATACTCCCCATAAAGATGCGAAGCTCAGTCCCAACCGCAGTGTGGGAAGAGTGCCTATCATCAGTATGCCCATGCCTTGTGAAGCCAGTACCAAGCAAAGCGTGGCAAGTAACATCGGCAGAATTCCGCTATTGCAGGGAAAGTGCAGGAAGCCGTATAGATATACATTATATAATATACCCATAAGGAAGAAGACAGCTGTATGAGGCAGTAATTTCCCGGCAAGGGAAATCCAGATAGAGTTATTACCTGTGCGCAACCATTCGCGGGCGGTGCGGTCTTTAATTTCTACACCGATGGAGTAAACGGTTATCATAAAGATGAGCAACATCAGTACACCCGGAGCAAATGTGTTGCACAGATATACGGAATAGTTCAGCCAGGGATTGTTCAGTGGGTGGGTGTCGATGACAATCGGTTGCAGAAATGCCATTGCCTGGTCTTCCGTAGCACCTTTGGCGTACAATGCAGTGCGTGCGGCGGCTCCTGATGCCAGTTCGCTCATCATCTTCATATCCTTAAAAAGCAATGAACCGGCTATAAGTAATGTATTGTTGGTGTAAAAAGAAACTTTGGGCTGACGTTGGGCTTGTACTTTGGCAGTTATTCCATCGGGGATGTAGTAGAAACCGTAAATCTCTCCCTTTTGCATGGCGATGCGTGCATCGCCAATATTAGGGTAATGGGCTATGACTGCTGTTTGCTCGAAAGCATCCAGATTGCGTATCAATTGGCGGGAGGTGGTAGTCATGTCTTGGTCTACTACGCCGACCGGCATATTGGTGGGCAGACCGGAATCCATTAATGTCGTGAAAAAGACATAACAGAACAGAGGCGCCACTATCATACAAAACAGGTATAGCGGACGTGAAACGAGGCGGTGGAACTCACGTTTCATCACATTCCACAAAGCTATGTATTTATTGTTCTTCTTCTCCATTATTACTCCATCACTTTATCATCTTACCGCTATCAGTCATTTTGTCACTTTTTCAATATCACACTCATGCCCGGACGCAGTCTTTCTACTTTTTCCTGCGGAGACGCTTTGACTTCGAATGTCTTTAAATCGAATTGCCCGGTAGTTTTGGTAGCTTTCCAGGCGGCATATGTACCGAGGTCTTTCATGTAGTATACTTTCAGGCGGATGTTTTTGTCAAGAGCGGGAATGAAGGCTTCGAATTCTGTTCCCATGCCTAACCCTTGTAATAAATCCTCGCGTACATTGAAAGTAACCCACATATCTTTCATGATGGCAATATTCATAATGGGAGCGCCTGTACCTACCAGTTCGCCAACTTTAGGGAATATTTCGGAGACTTCTCCGGCTGTCCGAGCTATCAGATAAGTTTCTTTGATGTACGATTCCACCTCGGCTACAGCGCCTTTTGCCCGTTCTACCAAGGCGGCTGCGGCGGCTTTGTCTTCGCGTTCGGCACCGTTCTTAGCCATGGTATATTGGGCTTTGGCGGCTTTCTCGGTGGCTTGTGCGGCATCACGTTGTGCGGTTACTTCATCCAGCTTTTGTGCGGACATCACTCCTTGGTCGTGCAGGTTCTTTACGCGTTTGTACGACTTCTCCGCTATGGCAAGTCCGGCTTGGGCTTTCTGCCACATTTCGTAAGCCGCCTGTATCTGCTCTTGGCGGGCGCCTTTCAGGGCTTTTTCGTTCTGGGCTTGTGCGGCGGTTTCGGCAGCACGTGCCTGTTCCAGCTTGGCTTGTACATCCGGAGCCTCAAGAATGGCAAGCGTGTCTCCGGCTTGTACGTTCTGCCCTTCCTTTACCCGGAACTCCAGGATACGTCCCGGAACTTTGCTTGATACTCGATACTCCGTTACTTCCGCCTGGCCTTGTATGATTTCCGGTCCTTTACGCAGCATGAAGAAACCGACCAAAGCTACGATGGCAATTACCCCCGTTAAAGTGAGGAATGCCAGCAGCATGTTACTGTTTTGTGATTTTGTATCCATTTTATGATCTATAATTTGTCGATTTTAAAATTCCGCACCTTAATTTTCAATCCTCAGTTCCCCTGTTGCTTTCTTTAGATAGATTTCTGTCAGTTTCACGTCAATCTGTGCATCTATCTTTTCCGATTGGGCGGATAGCCAAGCGGTATGTGCTTCCAGTACATTACTTGCCGGGATAACTCCTTCTTCGAATCCGAGGGTGGCATAGCGTAAGTTCTCATTCGCCTTTTCCAGATTCTTTTCAGCCATGATGAGCTTTTTGGCTGCTTCGTTTACTTTGAAAACCGATTGATTGACTTGCAGCTCTATCTTTTCTTTGGCATCATCCAGTTGATATTGGGTGATACGTGCTTCGGATTTGGCGGCTTTTACTTTATAAATGCCTTCTCCCCAATGCCAGATAGGCACACTGACCATAACACCTACATTCCACATCCCTTTGAATTTGTTTTCAAAGCTGTTGAAAACGGAAGGATTGGTTGCCATATAGTTTCCAACGAAGGCTACGGACGGCAGGAATTCCGAGCGGGTGACGTTCACTTTCTGTTTGTATATTCGAGTGGCAAGTTCCAGGCTGCGGACTTCCGGACGAGTGGCATACACATTGTTTAAATCAATGTTGTTGCTGGCTACAGGAGTGGGAACTAAGTCGTCTTCCTTTTCATCCGCTAAAATGATAGGGCTGCTAAGATCTAATCCGCATAACTGGCATAGCAGCATTTTGGAAAGGCTTAAACCGTCATTCACTTTTGTCAGAGTCATCTCAGCTTCGTTTACTTTTACTTTGACCGATAGCCCGTCCGCTTTAGTGGCAACTCCTTCAGCTATCATTTTGTCTACATCGCTCTCCAATTTTTGTAAAAGCTCGAGGTAACCTTCTGCCAGCTTTTTTTTATTGGCGAGAGATACTACTTGCCAATATGCTTGGTCTGTGCTTAGAATGACTTCCTGCATTCCGCTGTTGTGCTGTTGGCGTGCCAGTTCCTCGGCATATTTGGTGATTTTGTTGTAAGCGCGTATCTTACCTCCCATATATAGCGGTTGGGTCAATGTTAATGCTCCGGCGTACATATTACGTGTATCGGTACGGAACGCATCAACAAGCGATTGCCCTAATCCGTTCAGAGGAGTGGCGATATCTACATTGCCCAATGATTGGACAAGTGCCATAAATTGTGGGTTTTGTGCCAGTTGCGGATACTGGGTTATCATCCCCTGAATACCATTCTGCAACGCATCGCTTACTTGCGTCCCTGCAGAGCTGAGTGCACCTTTTTGTGCATCATTTAGCAGGGAAAACTCTTTTTGGTTGCGTATATACCCGCCGGTAGCGGATATGTTGGGCAGATAGTTTGTGAATGCCGCTTTTTTTCGGTAATGTGCCGCTTTGATTTTTTCCTGACCGATTAGTAAGTCTTTGTTGTTGGTAATCGCCAATGCACGGCAACTATCCAAACTCAGAATACCCTGTGCAACCGTTGGAAGCGTCAGGCAGGTCAAACAGATGAAACAGAAGAACTTTTTCATTATATCTATACATTAGAATAGCAGTGGAAACGTTGTTTAATAAAGCAACAACAATTGCATAAACAACGATGCAAATGTATAGGGTTTCAGTGATATTGCAAAATAAATCGAGGCTTTTTTGATTTAAGATGATAAATATGGCGGAAAGAAACGTAAAACAGGCTGTTCTTCTGTCTGAAGAAGTATTACTTAATCCAGATTGAATGATTGAGAACCGATGAGTGTTCCGTCAGAGAATATATCTACACGATAACTTCCTGCATAAAGGAACTCCTCGACATCCCAATAAACCGTTATATTCTGTTCTTCACCGTTATACTCTATATATTTTTTGATAGAGTATGCCAATTCCCGATTTTCATAAGGAAATGTGTTGGAAGCGCTTTTGCTTAATACATCATTATCCGGTTTGGTAATGCGGACGTAGAGCGTACGTTCTCCCGTTTCGGCGGTTATGTTCTTGACGATTGTAAAATTGATTTTCAGTTTAACGACGTCTTTCACTTTTTTGGCGGTTTTGCCTCGCTTGTTGGTGGCTTGGATATTGATGTTCGTAGCATCCAGCTGGGCGGCAAGCGTCACCTTCTTATTCAGATTCTTCTTTTCTTCGGAAAGGTTGCTTATCTGTTGCGAAGCGACGTTGTACTTGCGGGTGACATCGGCTATCACTTCCTTTTGGTGGGTGGTGAGACGACTCAGGGAGTCTATTTGGTTGATATAACCGATCATTACTTTACGCAAGGTCGCCAATTCTTTTTTCAAACGGCGTATTTCGGTAGCATTGGTGCTTTTTACAGTACGGAGTTCTTCCAACAGGCGCTGTGTCTTTAGCTGTTCTTGCTCCAACAGTACGGAAAGAGAGTCGTTGGAAACGGTAAGCTTCAACTCATCGTATTGTTTGGCAAAGTCGGTGTACTGATTTTCCAAATCCTCTTTTTCCAGATTAAACTCTTGTACCAATTCGCTGTTGGTTCGCTTTTCTGAAATCAACAATATGGTTACACCTATTAGTAATACTATCAAAAGGCTTCCGATAACAATCTGGGGCGTATTTTTTTTATTGGTCATTATTCTTATAACTCTTAATTTTAACTTGGTTAGGTTCTATTCCGCCGCAAAAATAAGCATTTATCACTAATCACTGACCACTAACCACTATCAAATTCTTCATTTAACTAAAATTATTACGGAAATATTTCTTTAATTAGGAATGTCGTTGTACTTTTGTGGCAACTTTATAGAACACTTATAAACAAAAAAATTAGAAATTATGTCAAAAGTAACCGTAGTAGGTGCAGGTAACGTAGGTGCTACATGCGCTAATGTGTTAGCCTTTAATGAAGTGGCTGACGAAGTGGTAATGCTGGATGTTAAAGAAGGCGTTTCAGAGGGTAAAGCAATGGATATGATGCAGACTGCTCAACTGTTGGGCTTCGACACCACTGTTGTAGGTTGTACCAACGATTATGAGAAGACTGCTAACTCTGATGTTGTTGTTATCACTTCAGGTATCCCTCGTAAACCGGGTATGACTCGTGAAGAGTTGATTGGTGTGAATGCAGGCATCGTTAAGTCGGTTGCACAGAACATTCTGAAATATTCTCCGAATGCTATCCTCGTAGTTATTTCTAACCCGATGGATACTATGACTTATTTGGCATTGAAGTCTTTGGGAGTTCCTAAGAATCGTATCATCGGTATGGGTGGTGCTTTGGACAGCTCTCGCTTCAAATATTTCTTGTCTCAGGCTTTGGGCTGCAATGCTAACGAAGTAGAAGGTATGGTTATCGGTGGTCACGGTGATACTACCATGATTCCTTTGGCTCGTTTGGCTACTTACAAAGGTCAGCCGGTAAGCACACTGTTGAGCGCGGAAAAATTGGATGAAGTAGTTGCTTCTACTATGGTAGGCGGTGCTACTCTGACTAAGCTGCTGGGTACTTCTGCATGGTATGCTCCGGGTGCGGCAGGTGCTTATGTAGTTGAATCTATCATCCACAACCAGAAGAAGATGATTCCTTGTTCAGTATATTTGGAAGGTGAATACAGTGAATCGGATATTTGCATCGGTGTTCCTGTTATCCTTGGCAAGAACGGTATCGAAAAGATTGTAGAATTGGAATTGAACGCTGACGAAAAGGCTAAATTTGCTGCCAGCGCTGCTGCTGTTCACAAAACTAACGCTGCTTTGAAAGAAGTAGGTGCTCTCTAATTGAGGGGGTAACTTTAAAGTATAAGCAAGGCCTCACGTACTTTTACCGAAAAGGAAAAGTCGTGAGGCTTTTTTATTACCTATTATATAAAAAAATATTATTAGCTTTTGCCGCTGTCTGCATGGCGAGCTTCGCTTTTGCACAAGATGCCCCGCTTTGGATGCGTCATTGTGCTATTTCTCCTGACGGAACGACGATTGCTTTCACTTACAAAGGAGATATTTATACAGTGCCGGTCAATGGTGGACACATCGGCTATGTTCATATCAAGGGAACGGATAGCCCGAGTTTCCGCAAAATATATTCTGAATTGTTGGGACGTAACCGCAATAAGGAAGCGGTAGTGGTGGATGTTCGTCATAATGGTGGCGGATGGCTGCATGATGATGTTGTTACGTTACTTAGCGGTAGAGAATACGAGTGCTTCGTTCCGCGTGGGCAGTATATTGGCAGTGATCCGTTTAATAAATGGTTGAAACCGTTTTGTATGTTGGTGTGTGAGGACAATTACAGTAATGCCCATGGCGCTCCTTTTGTTTACAAGACTTTAGGCATTGGCAAGTTGGTAGGTACGCCTGTTGCCGGAACAATGACGGCTGTGTGGTGGGAACGTCAGATCAATCCCAGCATTGTATTTGGAATTCCTCAGGTGGGTTGCATGGATATGCAAGGCAATTATCTGGAGAATCATACTCTGCAACCGGATATTTTGATATACAATACGCCGGAAGAGATGATAAGCGGAGATGATGCACAATTGAAAGTTGCAGTGGAACACCTGCTAAAACAGTTGCCTCGGAAAAAATAATTAGTACAGATTACAGTTGAGAAAGAGAACCCTGTCAAGTATGCAAAAATACCTCCGATAGGGTTCTCTTTTTATATTCCGAGTTCGCTGAAATCGTTTCAGATTCTGCTTGATACAGAAGAAATATACTTGGAAAGGGAATATTATTGTAGCAACGAAGAGGCTGATTTTATGCTTTGTAGCTATGTGGAAAGTGTTTTTTGAACGTTCGTTTAATAAACGCAAAGATACGAGTGTTTTTATTATTGGCAAAATATTTGATGTAAATAAATGGATGATTTATTTTTATTTAGATACATTGCTTTGATTATTAATGCATTGCTTCCGTAGTGCTCTGAAATAAATGCGTTTATATTTTAACAATTTCACGTGTTGGAGAAATCTGTAAAAGAGGTGTTTTTTAAACGAACGTTTAAAAAACACTTTTTGCTTTTAACTCATTCGTTTGCAATACTTTATAGAAGCTAAACTAACATCGTACGGTTTGAATGGTCAGAAATGTCCCGTTCAAACCGCGAAGCGCACCCTAACCCGAAGGATCCCCTTTAAATTATATTACTTTTAAGTGTCTGAAACACAGAAATATTGGTTTGCTGCCCGCACTCGTGACAAGCAGGAGTTTGCCATATGCAAATCCCTTTCCCGGTTGAAGTCTGAGGAGCATTTGGATGTCGATTATTACCTTCCCACCCGTATTGTGGTTTCCCAATTGAAGTACCGCCGCAAGCGCAGTGAAGTCCCTGTCATCCGCAATCTGGTCTTTATCCGTACCACCAAGCAGACGGCCTGCGACCTTTCCAATGTCTATGGCGTGCGTCTTTTCTATATGAAAGACCTCTTCACCCGTTCCATGCTTGTGGTTCCGGACAAACAGATGTCCGATTTCATGTTCGTGATGGACCTGAATCCCGACGGTGTCAGCTTCGACAATGGCTCCCTTGTTGTAGGCGACAGGGTGCGTGTTGTCAAGGGCGATCTCACCGGCGTTGAAGGCGAGGTTGCCACAAATGCCAACAGGACGTATGTCGTTATCCGTATCAAGGACATCCTGACCGCAAGTGTCAAGGTTCCCAAATCTTATTTGAAGATAATCAAGTAATAATTCAAACATTGTTTTCAAGAAACAATAATATTCCATCAAAATCCCTTTCTCAATGAATAATTTGACTTCTCGTGCTCTTGAGCTCCAGCGTTTGGCTCACGAGCTGATGTATCTTGGTGTAGACGGTGAGCCGATCTATTCAGACACCTTTTGCCGTTTGAATAAGGATGTCCTTCTGCAGTGCGATTCTCTTTTCTTGCTCCGGGGGAGCACCTCCGATGAAGAGGCCAATCTCTGTCTGGCTCTCCTTTTAGGTTATAATGCCACGATTTATGACTACGGTAATAAGGAGCGTAATAAGCAGTCTGTGCTTGATCGTGCTTTTGAGGTACTCGAACAGCTTCCCGCCTCCTTGCTGAAAGTGCGCTTGCTCACTTATTGCTATGGTGAGGTCTATGAAGAGGCCCTGCTTCGTGAAGCCCACGAGATAATAGGGAGTTGGGACAATACCTCGTTGTCCTCCGGGCAGGCCGAGATCATTGAAGAGCTTCGTAACATTGAGGAGAACCCTTATCCTTACGAAGTGATAGAATAGGAAGAAAATAGAACTAAACTAAGACTTTTATATTTTTATGGAACCAATTGAGAAAGATGATCATTTCATTCCCGACGGAATGAATGCCTTTGAGCGTAATGTAAAGCGCATCGGCGACTGTATTCTGGCCCTTGGCGCGCTCATTGTTTTTTCTCCTTTATTTTTACTCTGTTATATAGCGGTGAAGCGTGAAGACGGTGGTCCCGCTATTTTCAAGCAGGAGCGTATCGGCCGTTTCGGTCGTCCTTTCAACATCTATAAGTTTCGCAGTATGAAGCTGGATGCGGAGAAGCATGGCCCGGCCCTGTATGCCGGTGAGGGAGACTCCCGTATGACTAAAGTAGGCCGTTTTCTTCGCGACCACCACTTGGATGAGCTTCCCCAGCTTTGGAACGTGTTCTGTGGTGATATGGCCTTTATCGGTCCCCGTCCCGAACGTCAGTTCTTTATCGACCAAATAATGAAGGAGGATCCTCGCTATCGTTATTTGTTCCAGATCCGTCCGGGCGTCACATCGTATGCCACTCTTTACAATGGTTATACCGATACTTTGGAGAAAATGCTCCGCCGCCTGCGTTACGATTTGTTCTATCTGGAACACCGTTCTTGGGGCTTTGACATCAAGATACTTTTTATGACGTTTATGAATATAGCGTTCGGGAAGAAATTCTAAGAAAAATAAGGGAACTAAAATAAAAATGCCTGTTTTTGCATAGAAACATCTGAATGTCTCAATTCATTATGTATGATTGAATGTAAAAATGAGGAGTACAACTGAAATAATAAATTTACTGAAACGCTTTAAGAGTACGTCTGCCCATAAATACGGAATCTGTTCTTTGGGTATTTTCGGTTCGTTCGCTCGTAATCAGCAAGATGAAAAGAGCGATTTGGATGTATTTGTCACTTTGCAAGATTCTGATTTCTTCACTTTGGAGAAAATCAAAGAAGAGTGGGAACAATTATTACACTTTAAGATTGATGTAGTAAACTTTAGAGATACATTGCGTGATTCCTTTAAACAAAACATTTTGAAAGATGCGATTTACATCTAAAGCAATCGTAATAGAGTACTTGGGGTTGATAATTGAAAAGTCGAACTTAGTCATTGAACGTAATGTTGCCATAGTGAACGTTCATGATTTCCTCATATTTCAATATATATATATCCTTAAATAACAAACACGTGCCTGAATCTTCCCGGACTGCCAAGAGCATCAAAAATGCGAAGGTAGCCCTTATCTTTTATTTCATTAATTTAGTTCTCCAATTCTTCTCCCGCAAAGTCTTTCTTGACTATTTGGGAGCGGAAGTACTGGGACTGAATACAACTGCACAAAACCTGTTGGGCTTCTTGAATTTGGCAGAATTGGGAATTGGAAGTGCCATTTCTTATGCACTTTATAGGCCTCTTTTTAATAAAGATTCTCAGACTATCAATGAAATCGTTTCCGTACAAGGCTGGCTCTATCGAAAAGTTGCGATTGTGGTAGTTGTTGCTGCTTGTGTACTGATGTGCTTTTTCCCGTTAATCTTTGAAAAAGCGAAAGTTCCTTTATGGTACACTTATGCATCCTTTTCCGTTCTTCTGTTTAGTGCTTTGTTAGGATATATTTTTAATTATAAGCAAATTGTTCTGACAGCCGATCAAAAGGAATATAAAATCACTCTGAATATACAAGGTGTTAAGGTCGTGAAAGTCGTAGCCCAAATATTGGCTATCACCTATTTGGCAAACGGCTATGTTTATTGGTTGATACTTGAGTTTTTAATGGGTATAGCAACTACAGTGGTTATAGAATATGTGCTACATCGCGAATACCCTTGGTTGCGTCCGCAACCTCAATTGGGCGGATTGCTCCACAAGAAGCATGAGGAGATTATCAGGAAGACCAAGCAAATTTTCTTTCATAGAGTCGGTGGATTTGCTTTTACCCAATCCAGCTCCATTATTATTTATGCATACGCTTCCCTTTCGCTGGTTGCTGTTTACGGTAATTATATGTTGGTTGCCACCGGATTACAAATGTTGGTAAGCGCTATTTTCAACAGTATTAATGCGGGTATCGGCAATTTGGTGGCGGAGAATAATAAGGAACGTACCGTTTCCGTTTTTAATGAATTGTTTTCTCTCCGCTTTTATATTGTAGCGGTGGTGTGCTATGGTTACTATATGCTGGTTGGTCCTTTTATTTCTCTGTGGATTGGTGAGGAATATATATTGGATCATACAACATTGTTATTGATTACTGCCATTCTTTTTGTAGACTTGGTGCGTAATATTATAGATTCTTTTAATAATGCTTACGGACTTTTTCAGGATGTATGGGCAACAGTGGTAGAAGCGTGCATCAATATCGGTTGCTCCATTTGGTTTGGCTATCTGTGGGGATTACCCGGTATCCTGGCAGGTGTTCTACTGAGTTTGTTATTGATTATCTTCCTATGGAAACCTTACTTCTTGTTTGGTTGGGGATTCAGAATCTCCGTACTTCACTACTGGAAACTCTATTTCAAATGTTTTGTGGCCGGAGCGGTAGCAGTGGTGATTTGTATGATTATGTTTTCTGTGATGCCAACAAACTTTGGGGGAAACTATCGACTCTTAATTTTATATACAGTTGTGCCTGTGATGATTTTTAGTGTATTATTCCTGCTTATCCTGTGTGGCATTAATAGCTCAATGCGGCAAGGAATAGGCAGAATACTAAGCCTGATACATAAATATTAATTGGTGGATTCTGAAAATATAAAAATGGTTAGCATCCAAAAAAGACGTATAGTATACTAGTTTCAAAATCCTAACCTTCGCTGCTGTAATCCAAAAATTCAAAAACGATGTACATAGAAAATAGTATGAAGATTTTATTTGATTTGTCGGGGCATGATTCTATCTATTCCGGCGTTACGATATATGCACTGCGCACTCTTTCCGGTTTCGTAAAGAATGGATATAAAGATGTAACGATATTATGTGAGCCAAAACTGTACGATTATGTAACAAATACATTCCCTGATTATGAGAGTATAAAGTGTGAATCTTTAAAAGTATGCAGATTTCGTTTGGTAGTAAAAGGGTATTACTGGTCTCGTTTGGTAAACCAGAGTGATGCAGATGTTGTATTTTCACCGCATCCGTCTTGTCTGGGCTATCTGTTTACAAAAAAGAAAATTGTTCAAACAGTCCATGACCTTCAGCCGCTGAAAGTGTATAAAGGATTACCACGCGTGGTATATGCTTTGCTTTTTCCGTTTATCTTGTTAAGAAGCGAAAGAATTATCACTATTTCCGATTATGTAAAAAAGGAGATTGAGAGAGTATATCCGTTTATATCCCGGTCTAAAATAGAAACAATCTATAACAGCGTGGCGGTTGATGATACATACTATGGCACTTCTCCTTTGCAAGCAGGATATTTGCTTTATGTGAGTTCACTGTTGAAGTATAAGAATGTGCTTACTTTATTGAAAGCGTATAACCTGATAAAGGAACAGATTAACCGGAAACTGGTGATAATCGGTCGCGTTATCAATCTTGCGGACGATTCTTGGGAAAAGGAGGCGCTTCCTTTTATTCAGAAGAACCATTTGGAGCGTTTTATCATTCATATTTCACAGCCATTGGCAGACGATGAGTTATCTCGTTATTTCCAGTTTACCGATCTCTTTATCCATCCATCCTTATTAGAAGGATTTGGTTATACTCCCATTGAGGCGGCCATTCATAAAGTGCCTGTTTTAACTACTAAGGAAACCGCTTTATACGAAACGACTATGGGGTTACTGAACTACTATAGTCCAGCTACGGATGAGCATGCTTTAGCGGAAAAGATATTGCTGTTATTGGAGAACAAGGTCGCTCCGGAGGAGTTGGAAAGAATATCAGAAACGTTGAAAAAACAATACGATTACTGTAACCAGTCTCGGAAAATCTATGATTTATTGCTTAAAACATTTACATCTGGAAGTTTCATGGGACGCTAACAAAATATTTAATGAAAACAAAAGTATACATAGACTTCCGCTGTGACCGTGTTTATTCTTCTTATTATATAAAGGGGTTATGTCAGGTGTTTGGCAGTCAAAACGTGATATATACCTTGAAATATTTTCGAGAGGTTGATATGACTAAACTTATCCCAAGCGATGACCCTGCCGGAGGTGAAGATCCCCGCATGCTTTTGTTTGTCGTAAAAAACGGAAATCGTATCCGGAAGTTTGTGGTTGACTACAATGATAAAACTTATATCAGGGATAAAATGTATGAGTGGTGTGATGTCTATGCCAAAATTAATTTTGAAAAAGATAAACTTCCCGAAAAATACAAGGCGAAAATTTTGTCAATACCGCCGGGTACAGCTACTCCGGCTCACGGATATTGTAGGACTGTATTGAATGCACTGCATAGTACCATTGTCCTGTTTCTGCTCCGTAGAAAGATACTTAAGAAGCCCCTGCCATTTCTCAAAGAGTGTGTTTCCGCCAGATTCAAACGCATCAACATGTCAGAACTGGAAAATGCAAGCCCGGCTGTCCGGCCGTTTTATCTTTTCTTTATTTCCTCTTTGTGGAAATATAGGAATCATCCGCAATACGATGCTTATATCGATGCAGTGAATGATGGGAGACTGATATATTTGGATGCGGTTTCGTCAATGGATTCGGTTTGTTTTGAGGGCGGCTTATGGTCTGTGGAAAAACCATTGTATAATTCAAGCGGTAAGAATATCAGTTATAGTACTCGATATAGTTACAGAGATTACATCAATAAAAGCAAACAGTCGGTGTGTGTGTTCAATCTTCCTGCCGTATGGGGATGCCATGGCTGGAAGATGTGTGAGTTTCTTGCCATGGGTAAAGCCATTATCAGTATGCCAATGAAGAATGAGTTGCCGTCTCCTTTAATCGATGGCGAAACTGTCTACTTTGTTCATAATGAAGCGGAGATAAAAGAGGCGGTGGAGCGTATTATGAATGATGAGTCTTTCAGAAAAAAGTTGGAGAAGGGAGCGCGTGATTATTATCACAGATGGTGTGCACCTGATAGTGTGATAAAGTTGATAACGGGTTAGTGTGTTAGCATCCCCCAAGACGTATAGTATAATAGTTTCAAAGCCCCCTGTACTCCGCCACTGTATTGAAGCAGGGGCATGGTTTCATCGGATTCAGGTCATGATGTCCCACAATCAGCGCTTGTGGAAAAAGTTGTTTCAACTCCCGCAGCAACGCCAGTAGTGAAGCCTTTTGCAGCAGCGTGCGGGTGTCGGCAGGTTGTCCCGAGGCAGTAAGGCCGCCCTCGTAGCAGATGCCTATGGAATAGCGGTTATGCCCTCGGCAATGCGCACCCATCTTTTCTATCGGACGTCCTCGGTGAATTTCTCCGTCACGTGTCACGTAGAAGTGATATCCGATGTCCCGGAATCCCCGGTGCAGGATGTGCTCCCGTCGGCAATCTTCAAAGCTCAGGCTCACGCCCTGAGGCGTGGTCGAGCAGTGAATAACAAGCAGGGTAACGGTTCTCATCGTCCTATGCAGGAACTGATACCGAATACTCCGGCAAGGGCGGTAGCTACCGCCACAAGTGCTTTGAGGACGATGCCCCATACAGATTTTGATTTTGTGCTCATGTTGTTTAAATATGAATTAATATTTAATGCTTAATATTTATCCCAGCGGATTCTCCTCTTGTCCCTCTTCTAAGTCGCTTCCGCCTCCGGTGGGCGTATCTTCCCCGGTGGTGTACTTGGAAGCCTCTTTCAACTGGCCTTCCAAGTTGATTTGGGCGTTGCTCAACTCTCCGGTGGCACGGGCACGGAGCTTCAGCCCCTTTACATTGTCCGCCAGCGTGAAGTCGGCAGCCGAGGCAGCGCCTTTCTTGCTGACGATGCCTACGGAAAAAATGGCGAGGTCGTCCAGCTTCACGTTCTTGCCGTCCAAGATAAGCTCCTTGATGCAGGAAATCATGTCGGTGAGCACGCCTTTGATTAACCCGGCGGAATAGGGCGTGTTGTGGTTTGCCATGTGCTTGGCAAGCTTTTCGGTGTCGAAGGTGTCTTCAATGAGAGGACGGGCATACCAAAGACCGTTGTGAGAATTGTTCTCTCCTGTAATTTGATACTTTTTGTAACGAATCATACTTTTTTGAATTTTAAATTATGAATTGTCAATTGTCAACTATTTTGTGATCACATGGCAAAGATACGACACGGTAAAAGCTGGTTTGCAGGTTTCTGTCCGTTCGGGTTCATTATGGTTCGTTATAGTTGAATAAATGTTCATTTGTATGAATGTTTTTATGTACCTTTGGAGTATAATAAGAACTGAAACTCAAAAAGATATGGGAGAATTCAAGACACATATGTATGGCCGTACCGAACTGGCGCAGACCTATTTTCCCGACCTGTGCCCGCAGGCGGCTTTTCGTAAACTGAACCAATGGATAGATTTTCACCCCACCTTGCGGAGCGAACTCCGGGCGCTGATGCCTTCGGAGAAGACAAGGACGTATACCCCGGCACAAGTGCGGCTGATTGTAGAGGTGCTGGGAGAGCCGTGATTTCAACTGTAAAGAGCTACTTGGAAGAGCCGGAGTTGAACTTTAGCTCTCTGAAGTGGCTCTTTACAGGGACAGGACGGATAGTGGCACTGAAAAATGCACTAAATGCAGAAAATGCAGAGGTCTCGCTTCCTCACACACGCGTGCGTGTATATATATGGGCGTCTTCCTGTAAGGCACCCTGTTTCAATAGACGCCTTAGCCAGCTCAGCACGGTATTGGGGTTAACGCCCTTTTGGGCAGCGTGTTCCAACAGTTCCGTACGGTTGAAGGCTTGCGGCATATCGTGGAAGAAATTGTCCCGGTCGGCGTTGGTGCGTCGGCTTACTTCTGTCTTTGGCAGGAAAGACAGGATGTGCGTAGCGTGCTGGTAAAACGGTTCCACGAGTCCGATTACCGCCTCGAAGTCGACTGTGGAGAGGTGGATGTCCCAACGGGTGATGATACCGTCTTTCAGGTTGTCCGTGGGGAGCTCGGTATCAGGGGTGAGGTTTCCTCGCAGCAGTCCGACGATGGTGGCTATGCGGCAGATATTTACTGCCATACGTGCCACGGAGCTGCTCATTTCGTTGCCCTGATTGGCATAGGCATGCCGGAAGAGGGCGGCGAAGCGGCTGTTGAACTCGCTGCGCTGTTCTTCGGTAAACTTCAGGGTGTAGAGGCCTCCCTGTTTCAATTTTTCCAACTGCCGCTTCCATTCCTCGCCCATGGTGGCAAAGAGGCTTTCCATGTCGGTGTCGTGGTTGTCGAACTGATCCTTCCACTCATGTATGGCAGGCATATAGTAGAAAATCTGTCGGGAGAAAAGCCCGTTCTCTACCGAGGGTATGAGTGGTTTCACTTGCGCCGGCGTTCCGGATAGGAGAATGGAGAGGTAGGACTTCTTGATTTCGCGATATTCCTGCTCCGTGCGGCGGTTGTACGAGAGGAAATCGTGGTCGAAAGCCCTGCGCAGCGTGTCACTCCAATGACCGTAGTCCGTGCCGATGGCAGTGGAAATGGTGTCCGCCTCCGTTTCAAAGATAATTCCCGTGCCGTTGGCATCCATGATATTTTGCAGGATTCCCGTGCCTGTGTTGTTGCCCGATATGATGAACATCTTGTTGGGGGGCATCTGTGGTTCTTCCACTTGTCCGCGCTCTTTGCCCAAGGCGTTGTAGCTGTTTTTCGCTTTCTTGTAGACGTCCATCTGCTGTCCCACTTGCTGGCGTATCTCGTCGTGTATAGGCTCTATCAGCAGGCGTATGAATCCCAGTACCCCTTTGCCCGCAGCGGGGGGCGCCACGATGAAGGTCTGGAGGCAGGGCGATTGCATTTTGCCCCCGTATAGGCAGCGGGCCTTACGTTCCATGCAGGCTCCCAATGCGGTGAGAGCTCCGAGCAGCAATACGTCGCGTTGCGGCCCTGTGGCGTCGCAGTCGCGGATGCGTTGCAAGGGCTGCGGCCATTCGGCTTCGGGCAGCAGGGGGAGGGGCAGCAAGGGTTCGCTGCCGGGTGTCTTTTCTTCTTCACGCTCCGGGAAGTCGTCGGTGCCGGACTGTAAGTCTTTGTCCGCAATATAAGGTACGTGCGCGTGTGTGTGAGGAAGGGGAACCGGTGCATTTTTGGCATTTTGTGCATTTTTTGTCTGTTTTGTCAGTTTCTCTTCGCAGATGTTCACACCTACCGCTTGGGCAAGGTGGAATGCTGTACCCAAGTGTACGCTTCCTTTCCCGTTCTTTAAGGCGTTGGTGTATAGGCGGTCGGCATGGGCTGACTGATATTTGGGCGAGAGACGGCAGATGCGGTGGAATCCAGCTCGCCCTCCTTCACCGCAATCGGTGGCTATCGCCATGGCAAGTTGTACGTATTCGGCATAAGAGGGCGCGATGTCTGCGCAGGCTGCTTCGATGGCAGCTGTGAGTTTTTCTAATGATTTAAACATGTTGTGATTTATAAGTTGTGATTTATGGGGCATGGAAGAGGTTTTTTCTGTTCTCTGAACAAGGCTTCGGGATCATGGCACAGGAAACAGGCACGCACGATGTCCTTGCCTGAAGTGTCCACGCCTTTGCCTGTGGGCTTGTCTTGCGTATCGCCTCCGTAGGCCATCTCTACGTAGTTCATTGCCCAATACATGCTTTCTGCGGCATTTTGTGCGGCATCGGCGGCATGTTCCTGCCGATAGGGCACAAAGGCTTTCACTCCTCGTCCGCCGGGACTTACAAAGCAGAGTACGGGACATAGGAACGGATCATCGAAGAGTGTCCGGCGCATTTGCTCGGCCTCTTGGAGGGAGTCCAAATGGTCGATGTCCACCACTACCAGTCCGGAGGTTTTCAGCAACGAGCGGCAGTTGCGGCGGGTGAATACGCCGCAGGGAGTGACGTAGGGCAACAGGGAGGCTTTGGCGGCGCGTATGTCGGCGGCGTTCCGCACCTGTAAGGTGGCAAGGCGCAACGGTTCGTTGCAGGTGATGAGTTGATACACATCGGCAGGGGTCACTTCCATGGCGGGAGTCAGTGTGGCAGCTTTTAGGATTCGTCCCTGCGGGTTTCGCTGGGGTGCGATGGGGTTTTGGAACAGTGACATTTTACATTCGTTCATTATTTCTTTGGGTTTTGAAATTTCCGGTGAAGTTAGAGAGAATAATCCGTAGTGGATTACACGTATAGGTGTAATCCTAATACAATAATTTGTTATAATTCAATAAAGTTAACATGAAACAACTGACAAATGATGTCATTACTCCTCTTAACTGGGGAAAAAAGATTGAAGAAGTGCGTAACCGTTTGGGTATTCACCAGATTGACTTATGCATAGAAGCAGGGATAAGTCCCTACACCTACCAAAAAATAAAAAGGGAAGAGGGGCGAGGCACGACAGCCTGCTGCGACTTTTGGCATGCCTGCGCCGCGCAATGACGGAAGAAGAATTCAGGGAGTTCTGGATGGGGCTGGTAAACTGTTAGGAATTATGAGAGTGGCTTACAGAAGAAACAACGTAAATAAAAATATAATAGTATGATACCTAAAGTTATTCATTATTGTTGGTTGAGCGGTGATCCTATTCCCGAAAAGTTACAGCGTTGTATGGATAGCTGGAAGAAATTCCTTCCGGACTATGAGTTTGTATTGTGGGACTTGGAGCGTTTTGATATCAAGACCTCTCAATGGGTAAAGGAAGCATTTGAAGCGCAGAAGTATGCTTTTGCTGCTGATTATATCCGCTTATATGCGGTTTATAATTACGGCGGAATTTATATGGATATGGATGTAGAAGTAGTAAGACCTTTTGATGATTTGTTGGCATCGCCCTATATTTTGGGCTTGGAATCGGAGAAAGGGGTGGAGGCTGGTGTATTTGGAGCAGAAAGATACAGCCTTTTTTTGAAAAAAATTTTGTCTTATTATGAAAGACGATCTTTTTTGAAAGAAGATGGAACGTTTGACATGCGTCCTTTACCTTCTGTTTTGTTCGAAATACTGACTGATAATTATGTTTTGAGAGAAAGAAATTCTGTCGGTATTCCTTTTGATTCCAGCATGATGTATTTATTCCCTTCGGATTACCTTACCGCCAAATCTTATCTCAACGGAAAAATAGAAGTAACGAAACATACCTATACTATTCATCACTTTGCGGGGTCGTGGTTGACTCGAGGGCGCAGAGTCAGGGTCGCTTTTTTGAGGTTGTTGGGAGAGAGTAATGCGAATTTACTTGTACGAATTAAAATGAGTATTTTTAAGAAACTAAGGATAATTAGATAATGAAAAATTATGAAGTGACATTGAGTATACCTGTCTATAATGTTGAAAAGTATATTCATACAGCATTGTTTTCTGCTTTGAATCAAAACTTTGAAAGTATAGAGTTTCTTATTGTTGATGATAAAGGTACTGATAGAAGTATGGAACTTGTGAACGAGATAGTTACTACTCATTTACGAAAAAACGATATACGGATTATAGATAATTTAGTAAATAAAGGATTGAGTGAATGTAGGAATATTGCAGTAAGAGAAGCGAAGGGGAAATATCTGTATTTTATGGATAGTGATGACGAAATTGTGCCTGAATGTATTTCTATTCTTCATAAAAGAATATTAGAGACAGATGCAGATATGGTTGTGGGTTCTTATGTTAGGAAAAAAGAGAATAAAGTCGTTAGTAAAGATTGGGTATATGAAGATATGTTTACAGGCTTCTCGGATGGATTAAAAAAACTTTACTTGTCTCGTAAACTTAGAAAAGTACATACTCCTTTATGGAATAAGCTATATAACTTAGACTTTTTAAGAAGAAATGAAATATTATGTGCGCCCCAAACTAGACTAGTTGATGATATGTACTTTACATTTTTAGTAATGTGGAATATAAAAAAACTTTGTTTCGTTTCTGATATAACTTATTTATATTATGAGCGCTCGGGCGCGCTTACTGATATGAGGATTAAAAAGAATGATAAACACAGCAGAATTGCATCGGAAGGAATGTGCATTATTGATTTAAAGAAAAAATTTCTATTTAAGACAACGGATCCTATTATACAGTCTCTTCTATCTGATTATATTATTCGGGAAATTTTGTTTTTAGCTAGTGTACAATGTAGTTATAGATTACCGTTGAGGAATAAGATAGAATCAATAGACAGGCTATTGAAACCTTTCGAACGATGTACGGGTAAATATAAAATTATCTATAGTATCCTTTGTTCTTTATTTCCTGTGTTTAAATATATAGTTGTAAGTTCTTTTATAAAAATAAAAAAACTGATTCATGCGTAAGTTAGTGTTTTTGATAAATTCTTTGCACAATACAGGTGGTACTGAACGTATGACCACCTTGTTAGCAAATTATTGGGCAAATAAGGGAGGTGTGTCTGTTTGCATTGTTTCTATTCATAAGGGAGAAAAACCTTTTTTTGAATTGTCTAATGAAGTGAAAATATATTATATAAAGAAGTCAAGGAAATCTAATATATACATAGGATATCTCCCTAATTTATTTAAAGTAAGAAAGATAGCTCGGAATATCCAACCGGATTACTGGATTGATGTATGCAGTGCGATGTCTTTAATTAGTATTCCTGCTTTGATAGGTATGAATATACGTATTTTAAGTTGGGAACATTTTAATGCTAATGTTGAGTGGAATCCTATAACTTCAAATTTGGCTCGTAGATTGGCTGCTCGCTATGCGGAGAAAATAGTAGTATTAACACAAGATGATAAATCTATTTTCAAGATGCGTTATCATGCTGATAATGTCGTTTGCATCCCTAATCCTATAACTATTAGGGTAGACAAACCTTCTCCATTGGATGTCAGATGCGTGTTGGCAATAGGACGTTTTACTTACCAAAAGGGTTTTGATATGCTTATTGATGCGTGGGCTTTGACTAAATGTCGAAAGGAAGGCTGGCAACTTCGCATTGTAGGTGGAGGTGAATTGGAAAGTAGTCTGAGAAAGCAAGCTTTATGTTTAAATTTAGATTCTATTGTTTTTGAACCTTTTTGTCAGGATGTTATATCTCTTTACCGAAATGCATCTATGTATGTAATGTCATCACGATTTGAAGGTCTGCCATTGGTTCTTATTGAGGCTTTGGCTATGGGATTGCCTATCGTAAGTTTTGATTGTGAAACAGGTCCTAAAGATATAGTTGATAATGGTGTTAACGGTGTATTAGTACCTACTGGTGATGTTGAAATGCTTGCGAAAGAGATAGATGAGTTAGCTGGTAATGTTGCACGTCAGCATTTATATGCAAAGCATGCTTTGACGAAAAGTGAAGAGTTTAAAGTGGAAAAGATAATTCATTTGTGGGAAAAACTCATTAAATAATGAGTGCTTATCTTTTGCTTTTTTCATGGCTTGTTTTCATGTCTTTTTCCGGTTTGTATAATTCTGGTAGGAAGATAAGGCTTTTAATTTATTCCCTTTCTGTTCTTGTTCTTATTTTGTTTGCTGGATTACGAGGACATAATGTAGGTTTTGATTATGAAAGCTATGAAAACATATTTGAGGATTCAGATGATATTCTTCAAGTGTCATTGTTGGAGCCAGCTTTTAAATTATGGGTATGGTTTTGGAAACCTTTCGCTAGCTTTCAATTGTTCTTATTGGCAACAGCTGTTTTGGCAGTCTCTTTGAAAGTTTTTTTTATTCACAAATATTCTTTTTATCCATTAGTTAGTCTGGTAGTTTATTTTGTCACGATTCTGCTGATAAACGATATGGGGCAAATTCGCTATGGGCTGGCGATGAGCCTTATGTTATTGTTTTTTCACGAAATAGTGAGATCGCATATAAAAAAAGCATTTTTCTTTTTTTTTCTGGCTGTTCTTTTTCACTATTCTGCTCTTATAGCGCTTCCGGCACTGCTGTTGAGAAGACACGTATTTACCAGAAAACAGGTACTGTTTCTGTTCTGTGTTTTCTTTAGTTTCTATATATTTAGTATTAACGATTTGTTACAGTGGAGTATGGCATACATTCCGTTTCCGCATATACAGTCAAAAATCCAGTTTTATACGGCTTATACGGATACTTATGGGAAAAGTTTGGGGCTGAATATTTCTTTCTTATTGCGAAGCATCATCTTATTCATGCTTTTTGGGTGTAAAAGTAATGCCAAAGTAGATTCCTACACATGGAATTTTCTGTTTAATATGTATTTCTGCGGTGTACTGATTTATATGATGTTTAATTCTAACTCCGAATTTGCCACTCGTGGGTCTGGATATTTCAAGATTTTGGAATTGGTTATTTTACCATTATTCATTTATGTGTCCCGCGGTTTCCGCAACAAGCTATTGATATGGCTTTTTATTATGATGTATTGTCTTTATTCTTTAAGTAAGATACTTTTCGATACCGAGTTTGGTGGTCCTTATCTGCCTTATTCCAATGTTTTATTCGATTGAACTGATATGTGTAAATCTCGTATTCTTCTGGTAGAAGGCAGAAGAACGGTGGGTGGTGGACAAATTATGAGCCGTAGAATTTGTGATGTACTTTCTACGAATTATGACATAGCCGTTTTTTTGCCGGATGGTGAAAGTCCGTTAGCTGAGTTGTTGCAAGATTATTCCTTACATCGTTACCCAATGCTGGAATATCACAGCGGGAAAAAAGGAGTGAGCGATGTGTGCCGTTTTATATATAATATGTGGAGAACGTGTAGGGTATTGCGTAGATTTATACGTAAAGAGGATATTACTGTTGTCTATGTACAAGCGCCTTCGCTGCTTCCTGTGGTAGTTTGTGCTGTGGCCGGGATGGACGTGCAGATCTTTGTCCACTTACATGTGGTCCATGTAGATAGGAAGGTCCGTTTATTGTTGAATGTTTGTTTGCAACAAAAGTGTGTAAAAAAAATAATAGGTGTTTCTGATTTTACTTTACAACAACTTTCTTTGAAAAATCGCAGGAAATCGGTGGTGCTATATAATTATATCGATGACTGCATAAAAAAAACTGTTTCGTCGGATACTTGCGAAAAGCCAGTTATTAGCGTAATTGCAGATGTAATGAGGATAAAAGGACATCACGTCTTGTTTGAAGCGTTGCAGTCTTCTGCATTGAATGTGGAGGTTCTAATTATTGGGCGGATCGTAGAGGTAGATTATTATAAAGAACTGATAGATAAAAAATATAGCTTCCAATACACTTTTACAGGTTATGTAAATGATGTGGAGCGTTATCTGGAACAAACAGATTTGGTGATTGTCCCTTCTGTCGGTTTTGAGACATTCTCTTTGGCTATGGTGGAAAGTTGGGGAAAAGGAATACCTACGATAGCAAGTGATTTGGGGGGAATGAAGGAATTAGTGGAGAACTTTTTGCCACAATATGCCGAGATATTGCTATTCTCTCCTGGAAATATCGAGGAGTTAAAAGTAAAAATAGAAACAATACTGAATCACGACATATTGTATCGGGAAGTGTCTGAAAAAGTACATGAGGTGGCTTACAATAACTTTAGCAAAACCTCTTTCAGAAAAAAATTATTGGGAATAATTTAAACATCCTTTTGAAATATTTGTCTTAATGAGAATTCTTCATGTTGGTAAATTCTATCCGGTCATGGGAGGGATAGAAAAAATGATGGTTGATATTGTATCTGGAATGTCGGACTGCAAAGATATATATTGCGATATGCTATGTGCATCTGTAAATCATCATTCATTTGTGGTGCCTATTGGTGCAGGTTCAAGGATTATATGTACTTCTACTTGGTTTAAAGTGTTTGCCACAATGTTTTCCCCCATGATGGGTGTTGTATTGAGGAAGATAAAAAAAAACTATGATATTATTCATATTCATCATCCTGATCCTATGGCTGCATTGGTTTTGTGGATATCGGGGTATAAGGGAAAAGTTATCTTGCATTGGCATAGTGATATCTTAAAACAACGACTGACATTGAGATTATATGCTCCGTTACAGCAATGGCTTATAGGGCGCGCTGATGTTATAGTCGGTACATCACCTGTTTATCTGTGCGAATCACCATTTCTACAGTCGGAAAAGCTGAAAAAGGTGTGTATTCCAATAGGTATTGCCCCTTTACTTCCCGATACCGGAAAAGTTACTGAGATACGTCGAGAGTATGCAGGGAAAAAACTGATTTTCTCTTTAGGAAGATTGGTAGAATACAAAGGTTTTGAATACTTAATAGAAGCAGCTGCACTTTTGCCTGATGAATACCTTATCTTGATAGGAGGAAATGGACCATTAAAACAGAAGTTGGAAGAGTTGATCGAAGTTCGTCAATTACATTCAAAAGTAAAGCTATTGGGTAGAGTGAGTGATGAAAATTTATCAGGCTATTTTGGAGCTTGTGATTTATACGTGATGAGTTCTATTTGGAAAACAGAAGCTTTTGGAATTGTGCAGATAGAGGCGATGTCGTGCGGTAAACCGGTAGTTGCAACCAAAATAAAAGGCTCTGGAGTGTCATGGGTGAATAAGGATGGAGTCTCCGGGATAAATGTGGAGCCGGAGAGTGCTATGGAAATTGCTGATGCCATTGTGCGTATTCTCTCTGACGAAGAACGATACAAGGTGTTTTCTCATGCAGCAAAGGAACGTTATGAAACTCTGTTCAGGAAAGAACGAATGATAGAGAAATGTGTGGATTTATATAAGAATGTGGTTAAGTCTTGAAAATGAATTTGTATATAATATGGATTACAAAGCTATTGATACCCGGAGAATTATTGATTATATCGACTCTTTTCCCAGTTCGGTTATTGGAGTGGAAGATATTATTCAGAATGCCGGTGCGGACAAACTGCGGGCATATCCCGCCTTGTTTGAACTGGAACAGACCGGATATATCGAAGTGGTGGAGCGTGAGGAACTCGGAGCGCCGTTGGCGGTACGCAGGAGAAGAGACGCTTCACAAGTTCTGCATGACAGTATGTGAGTGCAATACGAAATTGATAAACGACAGATAACAGCGGTTATTTTGTTTTAGGCGCAGCCGGGATTGCCTGATGAAGCAGTTCCGGCTGTTTTATTTTAGATTCAAACTCTCTTGCTTTTTCAAATATCTCAATGATAATTCTATAAAATGAATGTCGGAGTAAACTTGATACCCAAAGCACGAGCAATACGAAAGAAACTTGACAATTGTATATCAGCTTCTCCTTTTTTTCATCTAATTGTATCATAACGCTAAATCTTTTAAGATCTGCACAGCTTTGGCTATCTGTTTATCATAATCTTTTGTGGATTTTTTCAGAAAGCCGTTAAGCAGGATTATTTTTGTTGATAATATGGCATTACCCTTGCGGAAGTTGGCGGTGGAATGCAAGCGCTTCCAAAATCCTGTTATCTAACATCCGCCCCCCACATCATTTTATTCCGCAGTGTATCAAAGAAGATATGATTGAAGCGTTTCACCACCTTTATAGAATAGTCCGCACGTGAAATGGTGAGCCGTGTAGTTTCTTTACACGATTCGCTCCGTCCGTCGATAGCTACGAGGAAATTGTGGCTACGGCTTTCCACATCGAGTGTAATTTCCCAATCGTCACAAATAACGATAGGACGCACATTCAAGCTATGAGGAGCAACGGGAGTTATGGCAATTGTCTTGCTGTGAGGCACGATAATCGGACCGCCAACACTCAGCGAATAGGCCGTAGAACCGGTAGGAGTGGCTATAACCAAGCCGTCGGCTTGATAGGTTGTGAGGTGTGCTCCGTTAATTGCTGTATGGATACTTATCATGGACGAACTGTCGCGTTTCAGGACGGCTATTTCGTTAAGGGCGTATGGTGACTCCATTAGTCTTTTGTCATCGCATTTCAGTTGTAATACGCTACGTTCCTCCACTTTATAGTGGTTATTGTAGATTTCGTCAATGGTCTCTTCCATTTCTTCGGGCGATATATCCGCCAAAAAGCCGAGACGTCCCGTATTTATGCCTAAAATAGGGATGTTCTTCTTACCAACGCGGCTGGCAGCTTTTAAAAAAGTACCGTCACCGCCGATGCTGATAACCATATCGGCGCAGAAGTCGTTGCCGTCGAACAATTCGGCGGAAGGGATGTTGAGATGTAGGTCGGAAGTCAGGAAATTATAGAACTCGCGGCAGACACAGAGTTGTGCTTTGCGTTGAGCCAACAGGCGAAAAAGGTTTTCGGCGTGCGATGATTTCTTCGCTTGGTAAGTATTTCCAAATATGGCAAATTTCATAATTGTTTTCTGTTTTTGTAGGATGCAAAAATAGTTTTTTTCTCAGAATGCTGCCAACATATTGCTATTATTTGTACTTTTGTCCCAAACTATAGGCCGAATTATGACTAAATTAAGTGTAAATATCAATAAAGTAGCAACGTTGCGTAATGCACGCGGAGGAGATGTTCCGAATGTTGTAAAAGTAGCGTTGGATTGTGAGAATTTCGGTGCCGACGGCATAACAGTACATCCGCGTCCCGATGAAAGACATATCCGCAAGAGTGACGTTTACGATTTGCGACCGTTGTTGCGTACTGAGTTTAATATAGAAGGGTATCCCGCACCCGAATTCATAGATTTGGTGTTGAAAGTAAAACCGCATCAAGTGACGCTGGTCCCGGATAGTCCTACGCAGTTGACTTCCAATTCAGGCTGGGATACGAAAAACAATCTGGAGTTCCTGACTGAAGTACTGGATGTGTTCAATGCCGCAGGTATCCGTACATCTGTATTTGTATCTACCGATGCAGAGATGATAGAGTACGCCGCCAAAGCTGGCGCAGACCGTGTGGAACTTTATACCGAACCTTATGCTACGGCATTCCCTAAAGGGCAGGAAGCTGCGGTAGCTCCTTTTGTAGAAGCTGCCAAAATAGTGCGCAGCCTGGGATTGGGATTGAATGCCGGTCACGACTTGAGTTTGGAGAATCTGAATTATTTCTATAAAAACATACCCTGGCTGGATGAAGTCTCCATCGGTCATGCGCTGATTAGCGATGCTTTGTATCTGGGACTGGAACGCACCATTCAGGAATATAAAAATTGTCTCCGCTGATGAATCTTATGTTATTATTAGCCCAGGTGGCTCCGGCGTTGGCCGATTCTATTGCCGGTTCTAATCCGGTACTTACTCCCGTTGCCGTTCCCGATGAAATGAACCTGTGGAGCATGGCTGTCAAGGGCGGTTGGATTATGGTAGTTCTCGGAGTGCTTTCCGTGGTCTGCTTCTATATCTTGTTTGAACGTAATTACGTCATCCGTAAGGCGGGTAAGGAAGACCCTATGTTTATGGATAAGATTAAGGATTATATTCTGGGTGGTGAGATTAAGGCTGCCATTGCTTATTGCCGCAGTGTCAATACGCCTTCGGCCCGTATGATAGAGAAGGGAATCAGTCGCTTGGGGCGTCCGGTGAATGATGTGCAGGCCGCTATAGAGAATGTTGGTAATATCGAAGTGGCAAAGTTGGAAAAAGGCCTGACCATCATGGCTACCATTTCCGGCGGTGCGCCGATGATTGGTTTCTTGGGTACGGTGACCGGTATGGTACGTGCTTTTTTTGAAATGGCGAATGCAGGTAATAATATTGATATAACACTGCTTTCCGGTGGCATATATGAGGCTATGATTACCACGGTAGGCGGTTTGATTGTAGGTATTATAGCTATGTTTGCCTATAATTATCTGGTGACATTGGTGGATGGCGTTGTAAATAAGATGGAGGCTAAAACTATGGCTTTCATGGACTTGCTGAACGAGCCCGCCAAATAAAATATAAGTTACAAATCATAAATAGTAAAGCGTGTTACAACGTAGAGCAAAAATATCACCCAATTTCAGTATGGCATCCATGACAGATGTTATATTCCTGCTGTTGATTTTCTTTATGATTACTTCTACGGTAGTATCACCGAATGCAATCAAGGTATTGCTTCCGCAGGGGAAACAGCAAACATCTGCCAAGCCGCTGACAAGGGTTATCATTGATAAGGATTTGAATTATTACGCTGCTTTCGGCAACGACAAGGAACAGGCGTTGACCTTAGATAAATTGACACCTTTCTTGCAATCGTGTGCGGACAAAGAACCGGAAATGTATGTGGCGTTGTATGCCGATGAGTCCGTTCCTTACCGGGAGATAGTGAAAGTGCTGAATATCGCTAATGAGAATCACTTCAAAATGGTGCTGGCTACACGCCCGCCTGAAAGCAAGTAATTTAAGTTGAGAACTAAGAATGAAGAATTTGATACTGTTATAAGATAATTCTACATTCTTAGTTCTTCATTCTTCATTAATAAAGACGGTGAATCAGAAGAAGAAAGGAAAATATATAGGTTTGGCAGGGGCACTGTTAGTGCACGTTGTTGTCATTGCCCTTTTGATACTGGTCGGATTTACGTTGCCTGAACAGTCGGAAGAGGGTGGTGTGCCTGTGATGATGGGAGAGGTGCCCGATGCTTGGGGTGCTGCCGATCCTTCTTTGGTAGAAGTGGAGACTATGCCGGAAGAGGTGGCTCCGGAAGTGCCCGAAGAAGTGGAGCAAGAGATGCTGACACAGGAAAATGAAGAAACCGTTGCCATGAAACCTAAGACGGAAGAAAAAAAGAAAGAAGTTAAGAAGCCCGAAAAAACTGCGGCCGAAAAAGCCGAAGAAGCTCGTAAACTTGCTGCAGAAAGAGCGGAACGTGAACGGAAAGCTGCCGAAGAAGCAGCCCGTAAGCGTGTGGCGGGAGCTTTTGGTAAAGGTGCGCAAATGGGTAGCAAAGGTTCTACGGAAGGAACCGGTATGCAAGGGAGCCCTACGGGAAACTCTTCGACAGGGGCAACTACCGGAACAGGCGGATATGGAACTTTTAATCTTGGCGGACGTTCTATAGGTGAAGGCGGCTTGCCGCGTCCTGTGTATAATGTGCAGGATGAAGGAAAAGTCGTGGTTACCATTACGGTGAATCCGGCGGGGCGGGTAATCTCGACCAGCATCAACCGCCAGACAAATACGGTGAACCCGGCTTTGCGGAAAGCGGCCGAGGATGCGGCTAAGAAAGCTCGGTTCAATACTGTAAGCGGCTTGAATAACCAAACGGGAACAATAACGTATTATTTTAATTTAAAATAAGAGGAGAAACTATTATGGGTACAGTTTATGTGTTTTTTGCAGACGGTTTTGAAGAAATAGAAGCTTTTACCTCTGTTGATGTGATGAGACGTGCAGGATTGAATGTTGAAATGATTACAGTAACTCCTGATGAGATTGTAACAGGCGCTCATGGTGTACCGGTGCTTTGTGATAAGAATATCGTGAACTGTGATTTCTTCGATGCTGATTTAATATTACTTCCGGGCGGTATGCCGGGCGCGGCTACATTGGAAAAATGTGACGACCTGCGCAGATTGATTTTACGCTTTGCTGAAGAAAACAAACCGACTGCCGCAATTTGTGCCGCTCCTATGGTACTTGGCAAGTTAGGACTGTTGAAAGGCAAGAAAGCTACTTGCTATCCGGGTTTTGAGCAATATCTGGAAGGTGCGGATTGTACCGGAGCTATGGTGGAAAGAGATGGTAATATTATCACAGGAAAAGGTCCCGGCGCTGCAATGGAATTTGCTTTGGCTGTAGTGGAATTGTTGCAAGGCAAAGATAAAGTTGCAGAATTGAAAGAAGCGATGATTGTCTGATTCATAACTCAAAATTCAAAATGGTCCAGTATGCTCTGATTGTAGCCGGCGGTAAAGGTTTACGTATGGGATGTGAACTTCCCAAACAATTTCTTCCGATAGGAGGGAAACCTGTATTAATGCGTACCATAGAAGCCTTTTATACTTACAATCCTGAGATACGGATAATATTGGTGCTTCCGTGCAGCCAGCAGTCTTACTGGAATGAGTTATGCCGGAAACATCATTTTTCAATCCCCCATCAAATTGCAGACGGCGGAGAGACGCGTTTCCATTCGGTGAAGAACGGATTGGCATTTGTCACGACGCCGGGTTTGGTAGGAGTGCACGATGGTGTCCGTCCGTTTGTTGCTCAGGAGGTCATAGCCCGTTGTTATTCCTTGGCTGCCGGAAAACAGGCGGTAATCCCTGTGATAGATGTGGTGGAGACGGTGCGCCATTTAGTTGGAGAAGGAAGCGAAACAGTGAGTCGTGACGAATACAAACTGGTACAGACTCCGCAAGTGTTTGATTCTGATTTACTGAAGCTGGCTTATGAACAACCTTATACTTCGCACTTCACAGACGATGCTTCAGTTGTTGAAGCATTAGGAAAGTCTGTTTACCTGACAGATGGCAATCGGGAGAATATTAAAATAACCACTCCTTTTGATTTAAAAATAGCTACTGCCCTTTTGGATTCATGTTCGATTTAACTACGCGTGACATAAAATATTTGTCGGGCGTCGGGCCGCAACGTGCTTCGGTGCTAAATAAGGAACTGAGCATCTTTTCCTTCCATGATTTGTTATATTACTTCCCTTATAAATATGTAGACCGTAGTCGTATCTATTACATTCAGGAAATAGACGGTACGATGCCTTATATACAGCTGAAAGGAGAAATCTTGGGTTTTGAAACAGTTGGTGAAGGGCGGCAGCGGAGACTGATAGCCCACTTTTCGGATGGTACGGGAGTAGTTGATTTGATTTGGTTTCAAGGCATCAAATATCTGATAGGGAAGTATAAGGTGCATCAGGAGTATATCGTATTCGGTAAGCCTTCTGTCTTTAATGGCAGGATAAACATAGCCCATCCGGATATTGATTCGGTTTCCGAACTGAAACTGTCGGCTATGGGGTTGCAGCCCTATTACAATACGACGGAGAAGATGAAGCGAAGTTCTCTCAACTCGCATGCCATAGAAAAGATGATGAAGAGCCTCGTTCAGCTGTTGAATGAGCCTCTGCCGGAAACGCTTTCTCCCGCCCTGTTGGCAGAACATCATCTGATGCCGTTGACGGATGCTTTGATAAATATCCATTTTCCGGTAAGTCCGGATGTGTTGCGAAAAGCGGAATATCGCCTGAAATTCGAGGAACTGTTTTATGTCCAACTGAATATACTGCGTTATGCCAAAGACAGGCAACGCAAGTACCGCGGCTATGTTTTTGAGAAAGTAGGCGAGACGTTCAATGTTTTTTACTCCCGTAATCTCCCTTTTGAACTGACCAATGCCCAGAAACGTGTGTTGAAAGAGATACGGCGGGATTTGGGTTCGGGCAGGCAGATGAACCGCCTTTTGCAAGGAGACGTGGGTAGCGGGAAGACATTGGTTGCGCTGATGAGTATGCTGATTGCGCTTGATAACGGTTATCAGGCATGTATGATGGCTCCTACCGAAATCTTGGCAAACCAACATTACGAAACGATTCGCGAATTACTGTACGGAATGGATGTGCGGGTTGAACTGTTGACCGGTTCCATCAAAGGCAAACGAAGGGAAGCCATTCTTTCCGGATTGCTGACAGGAGATGTGCGGATACTTATCGGTACGCACGCCGTCATTGAAGACACCGTGAACTTTGCATCATTGGGTCTGGTCGTCATCGACGAGCAGCACCGCTTTGGCGTCGCTCAGCGTGCCCGGCTGTGGACAAAAAGCGTACAGCCGCCCCATATATTGGTAATGACCGCAACTCCCATACCACGAACACTGGCAATGACGCTTTATGGTGATTTGGATGTATCGGTCATTGATGAACTACCGCCGGGAAGAAAACCGATTGCTACTATCCATCAGTTCGATAGCCATCGTGTAAGCTTGTATCGTTCCGTGCGCAAACAGATTGATGAAGGGCGTCAGGTCTATATCGTCTATCCCTTAATCAAGGAGAGTGAGAAGATTGACCTCAAGAACTTGGAAGAAGGTTATCTGCATATCTGTGAAGAGTTTCCGGATTGTAAGGTTTGCAAAGTACATGGCAAAATGAAATCTGCCGAAAAGGATGCGCAGATGCAGTTATTTGTTTCCGGTGAAGCGCAGATAATGGTTGCTACCACAGTGATTGAAGTAGGTGTGAATGTGCCTAATGCCTCAGTGATGATAATAGAAAATGCCGAACGTTTCGGACTTTCTCAGCTTCATCAGCTTCGCGGTCGTGTAGGGCGCGGTGCCGACCAGTCTTATTGTATTTTGGTTACCGGTTATAAATTGGCGGAAGATACCCGGAAACGTCTGGAGATTATGGTGCGCACGAATGACGGTTTTGAGATAGCCGAAGCCGATTTGAAACTGCGTGGACCGGGTGATTTGGAGGGAACCCAGCAAAGCGGAATTGCTTTCGACTTGAAAATAGCGGATATAGCCCGCGACGGACAGCTTTTGCAATATGTTCGTGACGTGGCCCAAGCCATTGTTGATAAAGATCCGAATGGTTCTCTTCCTGAAAATGAGATACTGTGGCGACAACTGAAGGCTTTGCGGAAGACAAACGTTAATTGGGCGGCCATAAGCTGAAAAACGGTTAAACATACGCTTTCTTTGCAGATTTATGTTGTTAAACATATTTGCGCTGTAAATTGTTTGTTATTAGCTTGTTATCTATTGTTGTACTGCGTTTTTATTCAACTTGCTTCAAAAAAATAGTTAACGATACAGGCGCCTTTTCGGAGAGAAATGTTACCTTTGGGAGAATTTTTGAAAATAATCTGGATATTCGCGTAAGAATAGGTGTGGTTGATTCACCAGATATGCTCTACGGATATCGAAATGAATGACGAAACGGAATGAATTTTAATTGGATTAGAACGGCTTTATTAGCAGCAACGGCAATGGTCAGCCTGAACTCTTTCTCGCAGGATTTGATTGCCCGTCAAGCTCCCATTGACAGAAAACTTAAAAGCGTAGATTCATTGGCTCTGCAGAAACAGATTCGTGCGGAACAGTCTTTGTATCCGGGGCTGGATTTGTATCCGAGTTGGAATAATGAATTTGTGCAGGCTTATGGCAATGCTATTGTGCCGGAAAGTTACACCTTTGATTTGAAAGGCTTCTGTATGCCTACCGAACATACTCGTATTACTGACGTCTTCGGTTATCGTCCTCGCAGAAGAAGGGCCCATTACGGTTTGGATATTAAAGTATATGTAGGCGATACAATCCGCGCCGCATTTGACGGTAAAGTACGTATCGTTAAGAATCAGGGTCGCCGCGGATATGGCAAATATGTCGTTATTCGTCATGATAACGGTCTGGAGACTGTCTATGGTCACTTATCCAAACAATTGGTTGATATAAACCAACTGGTAAAAGCCGGAGAACCTATTGCATTGGGTGGTAATACCGGACGTTCTACCGGTTCTCATCTGCATTTTGAAACCCGTTTCTTGGGAATTCCCATCAATCCCGCATTGATGTTCGATTTTGAAAAGCAAGATATTGTTGCCGATTCTTATACTTTCCGTAAGACCAAAGGTACTTCCGGTACGGCTCGCAGTATGGCATCGGGTGAAGGTATCTTCTATAAAGTGAAGAAAGGCGATACCTTATCCAAGATTGCTTCCCGTCAGGGCACAAGCATCGACAAACTTTGCAAGCTGAACCGTATAACCCGGAGAACGATTCTCCGTCCGGGACAGGTATTGCGTTGCTCATAAAACGAAAATACTCTCTAAACGTAAACAATCTCTATAGGAGGAGGGCACTTTAATATAATTTAGAGTGCCCTCTTTTCTTTTTTCTTTAATTATTCCTAACTTTGCAGCCTATTTGTAAGGATATGAAAGATACCAAGCAACAATTTGAGCATGTCATTGCTATCTGTCGTGATTTGTTCTCTAAAAAACTTCATGATTACGGTCCGGCATGGCGTATTCTTCGTCCGGCTTCCGTAACCGATCAAATATTCATTAAAGCTAATCGTATTCGGAGCATTGAGACTAAAGGTGTGACTTTGGTGGATGAGGGTATTCGTTCAGAGTTCATAGCTATTGTAAATTATGGTATTATCGGTTTGATACAGTTGGAGTTGGGCTATGCTGAATCTGCGGACTTAACGAACGAAGAGGCAATGGCTCTGTATGATAAATATGCGAAAGAATCGTTGGAACTGATGCTTGCCAAGAACCATGATTATGATGAGGCCTGGCGCAGTATGCGTATCAGTTCGTATACAGACTTGATATTGATGAAGATATATCGTACAAAGCAAATTGAAAGCTTGTCCGGTCAGACACTGGTTTCGGAAGGTGTCGATGCCAACTATATGGACATGATTAATTATTCCGTATTTGGTTTGATTAAGATAGAGTTTGGAGACTGAGAGAAAACATATCATAAAACTCGTCTGGGTGAATGCCTGCCGCTTTTTGCTGGCAGCCTTGTTTATCTTCTCCGGATTTGTGAAAGCTGTTGATCCGCTCGGCTCTTTTTATAAGATTCAGGATTATCTGACGGCATTCGGTATGATTTCATGGTTCCCTACATACCTGCCGTTGTTTTTTGCCATAATTCTTTCATCTGCGGAGTTTTGTGTAGGAGTTTTCCTCTTTTTCGGTGTACGCCGGAAGATTGCATCGACATTGGCGCTCCTTCTAATGAGTGTAATGACTCCGCTGACGTTGTATCTTGCTTTAGCAAATCCCGTGTCCGACTGCGGATGCTTTGGAGATGCTTGGGTATTGACTAACTGGCAGACATTCGGAAAGAACATAGTGTTGTTGGTTGCGGCGATAGCGGTATTCAGGGATCGGAAACTCATGTTCCGCTTTGTTACGCTGAAAATAGAGTGGATGGTATCTCTATATACACTTTTATTTGTCTTTGCGCTCTCTTTTTATTGTCTGGAATATTTGCCGGTATTGGACTTCCGCCCTTATAAGATTGGAACGAATATAAAGGCGGGTATGGAGATTCCCGAAGGTGCGAAACCGAGTGTGTTCGAGAGCCGCTTTGTGTTGGAAAAAGACGGCAAGCAACAGGAATTTACATTGGATAATTATCCTGACAGCACATGGACCTTTGTTGAAACACGTACTGTCTTGAAAGAAAAAGGTTATGAACCGCCCATTCACGACTTCTCCATGATAAGCCCGGATACGGGTGAGGATATAACAGAGAGTGTGTTGTCAGATAAAGGATATGCTTTTTTATTGGTGGCCCACCGGATAGAGGAAGCGGATGATAGCAATATCGACCTTATCAATGAAATCTACGATTACAGTGTGGAGCACGGTTATGGTTTTTATGCACTGACTTCTTCACCGGATGAAGAAATCGAGGTGTGGCGCGAAAGAACCGGTGCGGAATATCCGTTCTGTCAAATGGATGATATTACCCTGAAGACAATTATCCGTTCCAATCCCGGCTTGTTGCTGATAAAAGGTGGAACAATCCTGAATAAATGGAGTGATAACCAGCTTCCCGATGAATATGTGCTGAACGATAGTTTGGATAATTTGGAGTTGGGGCAACAAAAACAGGAAAACAATTTGCATACCATTGGCTACGTATTACTGTGGTTTATCGTACCTTTGACGCTGGTTATCGGCATTGATATTCTGGTAATCAAGCGAAGGGAAAGAAAAAGTAAGGAGCGGCAATAAGATAGTAAATATATTAACCCTTTTAATAATTAAAACAAAATGAGAAAGAACATTGTTGCAGGAAACTGGAAAATGAACAAAACCCTTCAAGAGGGTATTGCTCTTGCAAAAGAACTGAATGAAGCGTTGGCTAACGAAAAGCCTAATTGTGATGTAATCATCTGTACTCCGTTTATTCACCTTGCATCTGTTACTCCGTTGGTAGATGCCGCTAAGATTGGTGTAGGTGCAGAAAACTGTGCAGACAAAGAATCCGGTGCATATACCGGTGAGGTATCGGCCGCTATGGTTGCTTCTACAGGCGCTAAGTATGTAATCCTCGGTCACTCGGAACGTCGCGCTTATTACGGTGAAACAGTGGAAATCTTGGAAGAAAAAGTAAAATTAGCTTTGGCTAACGGACTGACTCCGATCTTCTGTATCGGTGAAGTGTTGGAAGAACGCGAAGCTAACAAACAGAATGAAGTGGTTGCCGCTCAGTTGGCATCTGTATTCTCTTTGTCTGCAGAAGATTTCTCTAAGATTATCCTGGCTTATGAACCGGTTTGGGCTATTGGTACAGGCAAGACTGCTACTCCGGCACAGGCACAGGAAATCCACGCTTTTATCCGTTCAACAGTTGAAGGAAAGTATGGTAAGGAAATCGCAGAGAACTGCTCTATCCTTTACGGTGGTAGCTGCAAGCCTTCCAATGCAAAGGAACTGTTTGCAAATCCTGACGTAGACGGTGGTTTGATTGGTGGCGCCGCTTTGAAGGTTGCTGACTTCAAGGGTATCATCGACGCTTTTAATTAATAGCGGAGAGTTGGAAGCCGAGGATATGACAGGATGAGATTTCTGACACATACCTCGACTTCCGACTCTTTATGTTTAAAGCTTGGCTTTTCAACTATATAAAAACACCCTTTTTATGAAAAAACTTGGTTTGCTTTTAATTGTATGTTTTGCTTTTGCCGTTGCATCTGTAGCGCAGAATAACATCGTAAAGAGTCTGGAACGTAATGTGCCGGGGCAGGGTAAGGTATCTATCCATCAGGATGCCCGTATCGGGGCTTTGATAGGTTCTGAATACATTCCTACCGGTTCGGACGAGCAAAAAGTGATTAAGAGTTCGGGCTACCGCGTACAAGTATACGCCGGTAATAACACCCGTCAGGCCAAGAATGAAGCCTATTCGGTGGCTTCCAATATAAAAGAGCGTTTTCCTGACCTTCCCGTTTATACATCTTTCAACCCGCCCCGCTGGTTGTGCCGTGCAGGCGACTTCCGCAGCATTGAGGAAGCGGATGCCATGATGCGCCAACTGCGTGCCACCGGTGCTTTCAAGGAAGTGTCTATCGTGAAAGATCAGATAAATATCCCCCTTTAATTCATAACTCATAATTATCCCCCTCACTTTCTCATGTTAGGAAAAGAAGAAATCGTATCTCCTTCATTGGACGAACTGAAAGAACATTATCATCGTATATTGACTTTGCTGGGTGAAGACCCTGAACGTGAAGGGCTGCTGAAGACGCCGGAACGGGTGGCGAAAGCTATGCTGACACTGACTAAAGGCTACTCTATGGACCCGCACGAAGTACTCCGCTCCGCCAAGTTCAAGGAAGACTATAATCAAATGGTGATTGTGAAAGACATTGATTTCTTCTCTCTCTGTGAGCACCATATGTTGCCTTTCTACGGCAAGGCGCACGTGGCTTATATTCCCAACGGCTACATCACAGGTCTAAGCAAGATTGCCCGCGTGGTAGATATTTTCTCTCACCGCCTGCAAGTGCAGGAGCGTATGACGCTGCAAATAAAGGAGTGCATTCAGGAAACGCTGAATCCTTTGGGCGTAATGGTTGTGGTAGAGGCTAAGCATATGTGTATGCAGATGCGCGGTGTGGAAAAACAGAATTCAATAACCACTACTTCCGACTTTACGGGTGCTTTCAATCAGGCTAAGACGCGTGAGGAATTTATGAATCTTATCCGTCACAATTCTTAATGTCAGGGTAGTACCACCCGGTCTCCCAAACGTTTTGCCATGATACTTTGCACTTCACGCATTTCGCTGTAACGCTTCATGATGGCGTTGCATTTCTCCTCGTCATTGGCTACGGCAGAATCTTGAAGGGCAGACATCATGTGCTTTAACTCTTCGCTGACAATGGCATATTTAAAGTTAATCATCAGTGCCGGAACCAACTCATAAAGACGTTCTTCGTCAGTTACTATCTTCTGGCTTTTTGAGTGATACTTGCTTAACTGGTAGCGGTTGCTGATAAGCTCCACGCTCAGTTTGCTGATGGTTGTTTCCGGGTGTGCCAGAAAATAACGTTCGGCTGTAAATCCTGCATCATGTATATGTGCGGCGGCTTCGGTCAATATTTGGCGGTGTAGCGGGTTGTGGAATGACAGTTCGTCTTGCTTCAAGTCGTTAATGACGTATTCAATCACACTTACAGGCACTTCCTGCCCCTCTTCATTGGTTGCATTACACATTACTTTTTCGCCGTAGCGCACAATCATCTGAAGAATCAGCCGTTCGTATTTATAGAATTCCTGTCCTTCTTTTCCCTCCTGAGGGATGAAAGAAACATAATTATCTTCCGGTGGAATAGGGGAGTTGGCATATTCCGCAGCCATATCAGGCGGCAATGAAGTGCCGTCGGCAGTTGCGGGAGGCACATCTCCTCCGGTGTAGGGCACTTGTGCGGCGGAGTTTTCCGTATTGTTCCTTGCTGCGGATCTGCGTTCGCGTTCCGTTTGTTCGGCACGCTTTTCGGCATGCATTTCACGCCGTTTGGCAACTTCCGAAACCAACAGCTTATCCTCTACGCGCAGTAGTTGGGCGCACTCTTTGATATAGACATCACGTACAATCGCTTCGGGAATGACCGAGATACTTTGTACGAGATTACCGATTAATTCGGCGCGCTTGATAGGGTCTTTACCCGCGTCCTCCAGTAACAAATTGGTCTTGAAGCGGATAAAGTCCGTTTCGTGCTCTTGTATGAATTGCCGGAATTCGGTCGAATTATGTTTGCGGGCAAAAGAGTCCGGGTCGTCCCCGTCGGGCAGAAGGCACACCTTGATGTTCATGCCCTCTTCCAGCAGCATATCGATGCCTCGGATAGAAGCCTTGATGCCGGCCGCATCACCGTCGTAAAGCACAGTCATATTATTGGTGAAGCGGTGAATCAGGCGGATTTGTCCCGGTGTCAGGGCAGTGCCCGAAGAAGCCACTACATTCTCTATGCCGGATTGGTGCATGGAGATAACATCCGTATAGCCTTCTACCAGAAAGCACCGGTCTTGCTTTACAATCGCCTGTTTGGCAAAGTAGATACCATACAGTTCGTTACTCTTATGGTAAATTTCCGATTCGGGCGAATTGACGTACTTTACTTTCACTCCTTTGGTGGCGCTGGCAAGCACACGGCCACCGAATGCCACCACCTTGCCCGACAACGTATGTACGGGAAAGATGACACGTCCCCAAAAACGGTCGCGCAGTCTGTGGTCGTCCGTTTCATAGCAGAGTCCGGTTTTGAGGAGGAATTCTGTCTTATATCCTTTCTTCAAGGCCTCCTGTGCCATGGCATCGTGGCTCTCGGTGCAGTAGCCCAGTTGGAATTTCTCGATGATGTCGTCACGGAATCCGCGGTTGCGGAAGTAAGCCATGCCGATGCTGCGCCCGTCCACATGGTTGCGCAGGATATTCTGGAAATAGTCGCGGGCAAACTGGTTGACGATGAAGAGGCTTTCGCGTTCGCTCTGAGCGAGCTTTTCTTCGTTGGACAGTTCCCGTTCCTTGATTTCGATGCCATACTTTTTGGCGAGGTATTTCAGCGCCTCGGGATAAGACATCTGTTCATGTTCCATGATGAAATGCACGGCATTGCCCCCTTTGCCGCAGGCAAAGCATTTGCACAATCCTTTGGCGGGAGAGACGTAGAATGACGGTGTCTTGTCATCGTGAAACGGACATAGACCTACATAGTTCACTCCGCGTTTCCGCAGCGTGACGAAGTCCGATACAACATCGTATATTTGTGCTGCATCCAGAATCCTGTCTATGGTGGGTTGGTCTATCATGATTCGAGTACAAAGTTACATATAAAATCAGCCCCTGCAAAACTTTTTTTTTGCAGGGGCGGGAAAAGGGGAGTTAAATCATCATTTAATCTTTTCCCTGATTTTCGTCAGATACTTCTTCATTCCTTCCGCATCCTTATTGGTGATAATTTCCAACAGTTGCTTTAGTTCCAAGCGGATATTCTCCACTTGTCCGGGTGTGCGGGGGTTGAACAGAATCTCCTGAAGCAAGTAATCGTCCTCGCTCAACAGACCTTTGGCAATCGCCATATGCTTCTTGAACGTAGTTCCCGGAGCCTCCTGATGCTTCATGACCGCTGCAAAAACGAACGTTGAAACGAAAGGAATGGACAAAGAATAGGCCACTGTTTCATCATGTTCGTCGAAGGTGTACTCAAAGATATTGAGCTTCATGGTCTGGTATAGGTCTTTAAAAAAGATTTTTCCCATGTGGTCGCCTTCGCTGATGATAATGGCATTTTCCGTATTCAGATTGCTCAGGCTGGCAAACGTCGGTCCGAACATGGGATGCGTTGACACGTAGCGGAAACCGCTTTCTTCATAGAATTTTTTCAGTCCTGTCTTTACCGAAGCGATGTCGCTGATGATACAGTCTTTGGGCAGTACAGGCAACACTTGCCGGAAAGCATCCAGTGTATATTTCACCGTAGCGGCATTGATAACCAGCTCCGGCTCAAACTCCTTGATTTCTTCCAGCGTAGTGAAACGGTAGGTGTTGTAGACAAAACGCAGTTGATGCGGGTTGACGTCGAACACGGCCGTCTCGTGTTGAAAACTTAAAATATCCGTAAAGAAAGAGCCCATCTTCCCGGCTCCGAGTATTAATATTCGCATATGCTTGATGTTATAGTGATAATGTTAAATAAGCGTTGAAATTTAATTTATCTCAAGTGCATCTGTCATTCAGAGCGAAGCGAAGAATCTCTTTTCTGTGTTATACATCAAGAGAGTAGATTCTTCGCTACGCTCTGAATGACAGATAGTATAAACTAATTATGCACATTTACTTATATGGTCACTTTATCACTTATTTATAATTTCCATTTGCTGGCGTACACTTTCCTCGTGTATCGCTTCAAACACTTTCTTGATAAATTCCGAATCCATTCCGCAGAGTGCGCCTTGCGAACCGCGTTTCTCAAGAATTTCATTGTAGCGTCCCGTTTGCAGAATCGTCATGTCATGCTCCTTTTTGTATGTACCGATTTCGCGCGCCACACGCATTCTTTTGGCTAATTCCTGAATGAGGTTGTTGTCGCACTCGTCAATCTGCTTGCGCAATTCGCTGAGGTTTTCGGTGCTTTGCGTATCCTTGCGTATGACGAGAAGGTTAAGGATGTAGTCCAGTACATCCGGCGTAACCTGTTGGGCGGCGTCGCTCCATGCGCAATCCGGGTTGCAGTGGCTTTCGATAATCAAACCGTTGAAGCCTAAGTCCATAGCCTGCTGGCAAAGCGGAGCGACCAGTTCACGTTTTCCGCCGATATGGCTCGGGTCGCAGAGGATGGGCAGGTTGGGAATGCGGCGGCGCAGCTCGATAGGGATGTGCCATTGTGGCAGGTTGCGGTAGAGCTTCTTGTCGTAGCTGCTGAAACCGCGGTGAATGGCTCCAAGACGTTTCAGGCCTGCATTGTTGATACGCTCTAAAGCGCCAATCCATAGTTCCAAATCAGGGTTCACGGGGTTCTTTACCAATACCGGAATGTCCACACCCTTCAGGGCATCGGCTATTTCCTGTACGGCAAAAGGGTTGGCAGTGGTGCGGGCGCCAATCCAGAGTATATCTATTCCGGCTTTCAGACATTCGTACACGTGCTTGGCGGTGGCTACTTCGGTAGAGACATACATACCCGTTTCCTTTTTCACCTCTTTGAGCCAAGACAGCCCTTCTACGCCGATACCCTCGAAACCGCCCGGTTTGGTACGGGGTTTCCAGATGCCTGCGCGGAATATCTTCATACCTTTTGCAGACAATTGCTTGGCTGTGTCCATAACTTGTTCTTCTGTCTCTGCACTACACGGACCGGCAATGACCAAAGGACGTTTCTCTTCGATACCCGGCAATAAAATAGATTCTAATTCAAGTTCCATATTCTTAATCTGTTTAATTATATTCTTTCTGTATAAATATTTCTCAGTCTCTCTTGTTCTTGTGAAGAACCCTTCCTGAGCCCGGTTGCTGAATTTACTAAAACAGGACGGACGTTTTAGTAAATCTTTGCCGGAGTTTTAGTAAATCTCCGTATCCGTTTTAGTAAAACGGATGCCGCCTTTCTCGGGACAGAAGCCTTCTGTAAAGATATTACTTCATTTCCTTGATGCGTTTCAACGCTTCCGCCAGTTTGTTGTCCTTGCAGCAAAGCGAGATGCGGATGTATCTTTTTCCGTTGCTGCCGAAGATAAATCCCGGAGTGATGAATACGCGCGCTTCGTGCAACACCCGTTCGGTCAGCTCCTCTACATCGGCGCAGCTGTCGGGTATCTTTCCCCAAAGGAACATACCCACCTGATTCTCATCGTAAGCGCATCCCAACTCATGCATGATTTCTCCTGCCAGCCGGCGGCGTCCGCGATAGTTCTTATTGTTGCCTTCGTACCATTCTTCACCGGCTTCGAGGGCGGTGGCGGCGGCCAGCTGCATGGCGCGGAACATACCGCTGTCTATGTTGCTCTTCACTTTCAGTATCCATTGTACGAAGTCTGCATTGGATGCGAGCATGCCGATGCGCCAACCCGGCATATTGTGGCTTTTACTCATGGAGTTGAACTCGATGCAGCATTCCTTTGCTCCCGGAATGCTGAGGATGCTGATAGGGCGTTCGTTCAGGATAAAGCTGTACGGGTTGTCGTTGACGATGACAATGTCCTTTCGCCGTGCAAAGTCCACCAGCTTTTGGTAAAGTTCCGGTGTGGCATTCGCTCCTGTCGGCATATTGGGATAATTGGTCCACATCAGTTTTACGCGGCTCATATCCATTTTCTCCAGTTCGTCGAAGTCGGGCATCCAGCCGTTTTCCTCTTTCAGGTTGTAGTTCACTACCTCTGCGCCCAGTATCTTGCTCAATGATGTATAGGTGGGATAGCCGGGATTGGGAACCAATACCTGTTCGCCGGGATTGACGAAAGCCAGCGTGACGTGCAGAATACCTTCTTTGGAACCGATGAGCGGCTGTATTTCCGTGTTCGGGTTCAACTCCACGCCGTACCATTTCTTATACCAGCCGGCAAAGCTGCGGCGCAGCTCGGGGATGCCCACGTAGGGTTGGTAGCCATGTCCGTCGGGGTTGCGCGCCGCATCGCAAAGTGTCTGTATGGTACTTTCCGAAGGGGGCATATCGGGGCTTCCGATGCCCAGACTGATTACATCCTTGCCTTCGGCGTTCATCTGCGCCACCTCTTTCAGTTTTTTAGAGAAGTAGTATTCGCTTACGCTTGCCAGCCGGTCGGCGGGCTTTATTTTAGATATTTGATTTTCCATCTTCGTATTCTCCTAATATTTTAAGTTCTTTGGTCAGTGGGGTGATGGCCACGATAGATTGTTTATACTTCAGTACATTGTCGAAAACTACGTCTACATAGAATTGATATTCCCATTCGCGCCCGATGATAGGCAGTGATTGTATCTTTGTCAGGTTGATGCGGTAGAAAGACAGGATGGACAATACCTGTGAGAGGCTTCCTTCGGTATGCGGCAGTGTGAATACCATGCTTGCCTTGTTTACCTCCTTGCTGCGGTGGCGGTTCAGCTCGTCCACCTGCCACGGGTCTGCCACAACCAGAAAGCGGGTGAAGTTGTGCTTGTTTGTTTCGATGCCTTCCTGCAGAATCTTCATGCCATAGCGTTCGGCGGCGGCTTTGGAACAGATGGCGGCGTGCCCTTTCAGGTTCTCTTTCTTGATAGTCTCCGCGCTGAGGGCGGTGTCTTCACCTTCCACTACCTTGATGCGGGGGTGCTGCCCGAGGAACTCGCGGCACTGCATCAGAGCGATGGGATGGGAATTTACTTCGGTGATGTCGTCCCAATCCTCTTCGGGCAGGCAGACGAAACTGTGCGAGATGCGCAACTTATATTCGCCTACAATCTGCGCGCCGCTTTGGCGCAGAAGCTCATTGTTGTGCAGCAAGCTGCCTGCAATCGTATTTTCTATTGCCAGCATACCTATGGTCTGGCTGTCTTTCTTGACAGCTGCAAATACATCTTCAAAGCTGGCACAGCAGATAAGCTGTATTTCTTCTCCCTCGAAGTACTTGTGTGCGGCAATGTCGTGATACGAACCTAATGTTCCTTGAATGGCTACTTTTTTCATTCCTGACTATTTTTTTTCTTAGTTTATGCTACAAAAAAATCCCGCTTCCATACAATGGAGCGGGATTCTATATATTACTTAGTTCTCTATTCAGTTCTTAAGCATCACTGTCACTTGACACATACAAACTCCCGCTCTACTTTCCGGCTAAAGTAAAAGTAAAAAAAGAAGTAATATGCATAAGTAAATGATTTCATCCTTGCTGTTTTTTTGTTTTGAATTACGCGACAAAAGTAATACTTTTCTTTTATACGCAAATAAAAAACAATGTTTTTTTTGATATTTGCATCAATTTATAGATAATCTTTTACAATCCCAATACATTTGTCGTATTGTTGCCCGGCTGATTGCCATATTGTCCGGTGAATCCTTGCAGGTCTTTCGGGTTCAGTTCCAGTCCGCGCTTCATGTCTTCCATAGAACCTTCTTTGTCGCCGTTCAGCAGTTTGGCACGCCCGCGTTCGTGGTAGGCTTGGGCAAAGTTGGGATTCAGCTCAATGGCCTCGTCGAACAAGGCGATAGCTTCGGCCAGCTTTTTCTGAACGATATACAGCTGTCCCAAGTAGAGGAATGCTTGCTCGTTGAACGGATTCAGCTCGGTTATATGGAGGTAGTCGGCTTCCGCTTCGGCTTCGGCGCCGGTTGCTTCTTTTATCTTTCCGCGGAGCAGTATGGCGCTTTCGTCGTCCGGGTCTTGGGCAAGTATGGCGTCTATGTCTTCCATGGCTTCTTTGTATTGCTGCATCTTCGTCAGGGCTTCGGCACGCAACAGACGGGCTTCGGTGAAGTCGTCCTTCAGTACGATGGCCTTTGTGAGATGGGCGATGCACATGATGCCGTCGTCCTGCCCGTTGTCGGCTTTGCCCAGCAGATAATGCGCCATGGCATTGCCTTCTTCAATGGCGATGGCTTTTTGGGCGGCTTCCGCCATGGCGGCGTAGTCCTCTTGTATATAGCAGACGTTGGCAAGGGTGAGGAAGGTGGAGGTATGCTCCGGTTCCACTTGGGTCATTTTCTCCAACAGCTTGCGGGCTTCGCCCGGTTCGTTGGACTGGATATACACTTGTGCCAGATACCCCATTGTCTCGAAGTCTTCTTGCAGTGCAAGGGCTTCGGTGAAGCATTTTATGGCATAGTCGGCGCGTCCCATGCGCTGGGCCCGCATACCGTCATACTTGAATATCTCAAAGTTCTTCTGAATATTTTTTTGTTTTTCCTCTTCCGGATTGGTCGGTTTGCCGGAGAAAAAAGATTTAAAGAATCCCATGGCTGTGATATTGTTTTAGTTATGTTTTTAATAGGTTGACAGGATTAATGTGTGAATGCACTGCACAAAAGTAATGATTTATTTTTTGATTTGCAGTATTCCGTTGGCGGCAATAATTTTTCCTTCGTCTAATAATTGGTGCAATGTCTCGGTCAAAAGCTCTTTGTCCGTCTGAATTTGTTCGAGCAGACCGGCGGGAGTTTGCGGGGCGGAAGACAACATTTCTTGTATCTTCCCGGCAAGTTCCTTTTGGTCCGGCCTGCCGGTTGCCGGCTTGTTGCGCAGACTGATGCAGGTGTCGCACTGCCCGCAGTTATGTTCGTTCTTCTCTCCGAAGTAATCCAGCAGCATACGGCTGCGGCATACGGTGTCATTGGTTACGTACTCCAGTATGGAATTGATGCGTGCTTCATAACGGGCTTTCCGTTCTTCGTAGATTTCCGGGGAGAGATTGATGCGTTGCGCCTCCACGCGTTCGCGCGTGTATATTATATAAGGTGTCTTTTTGTGGGGAATGTAGCTTACGATACGCAGTTTGGCAAGGTGAACCAGCTGTTCGTAGATTTGCCGGCGGGTAAGTCCTGTGCGCACGGCAAGCGAATCTTCGTTGATATAGGTGTAGTCTGTAAATACCCCTGTATAGGAACGGAGCACGGCTTGAATGAGTTTGTCCATATCTTCGCCCATTTCACGTAGCCTGTAAAGTTCGTCTCTGCGTATGGTGAAGAGAATACGTGAGGTGTTGTCTTGTTCGCCGGTATATTCCAGATAGCCAGCCTGAGTCAGGATTTTCAGTGCGCTGTCCACCGGAACGGGGAAGTACTTGAACTTGCGGCAGAAATCTTCGATGTTGAACTCACGCATGCATTCCAGTCCGTCTCCCATTGCCATCTGGTAGTAGTATTGAAGATGCTCGTACACATCTTTGATGTACTCCTTTTCAGGAAAAGTGTCGGGTATACGCTTGTGCAGCGTGGTCTTGTCCGACTTGGCATATAGGATGACGGCATAGGCCTTTTGCCCGTCGCGTCCGGCTCTTCCGGCTTCTTGGAAATAGGCTTCTATGGAGTCGGGCAAATCCATGTGGATAACGATGCGTACATCCGGCTTGTCTATTCCCATTCCGAAGGCATTGGTGGCTACCATGACGCGGCTTTCACCGGATTGCCAGCGGTGCTGGCGGATGTCTTTGGTGGCATCGTCCAGTCCGGCATGGTAGAAGTCGGCTGTGATGTCCTCATTATTCAGCAGTTCGGTGATTTCTTTGGTACGGCGGCGGTTGCGTACGTATACAATGGCGCTGCCGGGCATACTGCGCAATATATGCAGCAGTTCGGCTGTTTTGTTCTCTGTCTTGCGGACGATATAGGCAAGGTTGTTCCGCTCGAAACTCATGCGGAATACATTTTCCCGGCGGAAATGCAAGCGGGTTTGGATGTCCTTCACAACTTCCGGAGTGGCGGTAGCTGTCAGGGCCAAAACCGGTATGTCCGGCAGCAGTTCACGTATTTCCGCAATTTTCAGGTAGGCGGGGCGGAAGTCATATCCCCATTGCGAAATGCAATGGCTTTCGTCTACCGTAATCATGCTGACCTTCATTTTCCGCAGTTTGGTGCGGAAGATTTCCGTATCCAGCCGTTCGGGAGAGATGTAGAGGAACTTATAGTTGCCGAAGATGCAGTTTTCGAGAGTTGTGATGATGTCCTGCCGGCTCATGCCGGAGTAGATGGCAAGCGCTTTGATGCCTCGCTTCCTTAGATTTTGCACTTGGTCTTTCATCAGGGCTATCAGGGGGGTAATGACCAGACATAATCCGTCTTTGGCAAGTGCCGGAACTTGAAAAGTTATGGACTTGCCGCCGCCCGTAGGCATCAGTCCCAATGTGTCTTTATTCTCACTGATACTGTTGATAATGTCTTCCTGGATTCCCCGGAAGCGGTCGTATCCCCAATACTGTTTTAAGAGTTGAGAGTTGAGAGTTGAAGGTTGAAGGAGATATGTCATAAAAACGCTTGTTCTTTGTTTCTTTTTAGGCGCGGATTACACGGATTTCACGGAAAAAGGATAAAATAAATCTGTGAAATCCGTGTAGTCCGTGCCTAAAAAAGGCATCCTGTATATTTTGACACAACCTTTTTCGGCTAATTCGGTTTTATGTCTTCAATTTGCAATTGCACTTCTCCCCGTTTGTGGGTGTTTTCTTCAATGGTGTAGCAAATGTCAAACGAACGTTTGGTCTTGATGTAGCGAACGTGGGAACTTTGTCCGAAGGCGATGCCGTTCATTACGTTGTTCGATTTGTTATCCACTAATTCCAGTTTGATATGTTCTTGGTCGCGTCCTACGACTTTACTGGTTCCGTAGTCGTACACGTTATGGGTACAGAATACAGGCTTGGTATTGTCGGGACCAAACGGGTTGAACTTCTTTAAATCGTTGCAGAATTTGGGTGTAATATCCCGGAAGTCTATTTCTGCATTGATGTCGATTACGGCGCTGGTTTGTTCAGGCAGGATATGCTGTGAAACGAATTCTTCAAAGCGTTCGGTGAAGGCGGGGACGTTTTCCACTTTCATGGACAGGCCGGCGGCATAGGTGTGACCGCCGAAGTTCTCCAGCAAATCCCTGCAGTATTCAATGGCTTTGTACACATCGAAGCCGGAAACGGAACGTGCCGAACCGGTTGCCATGTCATCCGTACGTGTCAGCACTACGGCGGGACGATAATATACTTCCGTCAGGCGGGAAGCGACAATGCCGATTACTCCTTTATGCCAGTCTTCGTTGTACAATACGATAGAACGGCGGTCGGCCAGCCCTTCCAGTTCGGCAACGATTTGATTCGCCTCCTCGGTCATTGTCTTGTCGAGGTCCTTACGGGTTTCGTTATATTGGTTGATTTGCCCGGCTTTCTCCAAGGCAAGCGAGAAGTCCTTTTCTGTCAGCAAGTCTACCGCTTCCTTACCGTTCTGGATGCGTCCCGATGCGTTGATGCGCGGGCCTATCTTGAATACTATATCGCTGACGGTAATCTCCTTTTCCGACAGTCCGCATACGTCGATAATGGCTTTCAAGCCTACGCTCGGATTGCTGTTGAGCTGTTTCAGACCGTGATAGGCAAGTATGCGGTTCTCTCCCATAATCGGTACGATGTCCGAAGCGATGCTGACCGCAACCAAGTCCAATAGGGGAATCAGATGATGAAACTCAATGCCGTTGCTGATGGCAAACGCCTGCATGAATTTAAAGCCTACCCCGCAACCCGAAAGGTGTTCGTAGGGATAGGTGTTGTCTTCGCGCTTGGCGTTCAATATGGCTACGGCAGGAGGTAATACTTCATCGGGCACGTGGTGGTCGCAGATGATGAAATCGATGCCTTTTTCTTTGGCGTATGCGATTTCGTCTACGGCCTTGATGCCGCAATCCAATACGATAATCAATCCCACACCGGTTTCGGCGGCGTAGTCCACACCTTTGGTTGAAACTCCATACCCTTCATTGTAGCGGTCGGGTATGTAATAGTCTATGTTCGAGTAGAACTGTTGAATAAACTTGTAGACCAAAGCCACGGCGGTGGTTCCGTCTACATCGTAATCTCCATAAATCAGAATGCGCTCTTTCTTTCCCATTGCCTTGTTCAGGCGTTCTACGGCCACGTCCATATCTTTCATGAGGAACGGGTCGTACAAATCCGGTAGTTGCGGGCGGAAAAACTTCTTGGCAGCTGTCGCTGTCGTTATTCCCCGCTCCACCAGCAATCTCCCAAGTACAGGGCTAATCCCTAATTCCTGGGCCAGTCGTTGGCTTGCTTCTGCCTGATCGGATGTAATGGGTAAATAATTCCATTTGTGAGTCATTTTATATATTATTTTTTCTTTTTCTATCGCCAAGTGCCGGAGAATAAGGGGAACTTAGTGTTATCCGATTGCTGTGCGCTATTTCTCCAACAAGCTGTAAAGGTATGAAAAACTCTTGAAACCGATGTGAATTCTATAGAAAATATTCTTAACGATGCGTATTCTCTCCTAAAATCCTTTTATTTTTGTAGGGTCTAAATAAGTAGGACTCTTTTATTCATTAAAAACAGGTTGAGATTATGCTTACTTTCATTTCTTGCGCCAAGACTATGGCGTCGCGCTGCTCCTTGAAAGTGCCTGAAGTCACCGTTCCGCATTTTGAAACGGAGGCTGTGCAGAATGCGTTGGAAATGTCGCAGATACCTGCCATAGAGTTGGAAAAACTCTTGAAGGTGAATGCCAAGATTGCAGCGGAAAACAGGATTCGTTTTCACGATTTCTGTTCGGAAGACAATCAACCTATGCCGGCGATTGGTGCATATACGGGAGCTGTCTTTAAACGTGTCTTGCCAAAGGACTTTACGGCTGATGATTTTCGTTATGCACAAAATCATCTCCGTATTACTTCTTTTCTTTATGGGTTGCTCCGTCCGCTGGATGGAATCAAGCCTTATCGTTTGGAAGGTGATGTGCGGTTACCCGAAAAAGGCGGACTTTCCATGTTCAATTATTGGAAACCGTTGTTGACAGATTATTTTATTGAGGAGATTAAAAGACGGGGTGGTGTATTGGTTAATCTGGCAAGCGGTGAGATGAAAGAACTGTTTGACTGGAAGCAGGTGGAAAAAGAAGCACGGGTTATTACGCCTGATTTTCAGGTTTGGAAAGACGGGCAGTTGAAGACTATTGTTATTTATGCAAAAATGTGCCGGGGGGAAATGGTGCGCTACATCATCAAGAACCGTATAGAACGTCCTGAAGATTTGAGAAGTTTTTCATGGGAAGGCTTTGCTTTCGATGAAAAACGCAGTACGGACAGTCATCTGTTGTTTACGTTGGGATGAAAATTAACCGTTAGCCAATAGATATGATAATGTTACGGAAAACATTGCTTTATTGTTTTTTGCATAAATCCCGTCCTTCGTATTTGCAGATAGCATCAATCCATTCTTCTGTCAGCGGTTTGGACTCATGTTTGTTAAGGTCGTAAGTTACCATAACGGAGGTACAGATACATTTCACTTCGTGTGTTTCCGTGTCTATAACACGTTGGGCAAGGTGAAAACTTTTTGTCCCGATTTTAGTTACGGCAGTCTGTACGGCAATGTGGTCGGAGCTATAAATTTGTGCAAGGAAGTCGGCTTCTATGTGGACAACGACAATCCCGTCTTTTTGCCAGTCGACGTGTGGACATACGGAAGCGAAATATTCAGTTTTACCCAAATCGTAAAAAGAAAAGTAGACGGTGTTGTTGACGTGACCGAATTTGTCAACGTCGTTAAAACGCAATTGTATAGGTAATGTGTGGTTAAATTTAATCTCTTCCATTGTTTTTCCTTAAACTTTGTTTGTAATATCAACGTAAAATGCAAAATTTGCAATGTACGGGAATAAAGATAATCAATGTCTCAATAAATAAACTAAAATATACTGTTAATCTTGAGCAAAGATAGAGCTTTTTCTTTTTAATCCTATTAAAGTTTACTGTCTATTCATAGATTTGTAATTAATGAATAGAGAATCAAATACTTATCAAATCGTTATCCGGCAAAAGTAAATTATTCCGGATAAGATTAGTAGAGTAGAATTATCGGGATATGGTAAAGTTTCATTTATCTCGATAAGTGCGATGAGTGATAGTACTTGTTAATATGAATTAAAATCAACGTAAAGCGTTACGTTGATTTTTTATGGTAACGGAATAGGTGCAGAAATAAAGGTACTATATCTTTGTTGTAAGTCCTTGTAGCAATATGTTTTGCTATAATTATTATAACCGATTTGTTAAAAACACAAAATATGACACGAAAAACACTATTTTTATTTACGTTGTTAATTGCCAGTTTTACAGTTTTTGCTCAAAGTGAATCTTTTAAAAACAGTGGTGTAGACATTGAATTGCCTGCAGGAATCCTTTCTTTACAACCGCTCAATCAGAATGCAGTTCGTATAAGGTTTACCAAAGAAAAAAATATTCCGGAGCAAGAGTTAATTTATACGGAAGAGGTAGAGTCTCCTGTGTATAAGATAAAAGAGGATAGTAAATCATTAAAGCTTTCTCTTGATAAAATAATTGTTGTTTATGATAAGTTGCGTCATACATTGACTTTTACTGATTCTAAAGGGCAGATTATTTTGCAAGAGAAAGAAGGAGGACGTGTGTTGCAAAATTCTACGGTTCAAGGGGAACCGGTTTTTGAGGTTGAACAACATTTTTTATCGCCTGTTGATGAATATTTGTTTGGTACGGGACAGTTTCAAGACGGTTACTTGAATGTGCGAGGGTTAACCAGACGTCTTACGCAGGTAAATACGCAAATAGCAGTTCCTTTTGTCCTTTCCAATAAGGGGTATGGTATATTGTGGAATAACTATGGTCTGACGGATTTTAATCCGGCTGATGAATCTGTAAAGCTGTTACCTGCAGAAACCGGTGTGCAAGCGGTTACGGTAGATGCAACAAGTACAAAAGGCAATAAGCGTGAAACTCGGTTTTTTAAGTCGTTTACGGCAAGATTTAGTGTCCCGGCTGACGGACAGTACGGATTGTTGCTGGATGTAGGACAACGCATGGCGCGTAAACATTACATTTCTATTGATGGGAATAAAATTGTTGATGTCAATAATTTGTGGCTTCCACCCACAACTTCAGTTATTGTAAATTTATCGAAGGGGGAACATTTTGTTGAAGTGCAAGGCGTACAGGAAGATGCTCCTGTATTATATTGGAGACAAGTGACTGATGAGACTGTTTTTCGTTCACCGGTGGCCCGGTCATTGGACTATACTGTATTCTCCGGAAGTGCAGATGAAATAGTAGCCGGTTATAGGCAGTTGACAGGTGAGACTCCTATGTTGCCACTTTGGGCATTGGGCTATATACATTGCCGGGAGCGCTATAATACTCAGAGTGAATTACTGGAAAATGCACGTGAATTTAGGAAACGTAAACTGCCTGTGGATGTGATTGTACAAGATTGGCAATGGTGGGGGAAATATGGCTGGAATGCTATGCAATTTGATGAAAGTAAATATCCGGATCCGGGTAAAATGGTTCGTGAACTTCATGACATGAATATGCACCTGATGCTATCCGTTTGGTCTAAGATAGACAAGCAATCGACACTTGGCAAACAAATGGAGTCAAAAGGATTTTATATCCCCGGTACGGATTGGATTGATTTCTTTAATCCTGATGCCGCTGCATTCTATTGGCAGAATTTTAGTGGTAAATTGTTGAAACCTTATAAAATTGATGCGTGGTGGCAAGATGCTACTGAGCCTGAAAACGATGACTTGTTGAATCGCCGAGTAAATAACGGGAAAACGCCGGGTGAGTTCTTTCGTAATGTTTACCCGTTATTTGTAAATAAGACAGTTTATGAAGGTTTACGCAAAGATGACCCGGGACGACGTGCCATGATATTGACGCGAAGCGGTTTCTCGGGTATACAACGGTATGGTGCAGTAACATGGTCGGGCGATGTCGGTAATGATTGGGAAACACTTCGTCGGCAAATAGCCGGTGGCTTAGGACAAATGGCAACCGGTTTGCCTTGGTGGACATATGATGCGGGTGGTTTCTTCCGCCCGTCTGATCAGTATACCAGTAAAGACTATCAAGAACGAATGTTGCGTTGGATACAAACCGGAACTTTTCTTCCATTGATGCGTATTCATGGCTATATGAGCCAGACAGAACCTTGGCGATATGGTGAACAGGTGGAGCATATTATTTCTGAGTTTTTAGATTTGCGCTATCGTTTACTGCCTTATATCTATTCACAGGCAGCATTTGTAGCTTATCAGGGAGGAACTTTTATGCGTCCGTTGATTTTTGACTTTTCACAAGACAAAGAGGCCTTGAAACAAGAAAATGAATATATGTTTGGAAAATCTTTATTGATTAATCCTATAACTCAAGGTAATGTACGAAACTGGAGAACCTATCTTCCTGAACATACGGCAGGTTGGGTCGATTTTTGGAATGGCAAGACCTACGAAGGAGGGCAATACGTTGATATTCCGGTTACAATAGATAGGATTCCGGTATTTGTAAAAGCGGGAACTATTCTTCCTATGGGTATGAAAAAGCAATATGCTTTGGAAAGACCTAATACTCCACTGGAAATATATATTTATCCGGGTGAAGATGCTTCATTTACTTTATACGAAGATGAGGGAGATAATTATAATTACGAGAATGGTGCGTACAGTAATATTATGTTCCAATGGAATAATCATAAACGAGTATTGACAATAGAAGAACGAGAAGGAGAATATCCCGGTATGCAATTAAGTAGAACTTTCCGTATAATAAGTCCGTCTGCGGAAAAGACTGTTGTATATCAAGGTAAGAAAATGACAGTCCGATTACCATAATAAGATCATGAGACGGAAGAAAGCATTTGATTGTTGAATTTAAGCATATTTAGTCCATTATGTAACAACAGGAAATAAATGTGTAACATGATTATTGAACCCATAAATGGTAATGGTGTACATTTGCGACATAATATTTTACATTCTTAACATCATGAAAAACAAATCGGTAATATTACTTTTATTTTTGGCTATATGCGGATTTTCAGCAACGAAAGCAATGGCTGGTGGCGGTGACTCAAAGACTTCTAAATTTGTTTATCAAGGAGCAGGTAACCCATATTTACCATTATGGGAGCATCTGCCTGATGGTGAACCACGTGTTTTTGAAGATCCTGATCATCCCGGGAAATATCGTGCTTATATCATTGGATCACACGACCTTCGTTTTAATAGTTATTGCGGTGCGGACATAAGAATGTGGTCGGCTCCTGTTGAAGATTTGTCCAGTTGGCGTGACGAAGGACCGATTTTTACCTATCAGACAGGAGGAAAATGGGATGTGATGTATGCTCCCGATCTTGTTGAGGTAAGAAGAAAAGACGGTAAGAAAGAATATTATTTATATCCTCATAGCCGCGGTCGGAACAGGGAGGCGATGGTTGCTAAAGGAGATCGTCCCGACGGGCCTTTTACTCCTATCAATTTGACTGCTGACGGTACGAAAACATTACCCGGAAGTATTATGGGATTTGACCCTTCTGTGTATATTGAGTATGTTACAGATCCTAATGATCCTGACTATGAAATAGGCTTCAGAGCATACGGATATTGGGGATTCCAGCGTTCATTAGCAGCCCAGTTAGATCAAAATACGATGTATTCCGTACGTCCCGGAACAGATGTTATTCCATATTTTATGCCTGCAGGCCGTAGAAATGGTTCTACCCGCGATTCGATTTCATACCCACATATTTATCCGGGAGAGGATCTTAAGGCATTTAATTTCTTTGAAGCCTCTTCTATTCGTAAGATTGGAAATAAATATGTAACCATTTACAGCGGATATTCCGGTCGTGAATACGGATTGGGTATGACAAATTCCACTTTGCGTTATGCTTATGGTGATTCGCCATTGGGTCCATGGAAGAGTGGTGGTGTTTTGGTTGATTCACGTGCACCGGTGTTGAATCAAGATGGTACCCGATTACAGACAACTAATGCGGCGCATAATACTCATGGCAGTATAGAACAGATTAATGGACAATGGTATGTGTTTTATCACCGTCCACCTCGTGGATTTGGAAATGCACGCCAGTCGGTAGTAGCTCCAATTCATGTGGAATGGGATGAGAAGCCTGTGGCTGAGGGTGGAAGAGTTTCCATCAAGGGGTATAATCCGTATGCAAAAGATAGTATTTGGACAGCTAAAGATGCGCAAGGTTATGAATATAAGGGTGCTGAGGTAACTTCAGAGGGTTTTCATATTTTTGGTCTTGATCCTTATCGGTATTATTCAGCCGGGTTTGCATGTTATCTTTCTGATGTTAGTCTTCAACAAGATTCATGGGATATTTGGGATAATCATGCTTCTATTACTAATGTGAAGAATGGTCATATAATAGGATATAAATATTTTGGTTTCGGTGGACTGGATAAAGATAAGTTAGGCTTGAAAGCTTTCAAAGGAACTCAAAAAGGGAACAAAACAGCATTTAATCTTTTCCTTACACCAAAGACCTCAAGAACATTCAAAGTTAATGTATGGTTGGATGGTCCATGGGATAATAAGGTTTGGAAAGGGACAAAAATTGGTGAAATTGTGGTTCCGGAAAATTCGGTGCAGGAAGTAACTCAATTTGCGGTTGATGTATCACAATTTGTAGACCACTTAGATAAGAAACATGCAATATTTCTTGTAGCGGAAGGTGAAGGAGAAGAACTTTTTGATCTGATTGGCTTAGGTTTTAGTTCAAAAAAGAAGAAAATAGTTCGTCCGCTTGTTCCTGAAATAAATATAACGGTTAATGGAAAGCCTGTTGAAATCCCGGTAACGCCTGTCCGTTCCACAGAGAAAAATGGTATTACCGGCTATGACTTATACGAGACGGTTTATGAACTTCCGTCTGAGGTAACAGAGTTTCCGACAGTATCTGCTTCTGTAACAGATAAGAAAGTGAAAATAGTCGTTACTCAAGCCGATTCGGATTCAAGAACAGCTGTTGTGAAGTTTGACAATAAGGGGGTGGTAAAGACCTACAAGATTAAATTTAAGTCTTCCATATTATAAAATTGTCAACAATCTTCTGGTTTGATGATGAGGATGTGTAAAACGAATTGCAGTTATCGTTTTGCACTTCCTCTCTTATATAAATGCAGATAAACTCTCCGAGAGAGTAATATTAATGGAAAATGTCAGTTTTGTTTACCTGTTAATTTATAGAATGAAAGAGAATATGAAATTAGTAAAGTGTATATGGCTAATATTAGCCGGTATTATCATTAGTTCGTGCAGCACAAACTTGTTTGAAATAACATCTCCGGCAGGTAAACTGAAAGTAATGGTGGAGCCGGCTGAAGAAGATGTCTATGGTGCAGTCACTTTTTCTGTATATTATAAAGGGGAGCCGGTTCTTTCTAAAACGGAATTGGGGTTGGCGACAGATGTGCAGAAGTTTTGTGGAGATTTGAAGCTAAAATCAGTATCCGGGGTAACACAGGTTGTTGATGATTATGAAATGATAACGGGAAAACGCAGCCATTGCGTGAACGATGCTTCTGAAAGAGTCTATTCTTTTGAGAATAAAAAAGGCGAGGTGTTGGATATAACATTCAGAGTATATGACGACGGAGTTGCTTTCAAATATGCGATTAATACGACTGCAGATAAAGAGTATGTCATTGATGAGTACACTGCGTATAATGTTCCGCAAGGGGTTAAAAGGTGGATGCAACAATATGATCCGGGCTACGAAAAGTTTTTTCCATTGTCGACAGACGGAACGTTGGCAGGCCGTCCGGAAGTTAATCTTTGGGGATATCCCGGCCTTGTTGAATTGTGTGATTCTGTATTTGTATTGATAACGGAAGCGAATATCAGGCGGGGACATTGCGGCTCTTTTTTATCTAATGGTAATGACCGTGATAGGTATCAGGTTAGTTTGGCTGATAAAAAGCAGGTCGCAGAGGGGATATGGGTTTCTCCTTGGAGGGTGCTCATTATAGGAACTCTGTCTGATATTGTAGAATCGACATTGGTGACAGATGTATCAGATCCTTCTAAAGTGGAAAATACGGAATGGATAAATTCCGGTATGGTATCTTGGATATATTGGGCACATAACCATGGCTCTAAGGATTATCAAAAAGTAAAGGAATATATTGATTTGGCCGTTGAAATGAATTGGCCTTATGATTTGATAGATTGGGAATGGGATGAAATGGGAAATGGAGGAACTCTTGAAGACGCGGTGAAATATGCCTTGGGCAAAGGAATAAAACCGCTTCTTTGGTATAATTCAAGTACCAACTGGATTGGTCCTGGCCCCTTGTATCGCTTGAACAAGAAAGAGAACCGAGAGAAAGAATATGCGTGGTTAAATAATATGGGAATTGCCGGTATTAAAGTAGATTTCTTCTCAGGTGATAGTGTTTCTACCATGAACTATTATTTAGATTTGCTTGAAGATGCTGTAAAGTATAAATTGATGATTAATTTTCATGGAGCGACTATCCCGAGAGGATGGCAACGTACATATCCTCATATGATGTCAGTGGAAGGTGTGTATGGCGCGGAATGGTATAATAATGCTCCAATATTGACAAATCGGGCAGCCGAGCATAATGCGACTTTACCTTTTACGAGGAATGTGGTAGGACCGATGGATTATACTCCGGGAACTTTCTCCAACTCTCAACATCCGCATATAACTTCATATGCTCATGAATTGGCATTGCCTGTAATCTTTGAATCAGCTTTACAACATATGCCCGATAGACCGTCTGTTTATTATAGCCTGCCTGCACCTGTGAAAAAACTTTTATCAGAATTGCCTACAGCTTGGGATGATACGAAGTTGCTGGGCGGCTATCCGGGAAAAGAAGTGATTATAGCGCGTCGTAAAGGTGAGGTGTGGTATATTGGAGGTGTTAATGGAACTAATGAGGCAAGTACTCTTCATGTGCCCTTGGATAAAATACCTGTTAGCGGTAAGAAAATTTCTTTATTCAAAGATGGTGTAGATGATAACCATTTTACTATTGAAGAAAATATTCCTTTAACAGACGAAAAAAACGATTTGGTAATAGAATGTTTACCACGTGGTGGCTTTGCAGCCGTCATAAAATGAGAATATCCTGTTGCTTATTGTTGTTGATTTTCAGATAGGTAAGAGTAATAGTGTGTCTTATAGCTTTGTCTCCTTTCTAAATTAAATAGGTGCTTGATAGGTAATAGCAAAATAAAAAACACTACTTTTGCGTATTAATCACTGTATTTATATATCAAGAAATGATAGAAGACATTAAAAAAGCCTGCCAAGTAATGCGGGAGGGTGGTGTGATTCTGTATCCCACCGATACCATTTGGGGAATCGGTTGTGACGCTACCAATGAAGATGCGGTGCGCCGTGTATATGAAATAAAGCAGCGTCAAGACAGCAAGGCAATGCTTGTGTTGGTAGATTCTTCTGTAAAGGTGGATTTCTATGTTCAGGATGTTCCGGAGGTGGCATGGGACTTGATAGAGTTGGCAGATAAACCGTTGACTATTATTTATTCGGGTGCACGTAATCTGGCGGCAAATCTGCTGGCAGAAGACGGTAGCGTGGGTATTAGGGTGACGAATGAGGAGTTTTCAAAGCGTCTGTGCCAGCAGTTTCGTAAGGCAATTGTTTCTACGTCTGCGAATATTAGTGGGCAACCCTCACCGAAAAGTTTCAATGAAATAAGTGAAGAGGTTAAGTCCGCAGTAGATTATATTGTGGGCTACCGGCAAGAAGAGACGAGTAATCCGAAACCGTCCAGTATTATTAAGTTGGATAAAGGTGGTGTGATCAAAATAATCCGGGAATAAGAAAAATGGCTGGAAAAGAAAGAGGTTGGTTGCAACGCTTTATCATTTGGCGTGAGAAGAATGTTAAGGAAAAACGGTTTATCTTACTTCTTAGCTTTTTGGTCGGTATTTTTACGGCTTTTGCCGCATTGATATTGAAAGTGCTGATACACTGGATACAGAATTTTCTTACAGAGAATTTTGATACAACGGAGGCTAATTACCAGTATTTGATATATCCGGTAGTAGGAATCTTTTTGGCAGGACTGTTTGTACGCTATGTCGTAAAAGATGATATCAGTCATGGAGTTACGAAAATTCTGTATGCCATATCCCGCAGACAAGGGCGAATTAAGCGACATAATACATGGTCGTCTATTATAGCCAGTTCCATAACCATCGGATTCGGTGGTTCCGTTGGAGCCGAAGCACCGATTGTGCTTACCGGTTCGGCTATCGGCTCTAATTTGGGGAGTCTGTTCAAAATGGAACATCGTACACTGATGCTGTTGGTGGGGTGTGGTGCAGCCGGTGCTGTGGCCGGTATTTTTAAAGCACCGATTGCAGGGCTTGTCTTTACGCTGGAGGTACTGATGATTGACTTGACTATGTCTTCATTGCTTCCGCTATTGATTTCGGCAGTAACGGCAGCGACCGTCTCTTATATTGTGACGGGGACGGAAGCTATGTTTAAGTTTCACCTTGATCAGGCTTTTGAGTTAGAACGTATTCCTTATGTGATTATGCTGGGTATCTTTTGTGGTTTAGTATCTCTTTATTTTACCCGCGCCATGAATGCTGTAGAGGGAATGTTTGGAAAGTTGAGAGTCCCTTACAAGAAACTGTTGGTCGGCGGCTCGATGCTGAGTATTCTGATATTTCTTTTCCCGCCTCTTTATGGTGAAGGCTATGATACAATAGAATTATTACTCAATGGTACAAGTAATGTGGAGTGGGATACAGTCATGAATAACTCTTTCTTCTACGGACACGGTCAGTTACTGTTGTTGTATCTGGTACTGATAATCCTGTTTAAGGTCTTTGCTTCGAGTGCGACAAACGGTGGTGGTGGCTGCGGTGGTATTTTTGCACCTTCTCTGTATTTGGGATGCATTGCCGGATTCGTATTCTCTCACTTTAGTAATGATTTTGAAACTACCGCTTTTCTACCTGAGAAGAACTTTGCATTAATGGGCATGGCAGGAGTGATGAGCGGAGTTATGCACGCTCCACTGACAGGAGTGTTTCTGATTGCCGAATTAACCGGAGGCTATGATTTGTTCCTGCCGTTGATGATAGTTTCAGTCAGCTCATATTTGACGATTATTGTTTTTGAACCGCATAGTATCTACTCCATGCGTTTGGCAAAGAAAGGTGAATTGCTGACGCATCATAAGGATAAGGCTGTATTGACCTTGATGAAAGTGGAAAATGTGGTAGAGAAAGACTTTATTGTGGTACATCCGGAAATGGATCTCGCCGAACTGGTGAGGGCTATTTCCGCCTCTCACCGTAATATATTCCCGGTGACGGACAATGAAAATAAACTGATAGGCATTGTTTTGCTGGACGATATACGTAATATAATGTTCCGTCAGGAACTGTATCATCGTTTTACGGTGGGTAAGCTGATGACTTCTGCTCCGGCACGGCTTTATGATACGGATAGTATGGAGCAGGTGATGCGTACTTTCGATGATACGAAAGCATGGAATTTGCCGGTGGTAGATGAAGAAGGCAAATATCTCGGCTTTGTTTCCAAATCAAAAATATTCAATTCGTACCGTCAGGTGTTGGTACATTTTTCAGAAGATTAAAAGAGGTGATTATGAAGAAAGAAGATTTACGGATTGTATATATGGGTACTCCCGAATTTGCGGTAGAACCTTTGCGTTGCCTTGTGGAAGGCGGATATAATGTAGTAGGAGTGATTACTATGCCCGATAAACCGGCAGGACGAGGACATAAGCTCCAATTCTCTCCGGTGAAACAATATGCACTGGATTATAACTTGCCGCTTCTCCAACCTGAGAGGTTGAAGGACGAAACATTTGTTGAGGCTTTGCGCGTTTGGAATGCCGACTTGCAGATTGTAGTTGCTTTCAGAATGCTGCCGGAAGTGGTTTGGAATATGCCGAGACTGGGAACTTTCAATTTGCACGCTTCATTACTGCCACAGTACCGCGGTGCGGCTCCTATCAACTGGGCGGTGATTAATGGAGATACGGAAACGGGTATCACTACTTTCTTCTTGAAACATGAAATAGATACGGGAGAGGTTATTCAGCAGGTGCGTGTACCGATTGCTGAAACGGATAATGTCGGTATTGTACATGATAAATTGATGGTGCTTGGTGGTCGTTTGGTAACGGAGACTGTAGATGCTATCCTTGCCGATACGGTGAAACCTATTCCACAGGAAGAAATGGTCGTAGTGGGTGAGCTGCGCCCTGCCCCTAAAATATTCAAAGAGACTTGTCGTATAGACTGGAGTCAACCTGTAAAACAGATTTATGATTTTATCCGTGGTTTATCCCCTTATCCGGCTGCATGGACAGAGTTGGTACAACCGGATGGGGCAATAACCGTTCTGAAAATCTTTGAAACAGAGAAAATCCATCAAGAGCACCGGTTACAGCCCGGTACAATTTTAACAGATAATAAAACTTATCTTCATGTAGCGGTTCCCCAAGGCTTTATTGGGATACTTGTCTTGCAACTTCCCGGTAAGAAGCGATTGAAGATAGATGAATTATTACGCGGCTTCCGGCTGGCTGACGGGGTAAAAGTACAGTAAACTTTTTCACTCCTGTTTACAGCAGGAACTTTGGCTGAAGTTAAAGGCGGCTGATTCGTAGTTTAGTAAGGTGAGATGGATATTACTAATAGTGCAAATCATGAACGCCGCCAAAGAGAACTGTATTATTGGGTAGTTACGTGCATAAAAGAACACTGTTGAGTACTCTTGGTCGGCAAAGTGCGTGCCGGCGATTTTAAGGAATGGTTCGTAGGGGAACGCTAAGTCGTAAGTTGTGGCATAATATTTAGGTCGGATGAAATCTTTTGCCTACATTTGTACGTTATAATTCGTGTAACTTATTAGAATGTAACTGTTATGAAGCCTATAGTATCTCCTTCCATATTGTCCGCCAACTTTGCATATTTGGCAAATGATATTGAAATGATTAACGGTAGTGAAGCCGACTGGGTGCATATCGATATAATGGACGGTGTGTTTGTTCCTAATATTTCTTTTGGCTTTCCTGTGCTAAAGTATGTAGCAAAGCTTGCTGAGAAGCCTTTGGACGTGCATTTGATGATAGTGCAGCCGGAAAAGTTTATTCCTGAAGTAAAGGCTTTGGGAGCACGTATAATGAATGTGCATTATGAGGCTTGCCCGCATCTGCATCGGGTGGTGCAGCAGATTCGTGAAACGGGGATGTTGCCGGCAGTTACTATCAATCCTGCTACCCCTGTGTCTATGTTGAGAGACATTATCAATGATGTCTATATGGTGTTGGTTATGAGCGTAAATCCGGGGTTTGGCGGTCAGAAATTCATAGAACATACTATTGATAAAGTACGTGAATTGCGTGAATTGATAACGGTGACCGGTTCAGAAGCTCTTATAGAAGTTGATGGCGGTGTAAATTTAGAAACCGGTGCTCGTTTGGTAGAGGCCGGTGCTGATGTTTTGGTAGCCGGTAATGCAATTTTTTCAGCTCCCGATCCGGTAGAAGCAATCCGTGCTTTGAGGAATCTGTAATATTTATTGATAATAGACAGCTTACAGCGGCATCCTTTCCTACGACTTTTGATGCCGTTGGTTGGTGGAATAGTATATGGGGATAAGTATCCTTATGTACTGCCTGTATGTTTGTGGGTAGCTGAAATCTTTCTGTTGGCAGGAATATATGCTTTTAGTCTGAGGTATCATATTCTATGCAAACTATATGGAGCTGTTGTATTCCTCTTTTTCTTTTTATTGGGAGGAGCTTTGGTTAGTCTGCAGTTAAAACAGGCAGAATATACGTTCCCCAAAACGGGTGAATTTTCCACCTGCCAAGTATCTCTTGCAACCAAGCCGGAAATTAAGAAAAACAGCATTTTATTTCGTGTTGCGTTGAAAGGGGAAGCTCCGGGAAATACATTTTCACACAAATTATCAGAAAAGTTCTTTCTGTTCTATTTCCCTAAAGATTCAGCGACATGCTCTCTGAAAAGAGGAGATAGATTGTTGGTCCATACTTATCTGTCTCCACCGGTAAATAATGGGAATCCGGATGAATTTGACTATGCCCGTTATCTCCTCAGAAAAGGAATAAGCGGAACAGCTTATGTACATACTGGACATTGGCGCATGATTGGTTGTGACAGTTCTTTCACTTTCCGCCAGCAAGCTGTTGATTGTCGGAGCAGGGTAGTTGATATGTATCGTAAGATGGGGTTCCGGGGAGATGAATTGGCGGTGCTTTCTGCGCTTACAGTAGGTGATAAGGATGAATTGAGTGAGGATATAATTGAAACTTATTCGGTTGCCGGTGCCAGTCATGTACTGGCGCTTTCTGGACTGCATATCGGTTTTATTTCTGCTTTATTGCTGTTTGCTTTGTCTCCTTTGTGGAACCGGTGGAGATTTTTGAAGCCGTTTTTGCTTTTATCGGTGATAGTGCTTTTATGGGGATTTGCTTTTCTTACAGGATTATCCTCTTCAGTAGTACGCGCCGTTATCATGTGCTCTTTTGGGTTGATTTCCACTCTTTTCTCAACTTGTCAAAAGTTGACTGTGAATACATTGGCAGTTACGGCTTTTTTGATGCTGTTGTTTAATCCTGTATGGTTGTTTGATGTTGGATTCCAGTTGTCTTTCATCGCTGTTACGGCAATTTTGTTACTGCAACCCGGCCTATACGGATTGTTATCGTTTAGGAATACGGTTTTGCAGAAGGTTTGGGGATTGATAACGGTATCTATTGCAGCCCAAATCGGGACAGCGCCTTTGGTTATGCTTTACTTCTCACGTTTTTCCACCCATTTCCTTTTGACTAATTTGTGGGTGATTCCATTAGTATCACTGATTGTATACGCAGCCATTGTATTACTTGTGCTGACTCCTTTTCCCAGTTTGCAACAAAGTTTTGCAGATATGGTAGAAGCGCTGATTCGGCTACAGAATATGGCACTTCGTTGGGTTGAACAACTCCCTTTGGCTTCTATAGATTATATTTGGGTGGATGTATGGGATGTCTTTCTGTTTTATTTTTGTTTGTTATGTGTTGGTCGTGCTTTGGTTAGGCGTACGGCTGTGAATGCTTATACTGCTTTGTTCTGTATGTTACTTTGCGTTTCTTATCATTCGTATTCATTCATAAGAGATACTTCCCGGAGTAGTATCGTTTTTTATAATTTTCGCAGTTGTCCTTCTGTACATTGTTTGGCTGATAATTCTTCTTCATGGTTAGTTTGTACAGATAGCTTGCCGGATATTGCTGGCTTAGAACGTGCGCTGTCTCCTTATTGGAACCGTTTGCGCTTGAAGCGTCCTACCGTAATTGTAGAGGATTATTCGGCACCCGATATTTCTGTTCGAAATCAAATTGTTTTTTATGGAGGAAAACGTATATGTTTACTGTGCGATGATCGTTGGCGAAATAAGAGGTCTGATGTACCCGTCCTTATTGATTATTTGTATGTCTCCCGGGGATATAAGGGTAGCATAAAGGAACTGACTTCCCTATTTGAAGTGGGTACGGTAGTGATTGATTCATCGCTTTCCGGCTATTATCGGGAGAGAATTATTAATGATTGTATCAGATTGGGAATTTCTTATCTTCCTCTTTCTGAAAAAGGTTCTGTGCGCATATCATTATAAATCATAAACTTTTTCGTACTTTTGCCCTTTCAATAGTTGTGGATAAATAGAATCACTCTGTTTTTTTGAATGTAAATTGTAAGGACTATATGTTGACTAAGATAATAGAGCAATCTAAAATAGACCACTTTGCCAAGTGGATGGAACGTGCGGATAAAATTGTTATTGTTGCTCATGTATCTCCTGACGGGGATGCGGTAGGCTCTTCTTTGGGATTATGGCATTTTCTCAATACACAGGACAAAGATGTGACTGTTATTGTTCCCAATGCTTTCCCTGATTTTTTGCGGTGGATGCCTGGTAGCAAAGATATACTTTTGTACGATCGTTATAAAGAATTTGCTGATAAGTTGATAGCGGAAGCGGACGTGATATGTTGTCTTGATTTTAATGCTACCAGCCGTATTGACGCCATGGCAGATGCTGTTTTGGCTTCCCCTGCGCGAAAGATTCTGGTGGATCATCATTTGAATCCGGAAGACTTTTGCAGGATTATTATTTCTCATCCTGAGATTTCTTCTACTTCCGAACTTGTTTTTCGTCTGATTTGCCGCATGGGATATTTCAGTGATATCACTAAGGAAGGGGCAGAGTGTATCTATACCGGTATGATGACTGATACGGGAGGTTTTACGTATAACTCCAACAATCGTGAGATATATTTTATAATCAGTGAGCTGCTTTCAAAAGGCATTGATAAAGATGATATTTATCGGAAAGTGTATAATACCTATTCCGAGAGCCGTTTACGTCTCATGGGGTATGTGTTGTCGCAGATGAAAGTTTATCCGGATTACCATGCAGCCTTGATTACGTTGACCAAGAAAGAACAAAACCGCTTTAACTATATTCGTGGAGATAGTGAGGGGTTTGTAAATATACCATTGAGCATTAAAAATGTCGTTTTCTCCTGTTTCTTGCGCGAAGATACGGAAAAGCCGATGATAAAGGTGTCCTTGCGTTCGGTGGGACGTTTCCCATGCAACCAATTGGCGGCTGAATTCTTTAATGGCGGAGGACACTTAAATGCTTCCGGTGGAGAATTTTATGGAACACTGGAAGAAGCTAAAAGTGTGCTGGAACTTGCACTGGAAAAATTCAAGCCATTACTTAATGCCAAAGGATAAAAAAACTTTGGCTGTAAAGGTTAAAAGATACGAACTTTCAACTCGCGGCTTTTAACTTTCGAGGAAATCAGATATTTTTGTACGAAATTACTAAATAACAGAAATGAAGAAACTTACTTTATTCTTTTTGTCTTTATTAGCACTCAGTTTGGGCTTTCAAGCCTGTGATGACAGCAAGACCTATGCAGAGATGCTGGAAGAGGAAAAAGACGGTATAAATAACTTTATCAAAGACCGGAATATAAAGGTTATTTCGCAGACAGAATTTTATGAGCAAGATTCCACTACAAAGTCCAAAGATAGAGGGGACGATGTGGACGAATTCGTGCAACTTACCAGCGGGGTTTATATGCAGATTGTTGACAAGGGATCTGAAAATAAAGCTGATACGGTGAAGAGCAATGACGAGGTGTTAGTACGCTTTATGGAGTATAGCATTCTTGATAAAGATACTACATTATCAAATTTGGCTGCTGCGGAAACCGTAGATGCTTTTCGCTATACGGTGACCTCCTCATCCATAGCAGGAATCTTTTTGCAAGGATATATGATGAGTTATTACTCTTCGCCGGCTGTTCCTGCGGGATGGCTCGTGCCGTTGACTTATGTTCGTGATATGGCCCATGTGAGATTGATTGTTCCTTCCAAGATGGGGCACCAGACGGCCATGCAATATGTCTATCCTTATTATTACGATATCCGGAAATTCCAAATCTGGAAATAACTAACCAATAATTTAAATTATTAACCTATGACTCTAATCAAATCTATCTCTGGAATCCGCGGAACAATCGGCGGTGGTGCAGGCGAGGGATTGAATCCGCTCGACATTGTGAAGTTTACTTCAGCGTACGCTACCCTTATCCGCAAAACGTGTACTGTAAAAAGTAACAAAATCGTAGTAGGCCGTGATGCCCGTATCTCGGGTGAAATGGTGAAGAATGTAGTAGTAGGTACTCTTATGGGTATGGGCTGGGATGTAGTGGACATTGATTTGGCTTCGACTCCAACCACAGAGCTGGCAGTAACTATGGAAGGTGCCAGTGGTGGTATCATCTTGACCGCTTCTCACAATCCCAAGCAGTGGAACGCTTTGAAACTTTTGAATGAAAAGGGAGAGTTCCTAAATAAGGAAGAAGGAAACGAGGTGCTCCGTATCGCTGAGGCCGAAGCTTTTGATTTTGCCGAAGTTGACAAACTCGGTTCCTACCGCAAGGACTTGACTTATAATCAAAAACATATTGACAGTGTTTTGGCACTTGATTTAGTGGATGTGGAAGCCATCAAAAAGGCTGATTTCCGCGTAGCTATTGATTGTGTAAACTCTGTTGGCGGCATCATTCTTCCGCAACTGTTGGAGCAACTTGGTGTGAAGCATATAGAAAAGCTCTACTGTGAACCCACCGGTAACTTCCAGCATAATCCTGAGCCTTTGGAGAAGAATTTGGGTGATATTATGAATCTGATGAAGGGTGGCAAAGCCGATGTCGCTTTTGTTGTAGACCCGGATGTGGACCGTTTGGCCATGATTTGTGAAGACGGTAAAATGTATGGTGAGGAATATACATTGGTCACTGTAGCAGATTATGTGTTGAAGCATACTCCGGGCAATACCGTTTCTAATTTGAGTTCCACCCGTGCATTACGTGACGTAACCCGTAAATATGGTCAACAATATTATGCTTCTGCCGTAGGTGAAGTGAATGTGACTACTAAGATGAAAGAGGTTGGCGCTGTTATCGGTGGAGAAGGCAATGGTGGAGTGATTTATCCTGCCAGCCATTACGGACGTGATGCTTTGGTGGGTATTGCTTTGTTCCTAAGCCATTTGGCTCACGAAGGCAAGAAGGTAAGTGAACTGCGTGCCATTTATCCGGCTTATTTCATGGCAAAGAACCGCGTAGACTTGACACCGGATACGGATGTTGACGCTATCCTTGCAAAAGTAAAGGAAATCTATAAAAATGAAGAAATCAATGATATTGACGGTGTGAAGATTGATTTTCCCGACAAATGGGTGCATCTGCGTAAGAGCAATACCGAACCGATTATTCGTGTTTATAGTGAAGCGGCTACACCTGAAGCAGCCGAGGAAATCGGTCAGAAAATTATGAAAGTAATTGAAGATTTGGCGAAATAAAATAAAAAAGTAACAGAAAAGGGCAATATCTTCTATGGATGTTGCCCTTTCTTTTTATATCAGTTTTACCCGTTCTATTTCTTGTTCGAAGTTGGGAGTGAATATCCCTTTCCCTATGTTCTCCTTAATCTCCTCCACGTTCCAAAAGCGTCCGCCGTCGAGTTCATCGCTGGGATGAATCTCTCCATCGTATACGGTCTTGTGCACAAAGACAAGTTCCTTTTCGCGTGTGGATTCAAATACATAATTGGTGATAACTTCCGGTGTGAAATCGATTATGCCCAGTTCTTCGCAGGCTTCCCGTTTCAATGCCATTTCCACGCTTTCACCTAAATCAACGTGTCCGCCTACAGATGTGTCCCATTTGCCGGGTTGTATATCTTTCCATTCGGGGCGTTTCTGCAGATAGAGCTCTCCTTTTGAGTTGAATATATGCAGATGAATCACAGGATGTAAAAGTTTACTTCCATTGTGGCATTCACCACGAGTAGCTGCACCTGTGATGTTTCCTTGTTCATCGACAAGGGGAAACATTTCCTGATTATTATCGTTGCTCATATTACTTATGGTATTAATAAGGATGAATCGCCATAGCTCAGGAACCGAAAATCATGAGTAAGCGCATAATCGTAAATTTTTCGCCAGTCTCCGTGCAAGAATGCCGAAACAAGTAGCAAGAGTGTACTCTGTGGCTGGTGGAAGTTGGTTACCATGGTCTTGACGACTTTATATTCATATCCCGGAGCGATGATAATTTGCGTACTGGTATGCAAGGTTTCCATGTGGTGCCGGTCGAGGTAAGTTACGATTGCCTGCAGAGCATTGACAGCAGGTATGACGATGGTTTCGGCTGCCGTTTCATAAGGTTGCCATTGCTTTACGTGCAAATCCTCTTCTGTTGCATGAGGATTGTTCAAGAGGGTTACGCCAATGTGGTAGAGGCTCTCTAATGTGCGAACAGAGGTAGTACCTACTGCAATGGCCTTTCCTCCGTGCGCTATCAGCTTTTCTAAAGTGCTGCGGTTTACGGATATGTATTCCGTATGCATTTCGTGTCCCTCTATTTCTTCGCTCTTGACGGGTTTGAAAGTTCCGGCTCCTACGTGCAGTGTCAGTTCTTCCAGTTCTACTCCTTTTTCGCGTAAGGCGTCCAAAACGTGCGGGGTGAAGTGCAGTCCGGCGGTTGGGGCGGCTACCGACCCTTTTATTTTGGAATAAATGGTTTGGTAAGTTTCCTTGTCGCTCTCCTGTGTGTTTCTGTTCAGATAAGGAGGAATGGGAAGTTCTCCGAACACTTCAAGAATATCGGCAAATGTTATTTCCGGATTGTTCCAACGGAAGTCTACCCAATGGCTGGTTCCATGACAAGCTCCCCGTTCAGCGGTCAGCGTAAGTGGTTTACCCTTCACTACCATTTCCCGTTTTAGTTTGCCTTCTTTCCATTTTTTCAGATTCCCTATCATGCAGAGCCATGCGGTATGTTCCGTTTGTTGAAAATTGAGCGCATAGTCGTTGGGTAGAATCGGTTCAAGACAGAATACCTCGATAAGTGCTCCGGTCTTTTTATGGAAGTGTAGGCGGGCTTGGATAACCTTGGTGTTGTTGAAAATCATCAGGCTGTCTGCCGGCAGGTAGTTGGGTAGGGAAGTGAATCTGTCTTCGGAAACTTCACCGTGCCGATACAGCAATAGCTTGGATTGATCTCGTACGGGCAACGGAAATTTGGCGATGCGTTCATCCGGTAGCGGATAGTTGAATTCGCTGATTCTAATATGTCTGGGATCCTCTTTCATATCTTTATGTTATTAGGGACTGCAAAGGTACAGATATTTGGGAAGATTTAAATTATAAGCAGGCAATTAATGATTGTTTTGTTTAAGCGATCGGAGAGTTTTTCCTGACACTACAAAATCTTAGAATTAAGGCTATATTTCTAAAAACTAAACTTTAATTCTTAGAAATAAAACTTCTGTTTTTAAGAATATGTTGCAAGAGCAGGAACTTTATAATACAAAAAAAGTATGATTGCGCATAATCATCAAATAATTTCTAACTTTGCGAAACGTAATAAAAAACAGATATAGAAGATTATGAAAATAGGAGATAAAGTGCGCTTCCTCAGTGAAGTTGGCGGCGGCGTTGTAACAGGATTTCAGGGAAAAGAGATTGTGTTGATAGAAGATGCCGACGGTTTTGACATTCCGATGCCGATACGTGAATGTGTAGTGATTGAAACCGATGATTATAATATTCCTACTTCGGCCGCAAAAGCTGCCAAGAAAAGGGCTGAAGAACAATCGGTTGCGCGTACGGTTTCTGCAATGCCGAAATCCTCATCTCCGGCTTCCGGAGTCGAGTCTCAGGCGGCGCGTTTGGCGAAACCTCAGGTGTCCGTCTATCGCCAGCCGGAAGTGAAAGGCGGTGATACATTGAATGTATATCTTGCATTTGTACCGGAAGATATTAAAGCGGTAAGCACTACTCCGTTCGGGGCCTATCTGGTGAATGATAGCAACTACTATATGTATTATACCTATGCAAGTGCCGAAGGCAAATCATGGACTGCCCGTTCTCATGGTCTGATAGAACCGAATACGAAGCTTTTGTTGGAAGAATTCGAGAAATCGGAACTGAACGACAGGGAACGTGTGGCTGTTCAGCTGGTTGCTTTCAAGGACAATCGCTCTTTTGTGATGAAGCCTGCTGTCAATGTGGAAGTTCGCATTGATACGGTGAAGTTCTATAAACTGCACACTTTTCAGATGACGGATTTTTTTGACACTCCGGCACTGATGTACGATGTGGTGAAGAATGATTTTTCTTCTAAGCAGGTCTATGTGTCGGCAGAAGAGTTACAAGATGCTCTGATGCAAAAGAAAACGGTAGAGAGTTCGTCCAAACCGCAGACTATCGTCAAGCGGGGGGGCAAGAATGAAATCATTGAAGTGGATTTGCATATTGGCGAATTGCTGGATGATACGCGGGGTATGAGCAATAGTGAGATATTGGGTTACCAGTTGGATAAGTTCCGTGAGGTAATGGAACAGTATAAGAATAAGCGTGAGCAGCGCATTGTGTTTATTCATGGCAAGGGAGATGGTGTACTCCGTAAGGCATTGTTGGATGAAATGAAACGGAAGTATCCGGCTTGCAAGACGCAAGATGCTTCTTTTCAAGAGTATGGATTCGGAGCCACAATGGTTACTATAAAATAGAATGGTATAGTATGCGGGGCAGTTTGGGAAACAGGGTTTATTTCTTTTTTCTTATGTGGGTGGCAGTAGTGTTGTCGGGCTGTATTTGTAAAAGTAACGATGGCAAAACTTTCGAAATGCAAGAATTCGATTCTTTTTTTGCAGCTCATGTCGATTCTGTTGCAACAGCTCCGCGCTGGATGAGAACGCAATCTTTGCAAAGAATGAAGAAGGCGAAAGATAGTTTGGTACAATACAACTATCTCTCTGTCGTCTTGAAAACTTGTCTGGCGACTTCTGATATTGATTCGGCACAGCTTTTAATCCGGCAGATAGAGAATTTTGCCGACCGACAACCGTTTTCCCATCGATTGGCCGATTTGCAGTCGGAATGCTTTAATATGAAAGGTAATATTTACTCGCGGAAAGGATATATAGATTCGGCTGCGGTCTGTTTCCGGAATGCTTACGAATTAAGGTTGCAAGGAACGAAGCTTGAGGCTATTCCCGATATTCTGATAAATCTTGCCGATGCCAATAATCATTTGGGGCGGTTGGATATGGGTGCTTTTTGGTATAGAAAGGCACTTTTGATTTGTGATTCGTTGAATATGCCTTCCGATAAGAAATTCCCTATTTATTATGGTTTGGCGCAAGGATATATGACCTTACGCGATTACGAGCAATGTGACTATTATTCGGAGCTTGCTGCCAAGAACTACGATGATATGCTTCCGGACGAAAAGCATTTCTATTTGAATAACCGTGGAAACTCTTATTATTATCGCAGTGATTACATTACGGCAATCAGGTATTTTAGAAAGGTGGTGGACCTTGCGCAAGATTATCCCGATATGCGCTGGGGACTTAATTTAAGCTATTTGAATTTGAGCGATTGCTTTCTGCAACGAAACGAAACGGATTCGGCAGCTAAATATCTGGAATTGTGCCAGCCTTTCTTTCAGGAAATAGGTTCTACTACCGCACTTTACTATATTGATACGCAGAAAATAGAGTTGGCCTTGCAGCGTAAGGATTTTGCGGGAGCGCGGCAATTGCTGATGAGGAGCAAGACTTCACCGGAAATAGATCCGGATATGATACATATCCGTAATAAATATTTGCAGCAGTTTCATGAAGAAACCGGTAATTACAAGCAGGCATATAACTACTTGAAGGAGAACAACCGTCTGGACGACTCTATCCGTAATGAGCGTGTAAGGTTGCGTACGGCCGACTTGACTTTGCGTTATCAGCAGGACTCTACTTTGATGGCGCATAAGGTTTTGCTGCAGAAACAGGAAAATGAGGTGCTGGTTTTGAGGCAGACTCGCCTTGTGACATTGGCAATTGCCGTTGTAGCTTTCCTGATTGCCGTTTTTCTTTATTTCTATAATAAGAAAAAGCATGATTTGTTGCTTGCCAAGAATCGTAGAACAGTCTCTACGCTCCGTCTTGAGAATATTCGCAACCGTTTGTCCCCTCATTTCATCTTCAATGTGCTTAATCAGGAAGTGGTGAGCCGTAAGGAAGAAGAAAAACAGGAATTGACGTCTTTGGTGAAACTTATGCGGAGAAATCTGGAACTGGCGGAACAACTATGCGTTACTTTGGATGAAGAACTGGACTTTGTCCAGACTTATCTTAACTTGGAATGTCGTTCGCTCGGACCCGACTTTCATCCAAACATCAGTATAGGGGAAGATGTACATCCCGGTCAGGTGCGGCTTCCTTCCATGATGATACAAATTCCGGTGGAGAATTCTGTGAAGCATGCCTTGCGGGGCAAAGGAGGAGAGTGCAATTTGTGGATTGCCGTAAATCGTCAGAAAAGCGCAATTTGTATTAAAATAACGGATAATGGTGGAGGATATCGTCCGGACAGTCGTCATAGGGGGACGGGAACAGGGATGAAGGTTGTTATGCAGACCATTCAGATTCTAAATATGAAAAATAAAGAAGCGATTGATGCCACCGTACATAATGTAACGTTACCAAACGGTGAAATGGGTTGTGAAGTAACTTTCCTGTTGCCGGATAAGTACGATTACAGTATCTAATAATAACCGTTTAGTTGCGTTTTTAAGGATGATAAGACTAATTATGGCTGAATAGTTTGTAAATGTTCATTTCAGACTTTGTATAGGAGCAAGAAATATTTATATTCGTCCAAACAAAACATAAAATATGGGCAAGTACAAGGTCGTTATAGTAGATGATGATGAGGTTTCTCTGGAGAGGTTAAGCTTTGAACTGAAGAAAGATACCCGTTTTTCTTTGGAAGGTATTGCGCGTAATGGTAAGAAGGGGAAGAAGCTGATAACGAAGATACAGCCTGATTTGCTGTTTTTGGATGTGGAGATGCCGGACATGACGGGGCTGGATTTGTTGCGAGAGATGCGCGATTGCGTGGCATGGAATATGCGGGTTGTATTTTATACGGCATATGATAAGTATATGATACAAGCTATTCGGGAAGCAGCATTCGACTATCTGTTAAAGCCTTTTGGGGAACAGGAACTGAAAGATATTTTAACACGTTTTGTTGAGCAAACTAAGACCGGGCAGCGGATGGTATTGCCGATAGGAAGTTCTGCGCACAGCGGGCAGACTTTCATTGTTTTTACTCCGACTAATGATATGCGTGCTCTGCGTCCGGCTGAGATTGGTTTCTTCCGCTATTCTTCCGACCGTAAGCAATGGGAAGTGATATTGAGTAACCAGCCGCCTCTGACTTTACGCCGTGGCATGACAGCTGAACAAATTACATTATATTCACCATATTTTGTACAGATACATCAATCGTATATCATCAATATTGATTATTTAATGCTCATAAGAGATAATAAGTGTATCTTATATCCGCCTTTTGACAAGATCACCGAACTGCTTGTATCAAAAAAATATAAGAAAGAATTACAAGATCGTTTCTGCTTGTGAAAGTAGACCAATAACTGGTTTGGGAAGTTAATATCGCAATTACTCTAACGATATTAACACATAAAAAAAGGGTGTTGAAAACTCAGCACCCTTTTTATTTATTTTGAAATACTACGATTCTCACATTTATCTGAAGTGAATATTACTTCACTTCGATACCTTTGTTCTGTAACGTAACGTTTAAAACTTTGGCATAATCAGAATATTGTTTTTCGCTCAAAGTCTTTTTCATCAGTTTCAGGTTACCGTAAACTGCGTTACGCAGCAACTTTTCCTGATCCTTCTTTGAATTTGTGGCACGTGCCATTTGTTCATTGAAGTATTCGCAGATGTTTGTAACTTCTTCCTTTTGGTTAGCGGACAAATTCAGATACTTGCCTAATTTGTTTACGTTGATGTTACCTTCCCATTTTGCAGTTGTAGGTTGGTTACCTGCTGCAAATGCACTGACAGTCAAACATACTGCTACCATTAATGTTAATCCTAAACGTTTCATAATACCTACTTTTTAATTGTTATACCTAAAAACTAATCTAATAATAAATCTAATACCTACTGAAAACAATTGTAAGTGCTTAGCTTTTTCTTTTTACCTGTGCAAATATAGAAAGGTGTTCTATAACATAAAAATGAAAAGAGAAAAAAGTGTAGGTTATACCTTCATTTCTTGATTTATATCAATTTTTCCCTATGAAAAAGATAGGATTATGCTTTTATTGTAATATGAATGTAATGTGAGATGAGTTGTATTCTTCAATCTGATATTATTATTGTTGTTTTGTTGTCAAAAGGATATGTTGCTGTTTGCCCGACAAAAGCAGATGGAGCTCTTGACTGATATCTTCTACGATTTCTTTGGTGGCATATGATAAGCATTCTGCCATATTGTCGAGGCAGGCTTGATTGGCCTCATATGAATAGCAGTATCGACGACTTTTGCGGGGATGTTTGTATCGGGTGTGATAGGTCTTGTCTAAGAGACAGTTTTCCCGGAATGAAAGCCGGATGACAATGGACAATTCGGTTTCCGCTGGTTGGTAACGGTAGTTGGGGAGTGAAACATAGTCACCTTCAAACCATATAAAACTGCTCTCTTTCAGTACTACTCCGCCAACGGTCTTGTTCTGTCTGATTTTTACTTCCAGGCGGTAGACTGAATCTGCGGGTACGCGATTGTCTTTATTATCTGCAAGATGGAAACAAGTGCTGCTGTTGCATTCTGTTAGTAGGGCATCCGTGAGGAATTCACGATATAGTTGGCTCAACGAATGTTCTCCCAGGTGGGTGCGAAACTTGTTTTTTTCAAAATTGAATATAAAAAGAGGAACGGCAAATCCTCCTTTCTTTTTAATAGTGGTATAATAATCTATATTTGAATAATCGATGAAGTCAAGGTAAACCGTATCTTTTTTCTTTCCTGAATATTCGGAAGAAGTCAGTTCATAGAATAGGTAGCTACGCATCCCGTTGATTTCTTTCTGCATACTGCGCGAACTCCGGCAGGAGCAAAGAAGGAGGATTGATAGTAAATAGAACAGGTACTTCATATTCAGTGGGGTTAGTATTTTGGCCATGTCTTCTCCGGCAAATCCATTCTATATTCTATTCCGGAGCAGACTCCGACAAAGCCCAGTCCACCTTTTACGTTATTTGGCAAGCTGATGGGTTCCATCAATGATTCATCGTAGTCGTCATCGCCCAGTGTATTCAGTGCCCTCAGATAGCGGTAGCCGATTTCGGGAAAGCTGAGCAGGCGGACGGTGACGGTATGCTTACGATGTACTTTGCCGTAGTAGACCTCTGCTGCATAAAAGTCATCGAAAAGCCTTGTATATACTTTTAGTGTTACGGAAGAATTACTGAAGCGGTTGTCAGTGAATATATTGTATTTGTTTTTGATGGTGGGGAACATTCCATTTTCTTCATCGTCATAGCTGGTTGGATGTCCGTCGGTCAGTATGACGTCTTCACGGTTGATAATTTCAGTATGACGTTCAATGATGACGGTATCTTCGTAATGATAGCTTATATCATTCAGAATCTCCAACCGATAGTAATTCTTTTCGTTAGGGCTATCCTGCAAGGTGACTTTGAACTGGCGGTAAGGTTTCTGTCCGTTATATTCCCGTAAGTAAGAAAGGCAGGTATCCACCTGCAGGCTCTCTACCGGATGGGGGACGGTTACTTCTGAGCTGACATGGTAGTGACCGTTCTCTGCCATGGCTTCTAAACGAATGTTATCACCGGGATGTAAGGCGGTAGTGAGACGGAATTTCTCTTCCGGGGTTATTGCTTGGAGTGACTCGGTAAGCCTATCGTTTACATAGAGCGAAAGGGTTGCCTCTTTCACACTGCCTATGGTGTTTCCCTCGCTTAAATGCAGATATACATAATTTTCGGTCTGTCCGGCATCAAGCATGGCATTCATAATGAGTTGTGGCTCTTGGTTTACGGGATTATATGGTATCTCGTTTTCGCAAGCTGCCAGAACAGCAGTGATGGCTATATATAGGATTATTCTTGCTTTCATATTCAGAACTTCTGTTAGAATCTGTAAGTATAGGTGACAGATGGAATACAAGGTAATATCGTTATTTTTTTTATGACGGTTTTCTTAGTTTTCTGGTCAGTTCCATTTCTTTGTTCGCTATATACCAAATTGGGGTTCATGGCATTATATACATTATAAATGCTGATGTTCCAAGTGCGCATACCATGTTTGGTCTTCTTGTTGAAGTTGATGCCCATATTCAGACGATGGCTGACAGGCAGACGATAATTGTTGCGATAGGAGATGTAGCCGGTTTCCTCGATAGAGCCGTCGGGCTTTATGACGATGGTTTCCCGTTCGGGAATAGTGATACACCCGCCGGTGTTGAATATCCACGAAGCCCCTATATCAATGCGATTGTTGAATTTATGGTTGAGGCAAAGGCTGATATTATGACGGCGGTCGTATTTGTAGGGAAACCATTCGCCTTGGCTGATGGTTCCGTTTTCGAAGCGGTGGTCGGTTTTGGATAAGGTATATGCCAACCATCCGGTTGTCTTGCCTGATGTTTTCTGAACCATGAACTCCAATCCGAAAGAACGTCCTTTGCCTACCTCTACTTTTTCCTCCCAATTGGTGGAACTGCCAAAGAAAGATACTCCCTCTTGATATTCCAATATATTACGCATTTGTTTATAATATCCTTCTATGGAGAATTCCCAACCGGGCAGTCCGTCATAATATCCTCCGAGTGAATATTGGTTTGAATACATCGGTTTGATATTCTTTGTGATAGGAACCCAAAGATCTGTCGGCATAGAGAATGGAGTGGATGACAGCATATGTACATATTGTGCCATACATGAGTAGGATGCTTTGGTAGAGAACCCTTGCCCGAAATCGTACCGTGCCGAGAACCGGGGCTGTACTGAGAAATAATTCTTGCCTTGCGTATGGAATAGCGATAGCCTGAGGCCTGCATTTATGCTGAAATGATTGTTCAGGTTGAAATTGTCTTCACCATAGACTGACAGCTCCTGCCCGTGTAATACGTCATTGTTCTTGTTTTGATAGACAGTGTCTTGTTGGACGGTTCCGTTATCGATATCCTGCACTTGCGAGGTGGTTGTTTCCGGGCGGAACGTATGGTAGATATACTCTGTTCCGAACTTGATGTGGTGCTCGGGTAAGGGAGTATAATCAAAGTCCATACGTGCGCTCCAGTCGCGGATACCCGATTTGAAAACGGATGAATAGGAGTGCCGGTCTTGCAGCCGGTCATTGTATTTGTGTGCGTCCTCTATGTCCTGATTCAGTTTCATCCGGTAGTTATTGTATGAGACGGTTGTGTTGCAGAACAGTTGGTTACTGAAAACATAATTCCAACGGCCGAAAGCAATGGTGTTACCCCAGTTCAGGTGATTGTCGTCTCTGTAAAAATTCTGGTTGTTATGTCCGTTCTGATTGTTGTTGTTCCGATAGTCATAATGAAAGTGGTCTTTTCCCTTGTAGAATCCGAGGAATAGGCGGCTGCGGTCATTGAATTTATGGTTTATTTTGGCATTGATATCATAGAAGTAGTAATTGTATTTGTCGGTGTCATAATCATCTTTCGTAACGGTAAGGTTTTTGAGAAAAACAGTGTGTGTACCTCGTGCACTGATGCTGAAAGCGGTATGTCCTTTCCTGATAGGACCTTCTATGTGCAGCTTGTCGGTAAGTGTACCCACGCTCAAAGTACCATGATAACGGTACGTATCTCCGTCGTTGGTGCGTACGTCTACAATGGAAGAAAGACGGCCGCCGTAGCGGGCGGGAAAGGAGCTTTTGAAAAGTGTTACGTTCTTTACAGCTTCAGGAGTAAAAACAGAGAAGACGCCCAACATATGGTCGGCGTTGTACACAGGGATACCGTCCAGCAATACTAAATTCTGGTCAGGACCACCACCGCGTACGTACATACCCGAAAAGCCTTCCATTCCGGCTTGTACGCCGGGCATCAGCTGGATTGTCTTCAATAAGTCAGCCTCTCCGAGTATTGCAGGCGTATGTTTGATTTGTGTCATGGGGATATTGTGCGCTCCCATGGCGGTACTTTGAAGACCCGCTTCCTGTCTGTCCGAAAGCACCACTACTTCTGCCAGCCGGTTATTGCTTGCCAAGTGAATATTGAGTACCGTATCTTTTGTCAGTTCAAAATTGGAATGCTGTGTGTCATAGCCAAGATAGGAGAAAATCAACTCTACCGCCCCCTCTGGCAGCGTAAGTGTATAAAAGCCGAAAGGATTGGTAGCAGTACCTGTGGAACGACGACTCTCAAGGATATTGGCACCAATCAGCGTCTCGGAAGACGCTCCGTCAGTCACATATCCGCTGATAGTGAACTTTCGGCTTACGGCTTTTTGCGGCACAGGCCGCTTATACAATAGAATATGTTTACCGGATATTTCAAATCTTACAGGCTCATTCTCAAAAGCGCGTTGCAATATCTTGCCGATGGTTTGCGACTTGGCTTCCAGAGTGATACGCCGGGTTAGTTTCACATCTTCTCCGTATATAAAGGAAAACCCTGTCGTTTTCTCCAGTTGTCTGACGAAATCTTCCAATGTGGCATTATGAAAGCTAAGGCTTAGGCGGGTCTCTTTGGTTTGCGCATGGAGCGGGTTGCTTAAAAGAACCACACACACCAGAAGTAAAATTCCGGTGTGGTGGTGTGAACCGATGGTAAGAATTCTCATTAGATTAGTTAAGTTTAGTAATTACTATTGTATCGTTAGATTCTTTATATTGAAAGCTGCCGGCTTCTTTCAGCAGGTCGAGAATTTCTGTCAGCTCTTCACCGGGACCAAACGTTGCAGTCATTCGATAATTCTTTAAACTGTCATTATCAATCCGGATAACTTTATGGAATGTCTTCGAAAGTTGAAGAACGATTTCCTCCAATGGCTGTTGACTGAAGACCATCGCCTCTCTTTGTCTTACCGGTGCTACGGACCGGCTCTCTGTGGCGATTGCGGCAGGTGGTGTCGGTTCAAAAGATAAGGCATGATAAGCGGCCCAACTTGCCACGCATAGCAAGACTACTGCGGCGGCACTTGCTGTGCGTAGCCAGAACCTTCTTTTTATGCGTCGGGCAAATAATCTGCTTTCCAATATCTTCCAACTGCTTTCTGCCGAGAACCGTCCTCGGGGTGAGCGGGTGGAGGAGATTAGCTTCTCTAATACTTTTTCAAAATTCTCGTTGCTTACTTTCATCTTTTCTTATTTGACGACCAACTTTAATGTTAGCTGTGATTGCTTTACCTCTTTGTTTTTTGGAGTACAGATTATATATATTTTTTCGGAGCGTTTTATCTGTTTAGGATAAATACGGATGCGGGCGGTAGTCGATTTCTTTTTGGCCGGGATAATAATTCGGGTATCCACCAACTTGAATATTGGCTTTGCTCCGGGTTTCCGATTGCCCTTTAGTGTTACTTCTCTGTCTTTTTGGCTTTTTTCAATAGCAATGATTTTAATATCAATATCCTGCTCTTCTACCTGGCGATTAACGGTGTAACTCTCTATCGTTTTGTCGAAACCGATATATTCTTTGGGATAGTCACCGTGATTGTTTTCACATCCGCTCAGACCCAACAGGGCAAACAGTATACCTGCTCCAATTGTAAATAGGCTTTTCATAACTCTCTTTCATTTGTTTTTTAGTTTTCATAAGTAAAGACAGCTCTTTTTTGAAAACTCCCTATGCCTATCTCTTTTTTTTTCGATGTTTTTTGTTCGGGGCTATCGAAGCAGGGATTCTTTTAGACGTGTGAGTGCTTTTTGCAGTTGTGCATCTACGGTCTTCACGCTGATGCCTAACTCTTCGGCTACTTGGGCGTAACTCTGTTTCTCTTCACGCACACGGATAAATACTTCACGGCAACGTTCCGGCAGCCGGTCGAGGGCTTTGACATAACGGGCAAAAAGTTCATCACTGATAAGTGTGTCTTCGGGAGAGTCTGCAAGTTCGACCGGTTCCGGCAGGTGTTCGGCAGATTGGGCGGTATATCTCGATTCCTTCTCCAGATAGTTGAGGGCGGCGTTTTTAGTAAGAATGAAGCAATAATCTTCGATGCTGTTTACTTCAGGAAGTTTCTTGCGTTGTTCCCAAAGGCGCATAAAGACATCCAGTACGATTTCTTGTGCTCCGTCTTTGTGTTTGACATAGTAATAAGCGATACGGAAAAGACGGTCGTAAGTCAACTCATAGAATCCCCGGAAGGCTTGTTCCGAGTTTTCATCTTTCATTTGACGCAAGTATCGTCTGACTTCTTGTTCGGTCATATTACTTTATTCTTCTACAAACATTAAATCACTCATGATGCCGTCTGATACGAAGATACCTTTACGGGTGAGGCGGAGACGGTCGTTATGCATTCCCAGTTTTCCGCTATTCAGGTGCGGAAGCGCCATATCCATACAGTATTTCCATAATTCTTTGCCGAAATTCTGTTCTATTTCATTCAGCGACAATCCCCATTGAGTACGGATGGAGGTCATGATACATTCATTGTAACGGGTGACCAGGTCTAAATATTCACTTTCAAACCGGCGATGGTTATTTTCAATAGAGTGTATATAATCTTCTAATGAAGATACGTTCCATTCGCGGGTATCTGTATTGAATGAATGGGCGGAAGGACCGCAACCCAAATAAGGAACCCCTCTCCAGTAAGACGTATTATGGCGGGAGTACATAGCCGAACGGCAGAAGTTGGATATTTCATAATGTTCGTAACCGGCGCTTCCAAGTGTGTCTATCAGGGTGGAGAAGAAGCGGACACTGCTTTCTTCGTCTACTTCGCGGATGCGGTGGGTTTGCAGTAGTTCGTAGATGCGGGTTCCTTCTTCGTAGGTCAGGTGGTAGGCAGAGATATGTTCGACATTAAGGATGACTGCTTGCTGTAAATCACTTTTCCACCGTTTGTCTGTCTCACCGGGCAGGCCGTAAATCAAGTCGATACTGATATTGTTGAAACCGGCACGTCGGCAATGGTGTACGGCATTAACGGCTTGTGCTGCATTGTGGCGGCGGTTCAGTAGCTTCAGGGTAGAATCGTCAAAAGTTTGTATTCCCATGCTGATACGGTTGAAAGGCAGCTGCCGCAGCATAGTGACGTATTCTTCCGTTAAGTCATCGGGGTTGGCCTCGAGGGTAATTTCTTGGCAATGCTCCATTCCGTAATACTCCTGAATAGTTTTAAATACTTCCCGAAAATCCTCCTCCGCAAGTTGTGAGGGAGTGCCGCCGCCAAAGTAGATGGTTTCGACAGGTTCTCCCCGCAGGTATTCCTTCCGCATTCGCAGTTCCTTGCACAAGGCATGGATATAGCGGCTTTTCAGTTCGCTACGGGTAGTGGAGTAGAAATCGCAGTAGATGCAGCGTGTCTTGCAAAAAGGGATATGGATGTAGATACCTGCCATGGCGCTGTAAATTGGTTGGGGCGCAAAGATACGATTTTTTCTATTGCAGATTGAGTGATTCCTTAATTCCGCAACACTATTATAAAATATTTTTTTTAAGTACCTGAGCAACAAA
>ERZ773177.111-NODE-111-length-97822-cov-13.0804_pt1 | contig 97822 bp, 72 predicted proteins | sample MGYA00580534_ERZ773177 | MGnify/ENA primary metagenome ERZ773177 (study PRJEB29015, sample SAMEA2737872) | human gut metagenome | biome: human gut; feature: human-associated habitat; material: faeces | place: China | collected 2012 ...
TAGGAGATGCAACGAACAGAGAAGACAGTGTACCGAATACAACACCCAGAATCATTGCGAATGCGAAGCTGCGGATAGAGTCACCACCGAGGATGAAGATACACAGCAATACAATCAATGTACTCAGAGAGGTGTTGATGGTACGTGCCAAAGTTGTGTTCAGTGAATCGTTGAACAATACTTTCTTGTTGCGTTTCGGATATAGACCGAAGAACTCGCGTACACGGTCGAAGATTACCACCTTATCATTGATTGAGTAACCGATAGCTGTAAGGATAGCACCGATAAATGTCTGGTCGATTTCCAGAGAGAACGGCAGGATACCCCAGAACATGGAATATGCACCCAAAATGATAATCGTGTCACAAGCCAGTGCGCATACAGAACCGATAGAGTAGGCAATGTTGCGGAAACGGAGCAAGATATACAGACCGATGGCGATCAATGCCAGTACAACAGACCAGATAGCCGATACCTTGATATCGTCTGCGATACTCGGACCTACCTTTTGTGAGCTGATGATACTGCCGCCCGTATGGTTCTCACGGTCGATGAATGTTTCCAGTGTGATGTTCTGAGTCAGCAACGGCTTCAGAGTTTCATACAAGTATGCTTCGATTTCGGAGTCGATGTTATTACCTTCTTCTTCGATACGGTAGTTAGTACTGATACGTACGGTCTTGCCGTCTGCACCGATAGCGATAACACTTACGTTAGCATCGCCGAACTTGCTGGCAATCAGCTCACGTACTTGTTCGGGCTCTACCTTGTTTTCAAACTGTACCTTGAAGTTGCGGCCACCGGTGAAGTCGATACTTTGGCTCAAACCGCGTATGCTGAGGAAACCGATACAAATTACAACAGCTATACCGGTCAGCGTCATCCAAAGTTTGTTTCTGCCCATGAAGTCGAAATGTACATTTGCCATCAGGTTCTTGGAGATACCCGTAGAGAATGTCAGGTTCAGCAACTTGTCTTTACTCATGAAGTGCTCGTAGAACAAGCGTGTCATGAATACGGCGGTAAAGAATGAAATCAAGATACCGATAATCAATGTGGTGGCGAAACCACGGATAGGGCCGGTACCGAAGTTGAACAGGATGATACCTGTGATGATAGATGTCAGGTTGGAGTCGAAGATTGCAGAGAAAGCGTTGGCATAACCATCGGCGAGTGCTTTCTTAACGCCCTTGCCTGCACGCAACTCTTCTTTGGTACGTTCGTAAATCAATACGTTGGCATCCACAGCCATACCGAGCGACAGTACCATACCGGCAATACCGGACATCGTCAGAGCGGCCTGGAAGGATGAGAGGATACCCAGTGTGAAGAACAAGTTCAATATCAGAGCGCCGTTGGCAACCATACCCGGGATGAAACCGTACATGGAGCACATGTAAATCATCAACAGAATCAATGCCACAACGAATGACATGATACCGGCGTTGATGGATGCCTGTCCCAAAGACGGACCTACGATGTCTTCCTGTACGATGTGGGCAGGAGCCGGCATCTTACCTGATTTCAATACGTTTGCCAAGTCTTTTGCCTGTTCGGGAGTGAAGTGCCCGGTGATTTGTGAATTACCGCCGGTGATTTCCTGATTTACGTTCGGTGCGGAATATACATAACCGTCCAATACAATGGCGATAGCCTTGCCTACATTTTGTTTGGTAAGTTGTGCCCAACGGCGTGCACCGTCTGTATTCATAGACATGCTTACGGCCGGTTTGCCATAGTGGTCGTATTCATCTTTTGCGTTTACAACTACATCACCTTCCAGCGGAGCACGTCCGTTGCGTTCGGTAGACTTGATTGCGTACAATTCGAAAGTCTGGGCTTTCGGATCGTATTCATAAGGAGAAACACCCCACTTCAGGCGCAGGTCTTTCGGCATTTCTGCCTGAACTTCCGGCATGGAAAGGTATTTGTTGATGTCGGCGGTATCTTTGTAGTTTGCATAACCTACAACAGGACCTTGACCGCTGGGGTTCACTTGAAGAACTGCCAGCAACGGATGTTCTTTCTTGATTTGCTCGAGATCGGCAGCTTGTGCCTTGCTTTCACCTTTCAGTGCTGCGGCGAGACTGTCGGCTGTACTGGTAGCTTGTGCCACGGCAGGAGCTTCGGCAGCTACACTGTCTGTCGCTTCTTCGGCATCTTCTGTGGTTGCCAAGATAGCACGCAATTTGGCATCGGCTGATTGCAGGTATGAAGCAACGTCTTTTGCATTGTATGTTTCCCAGAATTCCAGATTGGCGGAACCTTGTAATAATTTTCTTACACGTTCAGGCTCTTTGATACCCGGAAGTTCCACCATGATACGTCCCATTTTGTCTTCCAGACTCTGGATGTTGGGCTGAACCACACCGAAACGGTCGATACGGGTACGGAGTACGTTGAATGAGTTGTCAACGGCTGCCTTTACTTCTTCGCGCAATACTTTTTCAACTTCTGCGTCGGAAGATTTCTGGTTTACTTTGTCCTTTAATTGCTGGGTGGCGAACAGTTGTGAGAGTGAAGCGCCCGGAGCGACTTTATGATACTCTCTGATGAATAACGTAATGACGTCGTCCTGACTGGTAGTAGCCTGTTTGGCGGCAGTTGCCAGTGCTTGGTTGAATGCTTCGTCAGACTTGTTGTCCGCCAATGCTTTGATAACATCGGGAACTGATACTTCAAGGATGACGTTCATACCGCCCTTCAAGTCCAAACCTAAACTGATCTCCATTTCACGACATTGTTTCAGCGTCCAATTGCCGAACCACACCTTCTCGTTTGACAGAGAATCGAGGTAGTCTTGTTCCACTTTCACATCGCCTTTTGCGAACTCTTTTGCCTTATTGGTATAGTGGCGAGTCACAAAAGAGAAGGAGAGATAGAACACACATACCAATGTGAGCAATATCGCAAAAACCCTTACAAATCCTTTGTTTTGCATGTTACTTTTAGTTTATTATGATTACTTTTTAATTGATTTCTATTGTATATAAGGCTGCAAATATAGCTTTTTTTTCACAATTCTTACTTCATACCGCGATTTTTTAACATCGGCTCTAATTGAGGCTCAGCCCCTCTGAAATTCTTGTAGAGTGTCATCGGGTCTTCACTGTCTCCTTTTTCCAATACATTGCGGCGGAAAAGGTCGGCTGTTGTCTTGTCGAAGATTCCATGTTCCTTGAAGGCTTCAAAAGCGTCATTATCCAGCACATTTGCCCACAGATAGCTGTAATAGCCTGCGGCATAACCGCCTATGATATGATTAAAATAGGTGGTACGGTAGCGGGGAGCTATTTCGGAGATTAATCCGAGTTTGTCCATCGCCTCTTTTTCATAGGCTATTACGTCGATGTCTTTGGTGTCTGTCAGGTTGTGCAGGTTCATATCAAGAATAGCGGCTGCCAGTAACTCGGTAGTCATAAATCCCTGATTGAAAGTTTTTTGTTTCAGAATCTTTTCGATGAGATTGTCTGGAATCACTTCACCGGTCTGGTAATGCTTGGCGTACATTTTCAGAACTTCGGGTTCGGTAGCCCAGTGCTCGTTGATTTGTGACGGGAGTTCCACAAAGTCGCGCACTACATTTGTACCGGAAACACCCAGATAGTTACATTTGGTCAGCAGCCCGTGCAGCCCGTGACCGAATTCATGGAACAGAGTTTCTACCTCATCAATCGTGAGCAGGGAAGGGGTGTCGCCGACAGGTTTGGTAAAGCTGGCTACGTTGCATACCAGCGGACGGATGTCACCTTTCTGTTCACGATAGTTGCTCATCCACGCTCCACCGCTTTTGCCGGGGCGCGGGAAGTAGTCTACGTAGAAGATACCCAGTTGCGAACCGTCTGCATCTTTTACTTCAAAGACTTCTACGTCGGGATGATAAACGGGGATGTCGTTGAGTTTCGTCAGCGTAATGCCATAGAGTTTGTTGGCAACGGCAAATGCTCCTTCGCGCACGTTCTCTAATTTGAAGTATGGTTTGATTTGGTCTTCTTCGAGGTCATATTTTTCTTTACGCAGTTTTTCGGTGTAATACCACCAGTCCCAGGCTTCCAGTTTCTCGCCTTTGCCTTCTTTATCCATCAATTTCTGGAGTTCGGCAGCTTCGGTCTTGGCTTTGGGCAGGGCGTATCCCCATAGGTTGTTCAGGAATTCCATTACTGTGGCAGAGTTCTTTGCCATAGTGTTATCCAATACGAAGTTGGAGTAACAGTCGAAGCCTAACAGGCGGGCTTTTTCAAGACGCAGACTGACGATGTCGGTAATGATTTTCTTGTTGTCGTTCTTGTCATTGTTATTACCGCGGTTGATGTAGGCTTTATAAATTTTTTCGCGCAATGGACGGTTGTCGGAGTATTGCAAGAACGGAATGCGGCTGGCATTGTGCAACGTGAACAGCCATTTGCCTTCCTGCCCGGCTGCCTTTGCTTCTGCGGCGGCGCTTTGGCAGACCCATTCGGGGAGTCCGGCAAGATCTTCTTGCTTGTCTACAAAAAGCATGAACTCATTGTTCTCATTCAGAATGTTGTTGCTGAAAGTGATGCCCAGTGTAGAGAGTTGTTTGTTTACTTCGCGCAGGCGGGCTTGCTTCTCGGCGGACAGATTGGCTCCAGAGCGTACAAAGTCTTTATACGTCTTGTCCAGAAGTCTTTGCTGCTCGGTAGTCAGCCCCAAAGAATCCTTTTGTTGGTAAACGGCTTTTACTTTATTGAACAACTCTTGATTAAGCGAAATATTGTCTCCGTGCTCGGACAATACCGGAGCAAGCTTTATGGAAAGTTCGTTCAGGGCGTCACTGGTTTCGGCATCAGTCATGTTGAAGAAAATGGCGCTTACCCGGTTAAGTATAGGTGAACTGTTGTCGAAAGCAACGATTACATTTTCAAAACTCGGTGTTTCGGTATTGTCAATAATAGCCTGAATATTGGCATTTTGCTCTTCTATTCCTTTGAGGAATGCAGGCTCGTAATGTTCCAACTTGATTTTATCAAAGGGAGGAACTCCGTTAGGGGTTTGAAACTCGGTGAGGAACGGATTGTTTTCCGTTTGGGTAGCACAGGAGTACATCATACAACTTGCAGCTAAAATTAAGATACTTCTTTTAAACATAAATGTCAAAGTATTAGATATTGAGTTATTAATAATTTCATATTGTACTAAAGAGTATTTATTGCCGTTTGGCTATATAGCACCATATCGGATAATGGTCGGAATCTTTTATGGAACGGTCTACCGTACAGTTATAAGACTGCAGGTCCTTGCTAATTAATATGTTGTCTATCCGGAAATAGAATCTGTTCTGATTGTAGGATACTCCCAGTCCGCGTCCCGACTGGGTGAAGGCATCATCCAAATTTTGTGCTATGATGCGGTGGGTGTACGAAATAGGAGTATCGTTGAAATCTCCACAGACTATGATAGACGAATGCCGGGAAGATGCTATCTCCTTTGCAATGCTATCCGCTTGTGGGGCGCGGAGGGCGGAGGCTTCTGCCAGTTTGCGTATCAATAACTGTGCACCGCTTTTCACTTTTTCCTTTTCAGGGGCTTTCAGTATATCTTCATAAATATCTTTGTCTGCTTTTGTCAGCTTGTTGGATTCCAAGTGATTGTTGATAAGGGTAATTGTATCTTCATTCAGTTTGAGTTCGTACAGCACGGAACCGTTATAGTCGCTTGTATAGTCCAATACGCGTGCGGATAGGATGGGATACTTTGAGTAACATGCTATCTTATTGGTATAGCCGTTGCCACTGCCCACAACATTTATGCGGTGGTAAGGATAGTCTTTTAATTCCCGTTCTATATCTTTTTGGGAAAGATGCCGGGAAGATTCTTCGGAAGCATACTCTTGCAGGCAGAGGATGTCGGCATTACTCTCTTTCAAATATGTAAGTATCGGGTTTTTCCCGTCCTTTTTACTGGCTCCGTCAAATCCCATGATGTTGTAAGAGAGGAGCTTTACACTTCCTTCGGGCAGTTTGGATGTATGAAAATTGAGGGGCAGGTACGTCTGTAGTTGCGAATAGCACAACAGGAAACCTATTAAAGGCAGTAAAGCTGTCTTGTATCGTTGTATAATGAGCCAGAAAATCAGGAATCCCCCGTTGATGAATGCAAAAATAGGAAAAGCCAGTCCAAAGCAAGATTGTACCGGATGAGATACCGGTTGTATATAAGGACTATATGCTACTAATAGCAAGAGACCTGTAAATAAAGCATTGATCGCTAAAATCAAAAGTGCGACAAAATTACCGAAATGCTTCATACGTACACTTTATCGTTTACTTGCATCGAACAAGCTCTTCTTTTCTTCTGTTGTCAGACTTTCATATCCGGACTTTTTCAGTTTGTCGAGAATACGGTCTATCTCATCGGATTGAGCTTTTTTTCGGGCGTTATAGTTATAGTCTTTCTGCTTGTCAGTCCCATAATGTACTTTCATCTTAGGTTTTCGGGGCTTGAAGCTGAATAAAGAAATGACAGCATCCAAAGACTTGTTAATCCATGCTGTAATATCTGCGCCTTTGCTCAGGCTGGCCGCAAACCATAGCCCTGCCAATGCTCCGCCCAAATGGGCAATATGTCCGCCGGCGTTATCGGAAGTGATGAACAATAAATCTGTTCCGATAACAATCAGTGCCAGATACTTCAAGCGTATTGTTCCGAAAAGGAAAAGGCGTATCGGGTAGTTCGGTTCCCGGTAAGCGGTTGCTGCCACAATAGCAAGAACGGATGCCGATGCTCCCAACATGAAAGAATAGTCCGTCATCGGACGGAAATAGGGGAAAATATTGTAAGCTGCCATATATAGCAAACCACCACAAATACCTCCTAAGATATATACGCCCTGTAAATGTTTTGCAGAGAAGAAACTCAGGAACAAAGCGCCAAACCAATACAGCCAAAGCATATTGAAAAGAATATGCAACACCCCTGCGTGCATAAACATATACGTCAGGATGGACCACGGCTGAATTAGGAAGCGGGATAGTGAAGCGGGCAGCTCCAGCCATTCAAACACTCCGCCGAGACTTCGGTTAAAGAGTTGCAATATAACCTCTGTCAATGTAGTGAGGATGAATATCCCTGCATTGATGTAAATCAGTTGTATATAGATGTTCCCTCTACGGAATGATTCTTTTAAATCAGTTATAATAGTAGCCATTTCCTCTGTTCTTTTTTTTCCAGTACATTATTAGTATGAAGCCGAATATCATACCGCCCAAGTGTGCAAAATGCGCCACATTATCGCTCGGATTGTTGGCAAGTCCCGAGAATAATTCTATCAGGGCATATCCTATAACGAAATATTTGGCTTTGATAGGAACCGGCAGCGGAAAGATAAATAAGGGCTGGTTGGGAAACAACATACCGAATCCCAGCAAAATAGCGTATACGGCTCCGGAAGCTCCGACGGTAGTCATCATATTGAGGTATTCTTCCATGGGGATGACGGAATATCCGGTGTTGACACTGTCGTATGCCGAAAGAACCGTTTCGTAATGAATGTACTGTACAAGCTCTTGGATAAGTCCTGCGCCGATACCGCATGCAAGATAATAGAACAGGAAACGTTTCGGCCCCCATACCTGCTCAAGTATACGACCGAACATCCATACGGCAAACATATTGAAGAACAAATGGGTAAATCCGCCATGCATGAACATATAAGTAATCAGCTGTGCAGCGTTAAAGTCTCCGGCAAGGAAGAAGTGCAAACCTAAATATTGGTTCAAATCGATGCCGTAACTTTGAGCTACAAGCGTGCCGAGAAACATCAGCACATTGATGATTAAAAGGTTTTTGGTTACTGTTGGTATAGTATTCATAATCTGTTTTTTTCGCTTTATTTGGCAAAAATACGAATAAATTCTGTTCTATAACAGAAAAAGGAACTCCTATTCTTTCTTTTTCTCTGTTTTCCGCCCTTTTTTTAATGTTTTTATTTGATATTCAGAATTTTTGCTCTATTTTTGTAGGAAGTAGCATTGGAATTTTTCTTTTGTGTAACAATTAATTAATCATTTGTATTATGAATAAGTCAGAACTTATTAGCGCAATGGCAGCGGAAGCCGGTTTGTCAAAGGCTGATTCAAAAAGAGCATTGGATGCATTTATTGCATCAGTAACAAAAGCATTAAAGGCAGGTGATAAAGTAGCGTTGGTTGGCTTCGGTACTTTTTCTGTAACAGAGAGAGCCGGACGCGTTGGTATCAATCCTGCAACAAAAAAGCCTATTCAGATTGCGGCTAAAAAGGTTGCTAAATTTAGAGCTGGTTCGGAGTTGACTATCGAATAAATAGATCATAAATAAAACTTGATAAAAGGAGACGCATACAACGTCTCCTTTTTTATGGAATTAAAAATAGTTCGTATCTTTGCGCACAGAAAATACATTTGAATCATGAATATAGAACAGAATTTGGTAGCGTCCGTAATCAGCGGACTGAAAGCACTGTACGGACAAGATGTTCCGGCTGCACAGGTACAGTTGCAGAAAACCAAGAAAGAATTTGAGGGGCATCTTACGTTGGTGGTTTTCCCTTTCCTCCGTATGTCTAAGAAAGGACCGGAACAGACAGCACAAGAGATTGGCGAATATCTGCAGGCAAACGAGCCTTCGGTTTCGGCATTCAATGTTATCAAAGGGTTCCTGAACCTGACTATCGCTTCTTCGGCATGGATTGAATTGCTGAATGGTATTCATGCGGATGCGCAGTATGGTATTGTCGCTGTTACCGACAAGTCTCCGTTGGTGATGATTGAATATTCTTCGCCCAATACGAATAAGCCGCTCCATTTGGGGCATGTCCGCAATAACTTGTTGGGTCATGCGTTGGCAAATATCATTTCGGCCAATGGCAACAAGGTGGTAAAGACAAATATTGTGAACGACCGCGGCATTCATATCTGTAAGTCAATGTTGGCTTGGCAGAAGTATGGCAACGGTGAAACTCCCGAGTCTTCCGGTAAGAAAGGCGATCACCTGATTGGTGACTACTATGTGGCTTTCGACAAGCATTACAAGGCTGAAGTAAAAGAGCTGATGGCGAAGTTCCAAAGCGAAGGTCTGAGTGAAGAAGAGGCAAAGACCAAGGCTGAAGCTGAATCGCCTTTGATGAAAGAAGCGCGTGAAATGCTGGTGAAGTGGGAAGCTAATGATTCTGAAGTACGCGCTTTGTGGAAGAAGATGAATGACTGGGTATATACCGGTTTCGATGAGACTTACCGTATGATGGGTGTTACTTTCGACAAGATTTATTACGAGTCGGAAACTTATCTGGAAGGTAAGGAGAAGGTTATGGAAGGCTTGGAAAAAGGCTTCTTCTATCGCAAAGAGGATGGTTCCGTATGGGCCGACCTGACCGGAGAAGGACTCGACCATAAATTGCTTCTCCGTGCGGACGGAACTTCTGTTTATATGACACAGGATATAGGTACTGCTAAATTGCGTTTTGCCGATTTCCCCATTGACAAGATGGTTTACGTGGTAGGCAATGAACAGAATTATCATTTCCAGGTGCTTTCTATTTTGCTCGATAAGTTAGGCTTTGAATGGGGCAAGGGACTGGTTCATTTCTCTTACGGTATGGTAGAACTGCCCGAAGGCAAGATGAAGAGTCGCGAGGGTACGGTTGTGGATGCTGACGATTTGATGGCTGAAATGATTAATACCGCTAAGGAAACGTCCGGAGAATTGGGTAAGCTGGACGGCTTGACCAAGGAAGAGGCTGATAATATAGCTCGTATTGTCGGTTTAGGCGCTTTGAAATATTTTATATTGAAAGTGGATGCTCGCAAGAACATGACGTTCAATCCTAAGGAATCCATTGACTTCAACGGTAATACAGGACCTTTCATCCAGTATACATACGCACGTATACAGTCCGTTCTTCGTAAGGCGAAAGAGGCAGGCATTACTGTTCCCGCACAACTTCCCGCAGGAATTGAATTGAGCGAGAAAGAAGAAGGTTTGATACAGATGGTTGCAGACTTTGCAGCCGTTGTAAAACAGGCAGGCGAAGATTATAGTCCTTCTCTGATTGCAAACTATACTTATGACCTTGTGAAGGAATACAATCAGTTCTATCACGATTTCAGCATATTGCGTGAGGAGAATGAGGCTGTGAAGATATTCCGTCTTGCTTTGTCCGAGAATGTTGCCAAGGTGGTACGCTTGGGAATGGGATTGCTTGGCATTGAAGTACCCGATAGGATGTAATCAGAAGCACTCTGATATGAAGAAGCCCTCTTTACGCATCCGTAGAGAGGGCTTCTTCATATTAGTATAGCTTCATTATTTTTTCTTCTTGGCATATTTGCCGCGTTTGGCTTTCGGTGCATCCGGGTCGCTTTGCAGTTTGATAATTTCCCTGCATGCGTCCAAACTTAAATCCTGCGGGATAATATCCTTCGGAATTTTATAATTGCTTCCTTTATAGGATATATAGGGACCGTAGCGGCCGTTCAATATTTCCAGTTCCGGCTCTTCATCAAATTTCTTGAGGTGCTTTTGGGCTTCTGCCTCTTTTTTGTTTTGGATAAGCTGGATTGCTTCGTCCAATGTAACCTCCATGGGGTCTATTGTCTTGGGAAGTGAGGTGTACATTCCGTTATTGTACACATAAGGTCCGAAGCGGCCGGTTCCTACAGTAACTGTCTTGCCTTCATATTCGCCTAAAGTACGAGGCAGTTTAAACAAATCCAGTGCTTCTTCCAAAGTTATTGTCTCGATGGACATTTCCTTCTTGAGCTGGGCAAAGCGCGGTTTTTCGCTGTCATTGACAGTGCCAATCTGTACGACAGGACCAAAACGACCGATTTTTACAGATACCTGTTTGCCGCTGCCCGGTTCTTCGCCTAAGATGCGCTCGCCGGCTTTGTGGGCATTCTTGGTGGCAAGCGTATTCTCTACGGACGGGTGGAAACCCTTATAGAAATCGCCCAAGATAGCTGTCCATTTCTTTTCTCCCTCGGCTATTTCGTCGAATTGCTTTTCAACACTGGCGGTAAAGTTATAGTCAAGGATGTTGGAGAAGTATTCCATTAAGAAGTCATTGACTACCGTACCTATATCGGTAGGCATCAATTTAGCTTTCTCGGCTCCTGTAATTTCTGTTTGGGTAACATCTGTAATCTTATTGTTTTGCAATGAAAGTACATTGTAAGGACGTTCTTCTCCGGTTCTTTCACCTTTCTCTACATAACCGCGCTGCTGTATGGTAGAAATGGTGGGAGCATATGTAGAAGGGCGACCGATACCCAGTTCTTCCAATTTGCGTACCAGACTGGCTTCTGTGTAGCGGGGAGGATGTTGTGTGAAACGTTCCGTGGCAATAATACTCTGGTGCTGTAAAACCTGTCCTTTCTTCAAAGGAGGCAACAGACGTGTTTCATCTTCCTGTTCCGCATCATCGTCAATGGATTCGCGATATACATGGAGGAAACCGTCGAACTTCACAACTTCCCCTGTAGCATTGAACGTATCCGGTTCGTTGCTGATACCGATGTTTACGGTAGTCTTTTCAACTTCCGCATCTGCCATTTGGGAGGCTATGGTACGCTTCCATATCAAGTCATATAGTTTTCGTTCTTGTGGGCTACCCTCTATTTTGGCATTTTCCATGTAGGTAGGACGAATGGCTTCGTGAGCCTCTTGAGCGCCTTTGGTCTTTGTGGCGAAATGACGCGGATATACGTAACGTTCTCCCATCATGTCGGCAATGACCGATTTGCTGCTGTTTACAGCCAGTTCGGACAGATTGACGGAGTCAGTACGCATATAGGTAATCTTTCCCGATTCGTACAGCCGTTGGGCAATCATCATAGTCTGTGCCACTGTAAATCCTAATTTGCGGGCAGCCTCTTGCTGCAAGGTAGATGTCGTAAAAGGAGCCGCAGGACTTTTTTTCAACGGGCGGGTGGAAATATCATTGATGGTGAAAGTGGCTGATTGGCAACTTTCCAAGAATTTTTGAGCTTCGGCTTTTGTCTTGATACGGCGTGCCAGTTCGGCCTTCATCTCAACCGGTTTGCCATCGGCATCGGGTACGAGGAATACAGCGGTAACCCGATAAGATGCTTCCGATTGGAAGGCTTGTATTTCACGCTCGCGCTCTACGATGAGACGGACGGCTACTGACTGCACACGACCGGCGGAAAGTGCGGGCTTCACTTTCTTCCATAACACCGGTGAAAGTTCAAAACCTACGATACGGTCCAAAATACGGCGTGCTTGCTGTGCATCTACCAAATTGATGTCAATATTGCGTGGTTGCTCAATGGCCTTTAGAATGGCACTCTTGGTGATTTCATGGAAAACGATACGCTTGGTATGTTCCGGTTGCAATTTCAGCACTTCGTACAAATGCCATGCAATCGCTTCTCCCTCGCGGTCCTCATCGGATGCCAACCATACGGTTTCCGCTTCCTTGGCTTCGGCTTTCAACTCTTCTACAACCTTTTTCTTATCTCCAGGAATTTCATAATGCGGTTTGAAATCTTTATCAATATCAATACTGAACTCTTTTTTCTTCAAATCGCGTATATGACCATAGCTGGAAAGGACTTTATAGTCTTTTCCGAGGAATTTCTCAATGGTTTTTGCTTTTGCCGGAGACTCGACAATGACAAGGTTTTTCTGCATAAATTTCTGTTTTATAGTGACTCCAGCCACTAATTTGCCCGCAAAAGTAGGAAAAAACAAACTTTCCACCTTATAATATAAGGAGAATTTAGCAAAAATGACCTTTTTTGTTCGTAATGTCTTTAATCCGGAGTGTTAGAATTTGAAACTTACACCTCCGATAAAGTTGATGCCTTCGGTCGGGTATCCCCAATAATATTGATAATCTTGATTTAATAAATTGTTTATGCGGGCATAAGCGGATATTCCTTTAAAGAACTCGTAACTGCCGCTTAAATAAAGGTTATTGACCGCATCTACCTTGTTTCCCTCTATCTTCTCGCGTGAAATATGCTGATAGCCAAGATTAAGAAGTAAAGCGGATATAGGTTGTACATCTATATGCAGATTGGCTTCAAAGGCCGGCTTATAGGCGAGTACATAGTCTTTGACACTAATCCGGCTGTCGCTCTTTGCATCCCAACTTCGATAAGTTCCGGCTGCGGAGAATGAGAATATATTCTTATAGTTGTAGCGTACCTCTGCACCGGCATAGATATTGCTTGTGTTCCATTGGCTGATGGCAAGTGTCCGGTAGTATCCCTCTGTGTTGTCATGAAAATCTGCCGGTTGGAAAAACAAATCATCCTTTAAGTTTTGGTATCCGCCATACAGGTTCAGCCATAGGCCGGCTACCGGGCTGGCTTTGAAGCCGAGGGCGATGTTCACTTGCTCATAAGTGGCGTCCGGTTGCGAAGCGACCAGCCCATATGGACAGAATGCCTCCAAACGGCGGAAATCATTTTGAAGTCTTCCTCCTTTGGCCTGTGCGTAGAGGATGTAGCTGTCCGAAAAGTTATATTCTACCGCTACATCAGGCGCTGCCCGGAATTTCTTACCGTAACCGAAAGCCATATCAACCTGCGTGCCGATACGTATTTTCCAGTCATCGTTTTCCAAGCGGTAATGCGGGTTCAGGTTGAGTGAGGTGTAGTTCTCAAAATTATTATTCTTGTACAACACATTGTCCATTGCAAAGCCGATTCCTACGGTTTGTTCATCGGATATGCCGCCGGCAACCAGTGCTTTGGTACGGATAATGTTTTCCTGATTATCCGGTGAACCGAAGTCGTATTGGCGTTCATAGAGCATCAGGTTTGTTTCTGCGCTGAATTGTAGGGGCAGTTCCGCATCCGTGGATTTCACGCCGAAATGAATATCTCCGGAAGTAAATTTCTGTTTTCCGGCAACTGCATCAGGCAGGAAATTGAAGTTGCTCAATCCAAAGTTGCCTGCAATGTCCAAGTCTACTTTCTTGAAGCGATGCAAATAACCGATGTTGGCATGAGTGCGGTAGTAATAAGAGTTCCATTTGCCGCTATTATCAGGCAATTCGAGTTTGCCATCCATGCCGTTCATATGGAAATTCAGGTTGATGCGGTCATTGTTGGATAGCGTGAACAGGTAGCTGGCGCGCGCATCCAGATTCCCGTAATTGCCGTAGCCCAGTCTGATATATCCGGGCTGTGCCTTGGCTTGCGTTTCTTTCCCGGTATATGCCTGCATGACAGTTGCGGGAATCGTATTGGCGGGCATAAGGGTGGCGTCATACTCCACTGCCCTCTTGTTGGCGGTTGGCGGCTCTACTTTGGGGAGTACGTTTATTTTGGACGCATCCAGAATGTCGGGGTTATATTCCTGTTCCACAACAACTGTCCGGTTCACGGTGGAGTCTTTGGCCTGTTGCTGGGCATGGATGCCTAAAGGAAGGGTCATCAGCGTTATCCCGCTGAGTATATATTGTATCTTTCTCATATTCATTGTATTCTTTTATTTCAGCTTTTCCAGTCTTTCTTGAATCATTCCTTCAATATCATCGTCCGCATGATAATTCTGTTGCAGGCTCAGCAGATATTGGCGCGCATCCAGTTTCTTGTCCATGGCAACATATACGTCGGACAGGAGGATGAAGCTGCGTGCCAGCCAATAGGCGTGCGGAGTACTTTGGTCGATGAAGTTCAGTATTTCCTTTTCGGCGGTGGCGTAGTCACCGGCGTTGTACATCAGTTGTGCTGCCAGGTACTTGGCTTCCGCACCGTATAATGTACGGGTGTCTTTTGCCAGAATATTCAGGTCATTCGCCGCTTTCTTCACCGCTTTTTGGTTCAGATAGGCTTTGGCACGATAGTATAAAGCCTCATTCTGCAATTCGGGGGGGAGTTTGGCTTCGGCCAGTAAGGCGGTTGCAGCTTGTATCACTTCAATATCATCCTTCAATAACACACTGCAGCGCAGTACACCCGTGACGCCCAGTTGCCGGCGTTCGGCAGTTGTGGCGCGGGCTTGCAGTTGCTTGTAGTCTGCCAGGGCTTTTTCGTATTCCTTGTGGTTGAACAGGATTTCTCCGCGCATCAGCAAGGCTTCTTCCGAATACGGGCTGTCCGGATATTCCAGCAGTTTGCCGGTATGTTCCAGTACGGCGGTTTCGTCTTTCTGTTCTTTTCCGATAAGGCTCAGATAATAGTGTGCATTCAAGCTGAAAGCTCCGCTCGGATAGCTTTGCAGATAGCGGGTGAAACTTTCCCTTGCAGGGGTGATTTCCCCTTTCATATACACTTTTTCTGCGGCGATGTAAGTCAGCGAATCTTGTTCGCTGGGTTCAAAGCGGATAGCGCCCGGCATTTGGGCTGCAAGCGCTGCGAACTCATCCACACGGTTGGCTTCCACATAGATGGATTTCAAGTCGCGCATGGCAAGGCGTGCTTCTTCACTGCCCGGATATTTGGAGATGACGTGTTTGTAGGCCTCGATAGCGTGGCTGTAATCGTCGTTCTGATAATAGAGCAGTCCGATTTCCGTGGCAGCCTTACGACTGACGGGGCTTTCGGGATATTTGTTCAGCAACTCCCGGAAGGTAGCGATGGCTTGATTGTTGTTGCGGCTTTGCACATACGAACGGCCTTTCTCGTAAAGTGCATTGACGGCGTAGGGCGAATTCGGATATTTGTTGGCCAGCCGGTTGAGTAATGTAATCTTCCCGTCGTAGTTCTTTTGCAGGCCCGACACCAAAGCCAGCTGATAGTAGGAGTAATCACCGGCGGGCGTACCCAGGTTTTCCGCCCGGGTGTAGTATTGCTTGGCTTCGTCGAAGCGGCGGACGTGCATGTAGCAGTCGCCGATACGGTTATACGCATCGGCAAGGACGGTGGCGTCTCCGCTCTTTTGCAGTTGGATGAATTTCAGGAAACGGTCTTGCGCCGTTGCATAATCTTTCTTGTGGAAAGCTATGTATGCCAGATTGTAGTAGGCAAGGGCATACATTTCCGTATTCTTCTGCGGGGCAAGTGACAGATACTCGTTGAAGTTGCGGGCAGCTTCCTGCATACGGTTCAACCGGTAATAAGATTCGCCCCGCCAGTAAAGGGCGTCGGCTTTTGTCTGCAGATTATATTGGCCTAAGGCGATGCTTTGGTTGAAGTAATTGATGGCCTGTTCAAACTGCGTGTTGGCAAAGGACTGGGTTCCCAGTTGGAACAGAATCTTTTGCTTGGCCTCCAAGATAGCCTTCCCGGGACGTGCAATGCGTTCAATGGATTTGAGTGCGGCATCATAACTGCGGGTATTCATGTAGACCTCTACCAGATAGTTGCTTACTTTGTCGGCATATGCGGAATTGGGAAACTCGTTCAGGAAATTCTCAAAGACTGTAACCGACTCGCCGAATGCGGAATAAGACGTTTCGTGAATGCAGAGAGCATAGTTATAAGCCGCCTGTTCCTTTATTTTCAGGTCGGCGCCGGATGCGGCCGCCTGTTCAAATGCCATACGGGCTTTGTTCTTGTCGGCAAGCTGCAGATAAGCCAATCCCATATGCAGATAAGCGTTTTGTGTAAGCGCGTCTTTACCGGTAGTCACTTCACCCAAGATGACGGGAACTTGCGAATAGACCCCCGTCCGGTAATAGGACATTCCCAGCATATAAAGCGCGTCTCTTCTCCGGGTGGGTTCCGCATTGTCGTTCAGGTATCGGTTGAAAGCCTCTGCGGCTTCATGGTATTTGCCGAAATGGTAGTCGGCGGTACCTTGTATGCGGTGCATCTCCCCGGTATATTTCTGGTTGGGATAGGCGGAGAGATAGTTTTGCGCAACTATTTCCGCTTTGTCATAGTTCTTTTTAACCAAGTATATTTCTGCGATGTAATAGGGCGCGAGCATCTTGTATTTCGCATTGTCCTGCAGGCTGAGAAAACCGCTGAGGGCATCGTCATACCGTTGTTGGGTGTAGCGGATATACGAAAGGTAATATGTGCAGTCCGCGGCATATTTGGAACCGGTGCTGCGTAATGTCTCAAACCAGATGGCGGCTTCCTTCACATTCCCCGTTTTCAGGTAACAGGTTGCCAGTCGGTAGGTCATGTCATCCCGCTCTTCGTTGCTTAGGAGGTCGAGCCGGGCGGCATTGAACATGGCGAGTGCGTCGTCATATTTTCCCTCGAAGAAATAGGAGGACGCTATAAGGGCGTAAATACGGTTGGCATGGGGAGTGTCGGGATATGTATCGAGATAGCTCCGCAACAGTTCTATGCTATTGGGACTTCTCAGTTCGTATTCGGCGCATACCAGCATATATTCGGCTTCTTCTTTGTCTCCGGCGGCGGACAACGGGCTGCCTTCCGCTTTGATTTGTTTTACAAAAGCCTGTAAGGGAGATATGGCTGCGGAGAATGCCTTTTGTTGGAACAGGTTCTGTCCTTCTTCATACAGTCGTTGCGGAGAAGTGATTTTCTCGCTCGTCTGTGCTGTGGCGAGCAACGGTGCGCAGCAAAGCGCAGTGCATACTATGCGGTAAATTTTATGTTTCATCTTCGGTATAGAATGGATGCTTTTACAAAAATACGGGTTTTGGTTTGAAAATGTTCCGGCTGTTTGGCTTTTTTAGGATATGCCGGACAGAAATATCTGCAGGCCTTTACGAATGGAGCCCAGTCCGAAGTCCTCCGGATGTATGTCTTTAAGGGGGAGGAAGAAAGCCTCTGCAGCATCGTCCATTGCTTTGAAATGCCGGGAATCGGCTACCGCACAGCGGAAAAACATATCCAGCGTATGTACGGAAAATCCCGAATAGATGTAGATGTTAGGCAGTGAAAACAGGTATTCGGCCTGTGTCACCGTCATGCCCGTTTCTTCTTTTACTTCGCGCGCCACGCCTTCTTCACCGGTTTCCGCCATATCGATGAAGCCACCCGGCAGGTCCAGTGTCCCTTTTGCCGGCTCTTTGGCACGGCGGCACACTAAGAGTTCGTTCTGCCCGTTCAGTATCAGGGCAACGGTGGCGGCAGAAGAGTTGAAGTAATAGGTAAAGCCGCAGTCCTTGCACAGCTTTGATTTTTCATTATGAATCCCGAAATGTTCCGAACCGCATTTCGGGCAATATCTGAATTGAGAAAGAGGATGTTCCATATCTTTGAGTGCTTTAAGATTGCAGCAGGCAAAGATACGGAAAACTATTTATTATTCATACTTGTCGCTATTTTTCTTAATAAATCGATGGATTTGTAAATGCTTGACTATCAATGGTGTTAAGGAAGGCCTATCTAAGTCGTATACTGAGCCTATCTCAGTCGTATACTTAGATAGGCTCAGTATACGACTTAGATAGGCTCAATATACGACTGAATATAACTAATATATTATATGTGTCTATTTTTTACTAAGCATCTGTTTCCTGACGGTTGTTCGTCAGCGCAGAAATTCGTAATGTCCGGCAGCGCCCTCAAAGGCAAGGATGCCGTCGTCCGAACGAACCTCCATGGCGGGAATATATACTTTTCCGTCTTTCTTGATTTGCCATGTTCCCGGGATAAGGTCGGTTATAACGAATTTCATGGTAGTGTTTCCGTCTACTTTCACATCGACTTTACCGGACAAGGGTTGGCTGTTTTTGCTGAAAGTAACAATTCGGTCAGCTATCTGCACACCTACCACTTTCTCGGCGTCGATGCGTTTCACGTCATTCATCTGTTTGCAGGTATTGTCTGCAACTTGCATTACATTCAGGAAGTAGTTTTCCGTAGCGGCAGCTTTGGGAGATACCTCTACGCGCCACGCTCCTTTTTCATTGGCGTCATCAGGACGGTTGGGCGATGCCTCGTTGGGGTAGTTGGTTCCGAACACCCAGAACTCTTTTCCTTTTCCGCCTACCTTCTCTATTTGGGCATCACTGATTTCGGGCAGTAACACCTGGTTTTGCAACATTCCCGTATCTCCGTTCTTGGTACGCTTGATTGTGAAACGATTATTTTCTATTACCGGCTCCTCGATGCTGTGCAGCAACCAGAACTTTTTGAACTGCGGATTGGAAGAAACCACCTTGTCGAATACGATTAATGCGGCAGGTACTTCGGCAGAGTGCAGGTTGAGGAAAACGAAAGAACGTTTTGCCTCTTTTACCTTATCTGTATAAGCTTGCGTAATATCACCTTTCAAATAAGAATAATCCGGCTTATTAAGGTCCGGTCCGAAACCGTGCGCCAATGCTTTACCGGTGGTATAATCCTTGCTCAGCAGCTTTTCAAAGGAACGGCAGGTTTCCCAGCGGTCGCCGGGCATACGTTGTCCGCCGTCGTTGGCTGCGAATTCGGTCTTGTCGCCTCCGCCATAGTTCCAGCAGGCGAATTTCTCATCCGGATTATATACCAGCAGAGAATTATGCGCGATGGTACGTTTAAAGAAATTTTTGTTGTGAGGGCTGTTATATCCGCCGGAACTCCCCTGGTAAGCTCCCGCGTCAATGGCAAGAGGGCCTCGGTAGTATAATTGGAAAGAACCGCCGTCCATATGCTGATGGTTGCCGACAAACTGTTCGTTTATCTTCATTTCGGCAATCACACTGTTCTTGTCCCATGCCGTGCGGGCTATCATCCAGCCGAAAGGACTTCCTGAGTAACGCGTCAACGGCAGGTCGTCGGGGGCTTTGGCCTTCAAATCCAAATCTCTCCACAGAATGTCGAAGATGAGGCAATGACGTTCGATATTGGGCTTGCGTTCGTACTCGTATGCCAAGTAGCTGTCTTTGTAGAAACTGGAAGCCAGCATGGCGGGTAATGAATAAGAAGGCATGTTTCTGCGGATAGGATTAGTGTCACCCGCCGGCATTACCTGTCCGTCCGGACGTCGGCGATATAAGAAGTCATAAAGTACGAATTGCTGTGCCGGATTGTATATGGCTCCTGTACCCATGCGGTCTAATATCCACAAAGAGAAAAGGTCATTGCTGAAACGTACATTTACGTAGCTTGTTCCCTGATGGTAATTGTGTCCGGAGTAGATGTAGTTTCTTACAGGCAGATAATCCTTGAACATCATCTTTATTACGTAATTGTACATATCCGGATATTCGTCGTAGATGGCTATGCCGGCGGAAAGCATATCCCGTAGTATCATCCACTCACTGGAATGTCCGGCTATCGGCTCGTTGTTGCGTGGCGGGTAACCGCATTCCATTGTTTTGGCTATGCGGATGAAAGATTCGATATAAGCCTTCTTTTCAGATTCTTTCATTTGGTCGTAGCACCAGTCGTACACCATTGCACCGCAGGTCAGCATCACTCCGCTGGCGCGTGACAAATCTCCTTTTGTTCCATAATTGACGTTCTGGAGCGTGTCCAGCATGGCGGTAATGGCGCTTCTGGCTTGTTTTTTGTCACCGTATACCAGATAGTCGAGTGCTTGTACTTGTACGCGGCTGGTCACACCACGCATCTCAAAGTAATAACGGAATCCTCTGTCCTTTACCTTTGCTTCTTCTTCAGGAGTACGATCCTTGCCCAATTTCTTTAGGGTGGCAAGTACTTCTTTTACGTGCGGATGGTTCATTCGTTTTTTCAAATCCGGTACATCGGTGGAGCGTACATAAAGTCGGGGATGTACTTGCGGGGGAATGGGCACTGTGACACCTTCCATATTCTCCCAAGTAACTTCTGTCCTGTTTTGTTGGGCATTGCTTGTCAGGCAGAAAACGCAGAGGAAAAGACTCGTGATAAATAGAATGCTTTTTTTCATGTTTTTTCGTTTGGTATATTAATAAGTAGTTGTTTTTCTATTCGTTTCGGAGGGGTGGACCGTACTTAATCCTCTGTAAATGTAAAGCAAAAATAATTATCCCGATAGTCTTTGGGCAGACAAAAAACTTCCGGTTCTGCATTTTTGAACATAAATGATATATGCTGGGACATTATTAGTATTGCACACCTCTTGTTCGCTCATTGTACAGGATAATTAAGGTATAAGAATTGCAGGATTTATTCGTTCCTATCATATTTATTTCTACCTTTGGCGTGAATATAAAAACATTAAAAACCAATAACTATGAATGTTAAAGTGATTTCTATGTGCCTGGTATGTGCCGGAGCATTCTTGGTGAGTTGCGGAAACGCCCGCGAAAAAAAAGCTGAAACAGCCGATGCAGCTGAAAAAACAGAAATGGTCGGAAACGATAAGGACGAACATGGATGTGTTGCTTCGGCCGGATATACATGGAGCGAGGTGCAGAAAGATTGCATCCGGTTGTGGGAAAAAGGCGTTCGCCTGGCTTCTGTGGAAAATGCGGAGAATACATTGTTCATTGTGTTCAGTCCGGATTCCACTCAAGTAGAACTGTTCTTCCCGGAAGAAGGTGCTCCGAATGAAATCCTCGACCGTCGTAGCCTGCCTGCCGGCGGATATGCTTGGAATGCAGAGGATGACGATACGAAGAATGTGCGTCTGGAAAATGATAAATGGACTGTCAGCCAACGTGGAAAACTTATTTATAAGCAGGATGCGGATAAATAGTTTTTTTTGATAATGGAAAGCACACTTAAAACTTGGTTCTTATCTTTTCTTCATTTGTTCTTTTCCCGTCAGTGTGCAGTGTGTGGCACACCCCTGCAGGAAGGAGAAGAGGCTATTTGTCTGAAATGTAATATGGATCTGCCTCGTACGGATTATCATCTTCGTACGGATAATCCGGTGGAACGTATGTTCTGGGGAAAGCTTCCTTTGGAACGCGCTACCTCCTATTTCTTTTACCATAAGGGCAGTGATTTCCGCCGGATACTGTATCAATTGAAATATAGCGGCCGTAAGGACTTGGGAGAGATAATGGGGTGCTTTATGGCGGCGGAACTGACTGTTTCGGGGTTCTTTCATAATGTGGACGTCATAGTTCCCATCCCTTTACATCCCCGCAAGCAACGGATGCGGGGGTACAATCAGAGTGAATGTATCGCCAAAGGTGTGGCTGCAGTTACGGGTATTCCTTTGGATACTGTTTCCGTGATGCGCAGGAAGCATACGGAGACACAGACAAGTAAGTCTGCCTATGAGCGGTGGGAGAATGTGGACGGCATCTTTCATCTCCGCCATCTCGAACGTTTCGTCGGAAAACATATCCTGTTGGTAGATGATGTGCTTACTACCGGAGCTACCACCACTGCGTGCGCCGATGTATTTCGGGATGTAAAGGGCGTGCGTATCAGTGTGCTGACACTTGCCGTAGCGCATTTTTGATAAATTCCGGTATTTCGGAAGACAGACAAACTTCCGGATGTGTATTAAAGTTTGTAATCTGTGTGTTTTTTTAACAGAATCATCACCTGAACTAATCTGTTTTTTAGGCATTTATATGGCTCACTTTTAAAGTAGAGCTATATGAGTAAAACAAATCTGTCGGCCTATATGGCCATGACTATCTCTCAGTTGAGAGGAGAACGGCGCATGGGTACGGCGCACGTGTATCAAAGTACCTTGAATCGCATCAAGGACTTTATGGAGCGGGATTCCATAAGTTTTGAAGAAGTCACTCCCGTGTGGCTGAAAGCGTTTCAAGAGTATCTGCTGGGACGTCAGCTCCATTGGAATACGATTTCCACTTATATGAGAATGTTGCGTGCCACTTACTTTCGCGCTGTGGATGAAGGGATGGCGTCTTATCAACCCAGACTTTTCAAAGGGGTGTATACGGGAACAAAGGTTACCGTGAAACGTGCTGTGGATGAAGATGTGTTCCGCCGGCTTGATACACCTGTGGCGGATGAAAGTCTGGAATCCACACGCTTGCTTTTTCTATTGCTTTTTATGCTTCGTGGAATGCCGTTTGTGGATATTGCTTATCTGCGGCATTGTGATTTACATGATAATGTGATAGTATATCGTCGTAAAAAGACAGGCGCATGGCTCACTGTACGCGTTGAGGCTAAAGCAATGGAGATTATCCGCAGTCTCAGGAATACCGACGAGGCTTCTCCCTATTTATTTCCTCTTATTCATCATCCGGGAAAGAATGAGTACCGGCAATACCAAAACGCTCTGCGCGGTTTTAATTATCGCTTAAAGAAATTAGGAGAATATATAAACGGCATTACGGGATTGACGAGCTATACGGCAAGGCATAGCTGGGCTACTATTGCAAATTATCGGAATTATCAACAAGAGCTTATCAGTAATGCAATGGGACATTCTTCTGTTAAAGTAACAGAAACTTACTTTAAGAGACACTCGGATAATAAGATATGGGATATGAATAAGGAAATAGTATCTTATATATTTGATAAACAGTAATTTGTGAATCTTTAAGTAAGTACGATGTATCATGTTGACTTTCTGATAATACAACAAACGTTCTCCGTTACTTTGTAGGTAATGGAAATTATTTGTTTATCACAAATATCAACAAAACATTTGTATCAAACAAGAAAAAAGGATTTTTTTTTGAAAAATAAGTAAAAACAGCCTTTCTATATATTTATAAGGCACATTAGTTTGAATGACAGTATTTTCCCTTAATGGGAAATGCATAATACTCCCATAGCCGTGTTATGTAAAATTAACACGGGAAGATCTGCCCGTACTCTCTTTATTCATCCGATAATCCGTAACAGTTGGTTATGTCGGTACAAGAATGCCTCTTGTAGCGTGTTTCTCCTTGTTTCCCGTTACCTACAAAGTAACGGAAATGTTAAAACGACAAGGCATATAAATAGATAACTTATATCATATAAAAACGGAGAGTATGAAAAAGAGCTTTTGTATTATTTTCCTATTTATCGGCATCTCTTTGTCAGCGCAGGATATAGCCGTCAAAACGAACCTGCTGTATGATGCCACGACCACCTTCAACCTGGGCGCCGAATTCCGTCTGGCTCCCAAGTGGACGCTGGACCTTTCCGCCAACTATAATCCTTTTACTTTCTCGGACAGCAAGAAGTGGAAGCACTGGATGGCACAGCCCGAAGCACGATACTGGCTGTGCGAGGCATTCAACGGACACTTCTTGGGCCTGCACCTGCTCGGAGGGCAGTTCAACGTGGGTAACGTGGAATTCCCTCTGGGCATCTACCCCTCTACCAAAGGCTACCGCTACGAGGGCTACTACTACGGCGCGGGTCTGGCCTATGGCTACCAATGGGTATTGAACAGCCGCTGGAGCATTGAAACGAGTGTAGGCGTGGGTTACGTGCAAAATCATTATGACAAATACGACTGTCCCAAGTGCGGCGAGTGGAAAGAGAAGAACGACAAAGGCTACTTTAGCGTCACCAAAGCCGCCGTATCACTGATATACATTATTAAATAAGGAGGAAGCGCATTATGAAAAAAGAACGGATATATGGCAAATGGATATGCGGCGCACTGCTCTTGTTCGGAGCGTATGCTCCGGTTTGTGCACAGACGGGACACCTGGCCGGAGTGCGCGTGGTAGATGACGAAGTAAAGAAGCATGGGCGTGAGGTGCACGTGAACCTTGTGCTCGATGTGGCCGGCATGCATGTGAAGCGCCAGGAAAGCGTACGCCTCTACCCGGTGGTAGTGGCCAAGGAGGGCGGTAAAAGTCTGGAACTTCCCTCAGTGGTGCTGGACGGCAAGGTGCGCGACAAGATACATCGTCGTACCAAGGCGTTGACCGGCTCTGCCGTGACCGACGGCGCGCAGACCGTGCTGCGGCGCAAGAACGGCAAGGCGCAACAAGTGGAATACAGCACGGTGATACCTTACGAGCCGTGGCTCGGCTCCGCCCGTCTGGTACTGCGTGAACAGACCACGGGCTGTGCAGAGTGCGACAAGGGCACAGAAGAGTCTCCCGTGAAGAGCACGTTCCTGCAACTGTTCCGGCCGCATTATACGGTGGCATTCGTCCCGCCATTGAAGGAGCCGGTGAAGATGCGTGATGAGGTGAAAGTGGCCCGTTTGAACTTCCGCCAGGACAGCCATAAGATAGACCCGGCATTCCACAACAACCGCCGGGAATTGGACAGTGTGCGCCACTCCATCGACATTGTAAAGGACAACGAAGACCTGACAATTACGGGCATATACATCACTGGTTACGCTTCGCCGGAAGGGCGTGCCGCCTATAATGAGAAACTCTCACAACGTCGTGCCGAGGCCTTTGCGCAATATGTGCAGAAGGAGACAAAAGTGGATACACGCCTGTGGCACGTGGTATGGCGGGGTGAAGACTGGGCGGGGCTGCGCTTGGAGCTGGACAAGTATCCCAATTTGTTGCAGCAGAAAGAGGTGATTGCCGTGGTGGATGCCTGCGGGGGCGATTTGGACACCTGCGAGCAGCGCTTCAAAGATGAGTTCCCGCCGGAGGTGTACCAGCGGCTGGTGAACGAGGTGTATCCGCCGCTTCGCCGTAATGAGTACCGCATCGAGTACAAGGTGCGTAACTTCAACCTGGAGGAGGCCCGCAAGCAGATACACACCAATCCTCGCCTGCTGAGTGTGGAAGAGATGTACCAGGTGGCGGCGTCCTACGGGGCGGACACCCCGCAGCATGGCGAAGTCCTGCTGATAGCCGCCCGCACGTATCCCGGCAATGTGCCGGCCGTGGTGAATGCCGCGCGCTACGAACTGGGGCGTGGCCGCTTGCGGGAGGCCATCCTCCTGCTGCTTCCCTTGCAGGAAGAGGCCGATGTACGGGTGCTGAACTGCCTGGGCGTGGCCTACGCCAACGACCGGCAGTACGAGAAGGCACGTGCCGTGCTCCAACGTGCCGCCGCCACGGGCGATGCGGAGGCCAAGGAGAACCTGCGCAATGTGGAGGGCGTGATAGCGGACTTATAAAGAGAAACGAACTATTCATTTATTTATTTACTAATTCTTAAAATTATGAAGCTAAACAAGTTTTTTATGCTGGGATTGGCCGGATTGGCGTTCGCGGCATGTAGCAATGACGATGAGCTTGGGAATGGATTGCCGGACGACAATACGCCTAAGACGCTGATTGTATCTATCAAGGGACTGGGGGATGCATCTACACGCGCAACTATGGATGCCGGAGGAGCTATTTGGACGGAAGATGCCAATGCTGCTGCCGCTCAGGGTAACATACAGAACCTGGCGTTCTTCTTTACGGATGCAGCCGGTGCGGTGAAATACAAGTATCAGATATCTAAAGAATTGCCGGATGGTACTGAAGAAGCTGCAGCCCAAGCTAACACGAAGAAATGGAGTGCGCTTTTTGGGACAACCGGTGCCAAGTTCGTGGGCTTGACGGGAGTTTCTGCCGTACATATTGTTGCCAATGCCATTTTTGACACAGATGAGTTTGAAAAGATTACTAATATCAGTTCCCTAAATACAACCTTGGCACAGCAAGCTCCGTCCATTGCGAGAAATGCAGTGGTGTATGTAGGCAGTGACAAGGAGGTATTGAAAGAGGTACACGCGGAACCGGCTGATGCTACTGAGGAAATAACGCTGGAGGGTGCCGATAATGAAGGAAGCCTTTATTATAATGCTGTAGTGGAATTGAAGCCGATTATCTCCCGTATTCAGATAACGAGTATCGAGGTAAAAACAACCGGTCAGATTTTATTCCCTGATGAAGAAACTACAGCGGGCGGTATTATAGCCACTAAAGATAAATATGCTATTCCTTGGGAAAATTTCAAACCCGTGCTGCATGGTATTTATCTGAACAGATTTGCTGATTCTTTCAATGATTTGCTGGGTACACATAAGGATATGAAAGATACAGATACCTATGTGAATACGATAAAAGACGGTACATGGTCGGTTGGTGGTACTGATAAAAAGACTGAAGCTGCTTATATTGATTATGACTCTGACGTAGAAGATGACTATGGCACTTTATTACCTTATGTAGATGCTTCAATTACCAACGGCATAGCCGAACTTATTCCTACCGCTGCTGCGGGCGAACAGCAAAAGTGTATTGCTTTCAATGTGCTGGTTCCATTCGCTACGGATGCCAAAGCTGGTGCGGATGGCGTTGCAGGGAGTGATATTGCCAATCCTACCATACACTTCCAGTTTGGTAAGTACATGACTCCTGCTTATAATATCTCAGCACCGACTATGGCCAATGGTGATGCTATTGGAGCTGATAGCAACGATGATAAGTTTGTAAAGGCTTATACCGAACAAATAGCCAGCCTTACAACGGACTATACATTGCCGACTACAGACGAGTATCTGTTTGCCAATATCAATAAACTCTATTCGGACGCTGAGAAAGAGGTGGAATTGGAATTACAGCCCGGCAAAATTTATAATATGGAAGTACTGATTACTCCGGTCAATATGTCTATCGACTTGAGAGTTCCGAAGAGCTATAATGTAGTTGTAAAGGTTTCGGTGGTTCCGTTTGAGGAAGCGAATATTTATCCGGGTTTGGATGAATAACCTATAAGGGTATGGATGGAGATGTGCCGGAGTTTGCAATCTGCGGTGGATGACGGCACATCTTCCTCTTTCCTTGTTTCTCCCGACTTTTATCTTATATCTGATTATTTATTCTTTAGAGACATACAGAAATGAAAAAAGATATACTATTCCTCTTGTTGCTGATACCCTGTATCCTCACCGGCTGCATCAAAGACAATCTGGATGACTGCCATCGTAGCTACACGCTACTGTTCCGCTATACGGGTGACGGTACCACCGACATTTTCCGCCAAAAAGTGACGAAAGTCGATCTGTATGTTTACAATGCGGAAACAAAGCAACTGGTGGAAACCTATACTGTGGACCGTGCGGCGTTGGAACAGCTGCAAGGCATCACACTCACGAACCTTGCCCCCGGCAACTATGAAGCAATCTGCTGGGGAAACGCAGGCGAACATAGCGAGGTGGACGACAGCGAGCACGAAGCGCACGGAAGCATCGCCTCACCCGAGTATTACGATGGAACGGCCATCGACACCAACGACGAACTGTACCATGCCGCCAAAAGCTTCACCATCAGCCGGGCATGGGAAGACGTAAAAGAAACTTGTGACTTTACATGCGCCCACATCAACCTGAAAGTGCGCATGGAGGGTTTTGAAAATGCGGTGTTCCCGCTGACCAAGGCCGCAGGCGACGCCTGCCCCGTGGGTCTGCGGATGACATCGCTGGCGGGATGCTGCCACTTCAACGGCGAACCCTCGGAAACGCTGGTGGCCTACACGCCCGAAGCCGTGCGTGCCGCCGGAAGCGAAACAGCCTACGAGGCTGTGTTCTGCACCCTGCGCTTTGAAGACGAGAACGACATCGAACTCCAACTGACTGACCCTGCCACCGGTCAACCCTTCCACACTCTGAGCGTGGAGCAGTACTTGGCCGACAACAACCTGTCCGTTGAAGACAGGCAGGAGGTGGAACTCTCCATCCTGATACGCTTCGAGGGCGGAGGAGTAGGCGTAACGGTGAAGCCTTTTGAAGAAGAAGAAATACATCCGGGCATGGATGAAAAATGATATGTAAACTTACTACTGTATGAAAAGAGAAAATGACATATTCCAACGGACGGTTCGTAGGACGACCGTTTTTATATGGATGGCAGCCGTCCTGCTACTGGCAGGATGCAATAAGGAACAGAACCTTTCGGCTCCCGGTGGCAATGGTAAACTGGAAGTGCGATTGGTCATCGATACCAAACAGACGCAGACGCGTGCCACTGATGTGAGTGTAATCAATACCTTGCGTGTGTACGTATTCGATGCTACAGGGAAACCGGTGGGTTATACTTACAATGGCAATCTGCAGGAATCGGGTGCTGCCTACTATCTCCCGTTGCGTTTGCAGCAGGGAGGAAATCTGGAGTTTTTCGTTCTTGCCAATGAGGGCGGGCTTACTTACGGTAGCGGCACCAATGCCAAATCTTTAGACGAGAACATCTCACACAATGAACTGCACGCTTTGGTGTTCGACCGGAGCAAGGTGACAAACGGATCTTTAATGAGCGGTTGGGTAACAGAGGAGATTACCGACACCCAGGGAGTGACCGTAGTGGAGTGTCCGCTGACCCGCGATGTGGCGGAGCTGAACCTCTACTTTGCCACAACAGGCGGAGCGGTGCAGATTACAGACGTGACGTTACATGATTATAAAACGGATTCTCCTGTATTCTGGGGTGATACGGATGACGCAGGGCAGGGGAATACTTATAGCGATAATAGCCTTGGCTTGATTGTTCAGAATGCCAATGACTTTCCTACCCTATCGGAGAGTGCAGCAAATAACTTGACTGATTACACGACGCAAGACAAAGTGGCAACTGCCTATCTGGTGAAGAATTCAGACGGTTCCGATAGTTGGGATACGGAGCCGAATACAGAGAAAAAGCCCCGCCTGGCAATCAACTATACCGTAGGTGGCACACCCCGCACTGCCGTTATTTACCTTCCGCCGATTGCAATCAATCATCAGTATAACATCTGTTGCCTGGTAAAGGCTGCCGGAATATTGCTTCACATCAGTATAGATGACTGGGAGGAAGCCGGGTATGAGATTACATGGACCGATGAGTCGAATATTGCGTTCGGTCCTGAACCTACAGAACTATATATAACGGAGGTTATTTCTGAAAGTGATATGCTGGGAGGACAAAACGCAGGTTTCAGGATAAGCGCCGGGCAAGATAATGCACTGGCAAATGTGAAGTGGCAGGCTACCATTGACAATGTAACGGACTTTACTTTTGCAGACCAATCTGGACAGCCGATACCGGCTCCTGAAGGAGTATTGACAGATAAGGGAGAAACTTTTTGGGTGAAAGCCCTCAGGCCTTTTAATGAGGCTTCGGCGGGTGGAACAAAAACACCGCAATGCCGGTTGCAGATAAAATTGGAGCAAGCTGACGGAAGCTGGTTGGTTTGTTCGCTTCCGTGGGATGAGACTGAGATTCAAGATTTTATCCTTATAAAGCAGGTCCAACCATCGTCTAATTGATAAACTATATAGTTATGAGAATTCATTATTTACATAAATGGATGGCGCTGTTGCCTATGCTGTTACTGTTTGTAACAACCTCTTGCACGCAAGAGGACGAGATACAGGCCGATATGGGAAACTATGACAACCAGGTCCTGATTAGGATTTCTACGGGTGACGAAAGAACTACCCGTGCGGCAAGTGGCATCGAGGGGGTAGTAAACACATTGCACCTATTTGTTTTTGAGGCGACCGGCGGAATACTTTCTGCTGAAACCAAGTGCCACTATAGCCTTAGCTTACAGCATGTGGATATTACGAAACCGGTCTCTTTGGGCAGTAAAAAGAATTTCGATTCGGAGAAGGAGTATAAAATATGCCTGATAGCCAATTATGATCTGCCGACAGAGGTGGAGTCAAAAATAGAGAATGGTGGGCAATTAGCCGTGAGCGACCTTAACAGCCTGATAGAAACGGAAATGAACAAACCTCCTTTTACAAACCTTGAAGCTTTGCTAATGGAGGGAGAAAGTGATGCTGTAGAATTGAACGATGAAACGTCCGAACCGATAGAAGTACCTGCTACTTTGACCAGAGCTGCGGCAAAAATTGTATTGAATATTGCATTGTCATCGGAATTTTTGGGGAGCTATACTCCGTTTGTCGGTTTGGCTGGCAATAATCAAATAACATTTACCAATCCTGCGCTTACTACTAACGTGAGGAGCGGACAGGGTATATATCGCGGATCTGCATCGGGAACCTTTACCTATGACTATGAGATGGAAGAGGGCGGAATCATTACTTACACGCTCTATTCGTATGCTTGCGAATGGGTGGGGGGTGACTTGGAAACTGCATCTTCTTTGGTTATCAATATTCCGGTACAGCCGAAAAAACCTGAGTCATCGCCCTTAGAGATCAACTCGTATGCTATTTCGTTGGATAAGTTTACTTATCAAACCGTAAATCCCGCCCCCGAAGGTATGGGTGACAGCAGAGACTACAGCTTGCAACGAAACTACGAATATACCATTGAGGCTACAGTACGGGCATTGGGCAGTAACGAGCCGAGTGAACCGGTGCCCTTGGAGGGTGTCGGATTTGAAGCAATGGAATGGGGAACGATAAATATTGACATAGATGGAGAAACCTCCGGAGATTTCCTCTCCGTGAATTATCACGAACTGAGCTTGACGGATGATACGAAGAATTCCGTATTGCATTTCGACGCATCGGATGATGTAACCGTTGCACTGGCTGGGGATGTGTATTATTATAATAAATTCGGACAGCGGAAAGTAGTTGGAGAGGGGGGAAGCTGGAATGATCCGACGTACGGATATGATGTTAAGTTCGAGTATGCTGAAGGTGAAGTAACAGGAAACGTTACCATTCTATCTGAACCATTGCCTAATAATGCGCCTAAATACTTTAGAATTAAGATTACGAATAATCATAATAAGAATCTTGTGGAGTACGTAGATGTTGTGCAATATCCTTTGAATTACGTAACGTCTACCTTTGGGTATTATTCGTCGCTGCGCGATGAAGATGGTAGAGGATGTGATTTCTTGGACGGACCAACAAATGATTCTGATAACAGATATACAAAGGAAAATAATAATAACGAGTTGGATACGGGTGAAGGGGTCAATGGTTATTTTGTAGTTAAGTATGTTAGGTGGAATGAAGTTGATATGGAACAAGATGACAATGGTAAGAAGGTTCCTACTTTATTGAAGAGTAATCATACATTGGATTATTATTATTATGATGATGATGATGGTAATGGTAATAGTAATAGTAATAGGAGTCAATGGAATAGTGCCAGTGTAAATACTCATAAAAACCCCCGTATGTATCATGTACGAATTACAGCTTCTTCAGATGAGTATACATTAGGGGTGCCTCCTTTAGATGAAAACGGATATACACAAGGAGGAGAGGATGTGGGCAATATGGTATCCCCCTCTTTTATGATAGCTTCGCAATTAGGCGCTTTTCAAGGCTTTCCGAATTATCAGGAAGCACAGGTTCATTGCAGTCGATATGAAGAAACTACTTTTTTGGATTATCAGGAGGGGATTGTAGTAAAATATAAGAACTGGCGTGTTCCCACACCGGCAGAACTTACCATTATTGGAAAAACGCAGACTAACAGTAAAAATAACTATAGTGCTATTGACGAGGTGCTTGCTTTGGATCAATATTGGTGCTCATTGGGTAAGGTTTGGAATACAAAAGATCAAACTGTAAGTAATCATAGTAGTGGTGGATGGGGGAGGCAACCTGCTGTCCGCTGTGTGCGCGATGCCAACGAACCGGGCAAAATTATTCGCATTAAAGACACAACTACGGACTGGCCGGATCAGAGACCGAGTGTTACCCCTTACTAAATTCAGTACACGTTTATGAAAAAGAAATTATTTATACTGACTGTTTTTTCGCTCCTGCTTACCGCTTGCGTGCAGGACGAATTTGTGAACGAGTTGCCAAAGTATGACAAGAACGGTAATGTAATCCTGCGTTTCTCCGGTACGGCTCCTGCCATGCAGACCGTAAAGACCCGTTCAGTGGATGAGGATGGTTGGGGACTGCAAACAACCTATCTCTATAACTTTGACCGTAATCATAGCTATCTGGGACGTACCTTGGTGACAGTGAACGAGGACACACAGGTGGGTGGTCAAGATGCTGTTTACACAGGGAGTTTTGAAGCATCCGTACCCCCTTCCACCCGATATATACATCTAATTTCCAACCTGAATGAAAAGTCGTTGGAAGGCGTGCATTTAGGTATGGATGAAGTGCAGCTTATTGCTTCCCTGGCCACATCTTCCAGTATGATGGGGTACTGGGGAAGAATGGAGCTGCCGACAAAACCGCTATCTGGCGATAAAGATGAAATCGATACGGAAGCTGTGAAAGAGAAGTCGATTACGCTGGTGCGTAACCAAGCCTGCGTGCAGTTAGGAACTATGGCAGCCGCGAACTTCACGGTCAATGCTTTTGAACTGTTCAATATTTACGCGAACGGGATGGTGGCACCCTATCATACGGTGGAAGACGATGCCTATGCAGGTTTTGATTATACTGAAAGAACCCTGGACCAAACAGATAACCTTCCTTACGTAACCATGCCCAATGAGCCGCTGCATGCTTCCGAAGACATTTCCATGTTCGAGAATATGGACGCTAATCCAAAGTATATCTTTGAACATCCCAATGGCGATGATTATCCTATTTACGTCATCTTGAGGGGGCGTTTTGCACCTGGCACAGCTGGTACAGATTCTGACCAGGATTATTATTTCAAAGCCTCTTTGGTGGCGGGTGAGGAGAACGACCCGGTTGAAATCTGGCGTAACTACCGCTACAATCTGAATATAAAAGGTAATTTTACGCTTGCTAACGGCACTACCGATAGGGACAAAGCTAAAAATCTGCGTTCTGTAAACAATGTGTGGATTTCGTTGGACAACAGCCATCCCAAGGTGTCTGACGGGGAGAATGTGTTGGATGTGAAAAAAGTGTTGCACGTCATCCAAAATGAGAATGCTGCAAACCATAATTTTGAGATACCTTATGAATATATCGGTGATGGGAATGTTACTGTTTCCTGGCTGGCAAATGAGAATATCTTCAACTCGACAATCGATACCAAGACAAAGGGAATAATCAAAGTTCAGCCTTTACATAATCCCACAGAGACCCCCGAACGTGCCACTTTGCTGGTAAAAGCCGGGGCATTGCGCCGGGAAATCTCGTTGATATTGGTAAAGAACTTTGTGTTTGAGGGTGTGTGGTGCTCGACTAATGTCAGCTCGGGGCAAAAAGACCAGTTGGTGACATTGCTATTCGACATTCCGCAGAACTTCCCGCCTGAGTTATTTCCGCTGGAATGTCGTATCTCCACCAACGGTATTGACACGAAAGAAGCTACCAAACTACCTATTATAGCGCTTTCCGATTATATTGATAAAGGGGGTGATATCAATGATAATAGTATCGCTGACGGTGGTTGGGGCGGCCGTTTTCCGCTTGCGAAAGATTTGGAGGATAGTGGAGAGGATCAGGGCTTGGCTGAAAGCTGGGGCTATAAATATGTGTATACTGCCAATGAGGTGGGAGTGCAGCGTGTTTATTTCCTTACCAGCATAGGTTATGGTTCAGGGGAACATCCTGAACCGGGACATATCTATGTGGAAGCAACCAATTTTGAGACTACCCATAAGCAATATACATTCAGTAGACAATCTGATTGGGCGTTGAAAATGGTGAATACTTCGGTTTATAATCCAAATGAAGCAAAAGATGAAATACACAATGTACAGTACAAGCTGGTGGCGCCTGTAAAAGGAAGCTCGGTTTCTGTAGATTTCCAGTTTCTAAAAGGGGATAACCCTGTTACGAATTTTGGTCAGGATATGACTGATATTATGATTTTTACGAATGCAATGGAACCGCAGAATCCTGCTGCGACTTATTGGAAATGGTATGATGCTGGTGGCAGCCTAATCGAAGATGGCACTAATTATGCACCTATGACATCACCCAGCAACGGCGGATATTACTACGTATTTAATCCTGTGGACGCGAACGCAAGGCAGTTGTATGATCCGAAGACAGGCATTTTTAGTGTTCCTTTTAAAACCAAGCAGCCTTTATGCGCCGATGTAATCCGTATTGCCGTACCGAAGGATGATTCCTACCGTTCTGCCAGTTTTGAGCTTTCCTACTTCGATCCTTTTCATTTTGTGAGTGACCGGGATGTGACTGCTGGGAATACGACGCGTTCCATCGACGCGGACTACCATGCGGATATAGAGGTTGAATTGGATGTGAACTCTGTAGAAAGACCGGTAGACGGCCGGTTGCAAGGTTCAACAGGGGAGGTGATGGAAGTATCTCCGGGTGAAACGGTAGATTGCTATATTTATACGAATAATTTTGTTGTGGAGGGTGCAACACCTGTTTCGATCGGTTGCTATAAATATACGGCAAAAAATCATTATCCCGGTACTGGTTCTTATGAGAATCTATCCATTAATAAATTAACACTCAAACCTAAAGATGGTAAGGTTGTGACAGCCGAAACCATTGTAGTGAAAAGTGAAGAAACGCAAGTCGCTTTTGTCCCTCTTGAAATAAGGGTGACTAATAAACCTATAACGGGTACTATCTGCTACGAATCAGCCGAAAGTCCGATACCTTCAGATGAGAAAGTTGATATTATTACCCAGCGCAACGGTACGCGTATCGGTACGTTTGTTATCGGTGCTGGTGGAGCGTATACATTGCGTCTTAAAGGAGAGTTTGATTTCGGTTGGTCGGAAGCTTTGCATGTGATGTATACAGCCGAGGACGGTACTCTTTATCAACTGTCTACGACTTTGGAGAAAATAAACGACAATACTATAATTACTTTGATTAAATGACCTTATACAATGGCTGTCTGTGAAGATAACCTTGTTGTTTGTTTTGTTTGTAGCATCCCATTCTCGCCTGGTGAGGCGAAGAACGGGATGCTTTGCGTTGGGCCTACATCGGGCGGGAACTTTATTAAAACAAAAAAGGTTCGCCGCAATGACGAACCTTTTCGCTCTTCCTCTTGGACTTGAACCAAGGACCCTCTGATTAACAGTCAGATGCTCTAACCGACTGAGCTAAGGAAGAATGTTGCATTCAAGTTTTTCTTTTGCTCTTCCTCTTGGACTTGAACCAAGGACCCTCTGATTAACAGTCAGATGCTCTAACCGACTGAGCTAAGGAAGAATGTTGTTTTTTCTCAAATGCGCTGCAAAAGTAATAGGATATTTTGAAATATGCAATATCTTTGCAAAAAAAATATCAGAAATGGATAAAATAATTGGATTGGGAAACGCATTGGTCGATGTGTTAGCAACCCTTGACAGTGATGAAATCTTAGCGGAAATGGAGTTGCCTAAGGGTAGTATGACTCTGATTGATGAAGATAAATTGCTGAAAATCAATAAATACTTTAGCCGGGTGAAGACTCATTTGGCGACCGGTGGCTCTGCGGGAAATGCCATTCGAGGTATGGCGCAGCTTGGAGCAGGTACCGGATTTATCGGAAAGGTAAATAATGATTCTTATGGTAACTTTTATCGGGAAAGTTTGTTAAAACGCGGAACGGAAGCTAATTTGTTACTTTCTGATACCCTGCCTTCGGGGGTAGCTTCTACTTTTATATCTCCCGACGGGGAGCGTACTTTCGGTACATATCTGGGGGCGGCATCTACATTGAAAGCGGAAGATTTGTCGCTGGAGATGTTCAAAGGATATACTTATCTGTTTATAGAAGGCTATTTGGTACAGGAACACGATATGATTCTTCGTGCCATCGAATTGGCCAAAGAGGCCGGTCTGCAGGTTTGTCTGGATATGGCAAGCTATAATATTGTGGCGGGTGATCATGAGTTTTTCTCTCTGTTGGTAAATAAATATGTGGATATTGTCTTTGCCAATGAAGAAGAGGCGAAAGCGTTTACCGGTAAAGAACCCGAGGAGGCGTTGGATGTTATCGCTAAAATGTGTAGTATTGCCATTGTAAAGGTGGGAGCACGCGGCTCGCTGATTCGTAAAGGGACGGAAGAGGTGTATGTTGAGGCTGTACCGGTGGAGCGGGTGGTTGATACCACAGGAGCCGGGGATTTCTTTGCGGCGGGTTTTCTGTATGGGCTGACTTGCGGATATTCTCTGGAGAAGTGCGGAAAGATAGGCGCTGTCTTGTCGGGAGAGGTAATACAGGTGGTTGGAACGGAACTGCCGGATTCAAAATGGGAAAAGATAAAGGAAGATATTATAATGATAAATTAGAGGATATATGAAATATTTAAAAATACGTTGGATAGCTGTCCTATTGCTGGTAGTAGGCATAAGTTTCTTTTTCGGATTTAAAAGCGGAGACAGCCGTAGTTTTCAGGTTGCAAAGAACTTGGATATATTCAATTCTATTGTGAAGGAGCTGGATATGTTCTATGTAGATACAATAGACCCGAACAAGACGATTCGTACAGGTATCGAGTCTATGCTGTATTCACTCGACCCTTATACGCAATATTTTCCGGAAGACGACCAAAGCGAGTTGGAGCAGATGTTGAAAAACTCGTATGGAGGTATCGGTTCTATCATAACTTGGAATACCAAACTGAAACGTTCCATGATAGCCGAGCCTTATGAAAATATGCCCGCAGCTACCGTAGGTTTGAAGGCCGGTGATGTTCTCATGGAGATTGACGGCAAAGACCTTGCAGGAAAGAATAACCAAGAAGTGAGCGAGATGCTTCGCGGGCAGGTGGGGACGAGCTTCAAGCTGAAAGTGCAGCGTCCGGGTAAGGAGCAGCCGTTGGAGTTCGACATTGTTCGCCGTTCCATTCAATTGCCTTTTATTCCTTATTATGCGAAGTTGGAGAATAACATAGGCTACATCAATCTGAGCACGTTCTCCGGAAATCCTTCCAAAGAGTTCAAACAGGCATTTCTTGATTTGAAGAAACAGGGAATTACCTCGTTGGTTATAGACTTGCGTAATAATGGCGGCGGTTTGTTGGACGAAGCAGTGGAAATAGCCAACTTCTTCCTGCCGCGCGGCAAAACGTTGGTAACGACAAAGGGAAAAATCAAACAGGCAAGCAATACATACAAGACCTTGCGTGAACCGCTGGATTTGGAGATTCCGCTGGCTGTATTGGTGAACAGTGCAACAGCTTCCGCATCGGAAATCCTGGCAGGTGCATTGCAGGATTACGACCGTGCCGTGGTGGTGGGTAACCGTACGTTCGGAAAGGGACTTGTACAGACAACCCGTCCGTTGCCCTATGGCGGTACGATGAAACTGACAACTTCCAAGTATTATATTCCGAGTGGCCGCTGTGTGCAGGCTATCGACTATAAGCACCGTAATGAAGACGGTAGTGTAGGGCGTATTCCGGATAGTCTGACAACAGTGTTCCATACGGCTGTAGGGCGCGAAGTGCGTGATGGCGGAGGGGTTACTCCGGATATTGCCGTCAAGCAGGATAAGTTGCCTAATATCTTGTTCTATCTAGTGAATGATAACCTGATATTTAACTATGCCACAGAATACTGCTTGAAGCACCCCACAGTTCCTGCACCCAAGGATTTCAAAATTACTGATGCCGACTATGCCGACTTCAAGGCAATGGTGCAAAAGGCTGATTTCAAATATGACCAGCAGACTGAGAAAATGTTGAAGAGCCTGAAAGAGATGGCAGAGTTTGAAGGGTATTTGACGGACGCATCGGACGAGTTCAAGGCTTTGGAGAAGAAATTATCTCACAATCTGAACCGTGACCTCGATCATTTCTCAAAGGATATCAAGGATATGATTGCCATCGAGATTATCAAACGCTATTATTATCAGCGCGGGGGCATTATCCAACAGCTAAAGGACGATGACGATTTGAAAGAAGCCGTCAAGATATTGACAGCCCCGGAAAAATATAAAGAGATGCTTAGTGCTCCCTCGGTGGGACCGGATGAGAGCAAAAAGGAGAAATAAAAAGAGCCTTTATGGTCTTTGTTTTTAAGTGAAGTATCAAAACGAATTTTAGTTCTCATTCTGTCATTCAGAACTAAAATTCGTTTTGTCCTTTTTATTATGCAGGAATGATTATTTCTCAACGTAATCCCCGTTCTTCTTGATTAGTTCGATTAGCTTTTCTACAGCTTCCTCTTCAGGGATGTTCTTTTCAATGCATTCTTTCTTCTTGTAAAGGCTGATTTTCCCCCGTCCGGCACCTACATATCCGTAATCGGCATCTGCCATTTCGCCGGGACCATTGACAATACAACCCATAATACCGATTTTAAGCCCCTTTAGATGCGATGTCGCTTGTTTGATGCGGGCAATGGTACTTTCAAGGTCATAGAGTGTACGGCCGCAACCCGGGCAGGAAATATATTCCGTCTTGCTGGTACGGATGCGCCCTGCCTGCAGAATACCGAAGGCTGTGGCATCTATCACCTTGTTGCTTATTGCTTTATCACCCTTTCCGCCGTTTTGGTTGAACAGGAAGATTCCATCGCAGAATCCATCGATAATAAGCGCACCCATATCGGCTGCCGACTTGATTTGCAGGTTTTCCGTTTCATTCTCGGCATAATGCTGGAAGAAAACAAGAGGGTTCTTTAATCCTTCATTCATCAGCTGATGTGCCAACGCACGATATTCACCTAATCGGTTGGGATGGTTGCTTTGAGCCACAAGCACTACTTCCGGATGATACTTCAAGCCGGCAATCACTTCGTCATTCAGCCCCATATAGGTGATGAACAGGAACTTCAGTGACGCATTGCATCCGCTGATAAACGGCAGTTGCTCACCCTTGAAAGCCGGCCATGTATTAGCTTGTCCTTCCCAAAGGTCGGCATCAATGATGTATTGTGTTCCTTCAACAGGATGTTCGGGCAGTTGGCGTCCGACGTATACGTAATCGGGCATAAACTGCGGATTAAAATCCATATCTCCGTCCAAACGTGCGGAAATGACTACGGGGAGATTGTCTCCGCCTATATTGTGTACGGCTGTTGTGGTTCTGCGCTCAGGAGAGAGATAATGAAAGTCCGGAGCTACCGCTCCCGGTATGTACGGATGGTTGTGGCGCTGCACAATATAGTCCGCCAACTTTCGGGCGACAGGAATTTCGGATTCGGGAGCCTCACTTAAAGATACGCGGATAGTGTCGCCTAAGCCGTCGGCCAATAAAGCCCCGATGCCTAAGGCAGACTTGATGCGTCCGTCCTCACCGTCTCCGGCCTCCGTTACACCGAGGTGGAGGGGGAAGTGCATCCCTTCTTTTTCCATTATGTGGGCAAGCAAACGCACAGTTTTCACCATGATTACCGTGTTGGATGCTTTGATGGAAATCACTACATCCATGAAGTTTTCCGCTACGCAGATTCGCAGGAATTCCATACACGATTCTACCATACCTTCGGGAGTATCCCCATAGCGTGACATAATGCGGTCGGATAATGAACCGTGATTGACACCGATGCGGATAGCTGTATGATTGGCTTTGCAGATGTTCAGGAAGGGTATGAAGCGGTCGTGTATCTTCCGGACTTCTTGTGCATATTCTTCATCGGTGTACTCCAAATGCTTGAAAGTACGTGCGGCATCTACATAATTTCCCGGATTGATGCGAACCTTTTCCGCATATTGTGCGGCAACATCGGCTACTTTCGGATTGAAATGTACATCGGCCACCAGCGGTGTCATATAACCGTCTTGACGTAGGTCAGCGTTGATGTTCATCAGGTTCTCGGCTTCCTTGATGCCCTGAGTGGTGAGACGTACGTACTCTCCACCGGCATCCACAATACGTTTGGCCTGCGCTACACACGCATCGGTATCCTGCGTGGAAGTGTTGGTCATGCTCTGTATGCGGATAGGATTGGAGCCGCCCATAGGGGTGGCTCCGATATTCACTTCTGATGTTTCCCGTCGGGAATAATTGAATATATCCACGTTGTTAGTGTTTAGTTTACTTTATACTCGTATCTCACTTCTTTCAGGTCTTCGTTTGCTTTCACGATTTTCTTTTTCAGACCTTCTTTGTAAGCGGTAAAGGCTTCCGCCAGTTCGTCGTTGCTTAAGGCGAGCATTTGCACTGCAAGAATAGCCGCATTCATTGCTCCGTTGATAGCTACAGTGGCAACAGGAATGCCCGGAGGCATCTGGATGATAGAATACAGTGCATCTACGCCATCGAGTACAGAGCCTTTTATGGGTACGCCGATTACAGGCAGCGTTGTATTGGCTGCAATGACACCGGGCAGGGCGGCAGCCATGCCGGCAGCGGCGATAATAACCTTAATGCCGCGCTTACGGGCGCCTTTGGCAAATTCTTCTACCGCTTCCGGTGTGCGGTGCGCAGAGAGAGCGTTCATTTCGAACGGTACATGTAAATCATTGAGCAACTGTGCGGCCTTTTCCATTACAGGAAGGTCGGAAGTACTGCCCATGATGATACTGACAATTGGAGACATATTCTTAAATTTATTAATCGTTAATCAATGCTTTGTATGCTTCGGCGTCCAGCAGACTGTTGAAATCCGCATCGGTAGCAGGTTTGATTTTAATGAGCCAGCCTTCGCCGTAAGGGTCTTTATTTACCAGTTCAGGTTGCTCTTCCAACGTTTCATTCTGTTCCAAAACTTCTCCTGCAACGGGCAAGAATAGGTCGGAAATGGTTTTTACCACTTCGATGGTACCGAATACCTCATCGGCAGCCAATGTTTCGCCTACTGTCTGGATGTCGACAAATACGATGTCGCCCAGTTGCTCTTGGGCATAGTCTGTGATTCCTACATAAGCTACATCACCTTCCAGGCGAATCCATTCATGCTCTTTCGTGTACTTTACATCATTAGGAAAATTCATAATCGTTAGTTTTAAGAGTTAATATTTAAAATAAGAATATACTGAACAAACGGAACATCAATTTACTGAAGGGATGCAGTACCAACAGAGAGCAAACCAGCCCTACGGCAAATCCTCCCATTACCTCGCCAAGCGTATGGTGCTGCAGGATGATTCGTGCCGTACCCAATACGCCTGCAATAAGGATGAAGATACATAACCAGCTTATCGGATTATACCCGAACAAGGCGCTGAAAGCAATCAATCCGCCTATTATGGCGCCGGCTCCTGCCATATGCTCGCTGAGTTTCCATTTCAGGTTGACAATAACGCAGATAATCATCATGATAAGAGCAGCGAGGATAATTCCTGTCATATACCAGGGAATATTCAGCCGGTGCATCATGAGAAGGCAGAATATATAGGAAGTAATGGTCAGAATGAAAGGTACATATCTCCGTTTCCGTTCCGTTAAGTCTTCGGGACTGAATCCGTTAATCTTGCGAAAAAGGAAAATAGTCAGTGTGGGCATAAGGATTGTAAAGCAATACACTACTCCCAGTACAATCAGCTTGTATTGCAGGGGCATGATGCGCAAGTATGAGAATACAAATAGAATCAGGAATGCCAAGAATGGTATGGAAAACGGTGTGAATATCACCGAAATTATCTTAGCCGTCCTGATGAGGGTTCTGTCAGTTATAATATGTTGTTCTACTGCCATTTCTTTATTTTTGCATTATCACTCTAACACTTAATCGCCTTTTGCCTCTACTTTCGCAGCCTCGCTACCGGAATATTCAATTGTTGGCGGTATTTGGCCACGGTACGGCGGGCAATCGGATATCCTTTTTCTTTGAGTATCTCGGTCAATTCATCGTCGGTGTAAGGCTTTTTCTTGTCCTCGTTGTCGATGCACTCTTTGAGAATTTTCCGTATCTCCCTAACGGACATTTCCTCACCGTCTTCCGTTACGTATCCGTCATTGAAGAAGAATTTCAATGGATAAATGCCGTAGTTGGTCTGTACGTATTTACTGTTGCTGACACGGGATATGGTTGAAATGTCAAGTCCCGTACGTTCGGCAACATCTTTCAAAATCATGGGGCGGAGCAATGACTCATCACCTTCGAGGAAGAAGGGACGCTGCAGGTCGATGATGGCCTGCATGGTAGTCATCAGGGTATTCTGGCGTTGCTTGACGGCATCGATAAATCCCTGTGCCGCATCCATTTTCTGCTTCAGAAACATCATGGCCTCTTTGGATTCTTTGGACTGATTTGCCCTGTTCTTGGTGTGTTCCTCTACCATTTCGGTGAAGTCGCGGCTCATACGGAGTTCGGGTACGTTCCGGTTGTTGAGCGACAGGTTGATAGTGCCGTCGTCATACGTATCTACAATGAAATCGGGCACGATTTGTTGCAGGTTTTTGCCGATAGCCTCGCCTAATGATGCACCCGGACGCGGATTCAGTTTGCAGATTTCTTTTATGGCTTGCTGGAAGGCTTCTTCTTCCAAACCAAGCTTCTGTTGTATCTTGTCCCAATGCTTGCGGGTGAACTCTTCGTAGCATTCGGCTATAATAGCTTCTTCGATGTAAAGCAACGGATTGGGGGTAAAGTGTTGCTGCTCTATCTTGCGCCGTATCTGGATAAGGAGGCATTCTTGCAAATTGCGGGCTCCCAGTCCTGCCGGGTCGAAATCTTGGATAATCTTCAATACTTCTTCCAGTTCTTCGGTACTAGCTTCAATGCCTGCATAGATGGCAAGTTCATCGCTGATACTGTCTAACGACTTGCGCAACAGACCGTCGTCGTCCAATGAACCGATAAGGTACTCGGCCAGTTCATGTTGATGCTCGGTGAGATTGCGTTCGCCCAACTGTTCCTTCAAGGTTTCATAGAAAGAAGTCGCGTCGGAGAAAGGGATTTCCTCGGCTTGTTCTCCTTTACTGCGGTTGTTTTCCTGTAATTTATAGTCAGGTATGTCGTCTTCGTTGAGGTAGTCGCTTAACGAATCATAATCGGTGTCTCCGCCGTCTTCTGCGTTGGAGTCTGCATCGGGAGTATCGGAGTATTCATCACTGGCAGTATCATCCTTTCCTTCTTCCAGTGCAGGGTTTTCCAGAAGTTCGGCACGTACACGGTCTTCCAGTTCTATTGCCGGAAGTTCCAATAGCTTTACTACCAGAATCTGCTGTGGTGACAGCGTTTGTATCTGCTGTTGCGCTTGGGTCTGTATTTGTCGGGAGCCTTGTGCCATACTTTACTTTATTTACACGCTGCAAAGATAAGTTTTATCTTCGCACTTTTTGCAAAAATAGTGAATAGTTCGGGAACGAGAAATCTTCTCTTATTATATTTAACAAGAAAGCCACAGCTTGGTTGCATTTTTGTTCTTATCTTTGCTGTATGAACTAAAAAACAGAAACGTTATGTTTGCTAAAGAAACGTATATGCAGCGTCGAGCCCTGCTGAAGAAAAATATAGGCTCAGGAGTGTTGTTGTTCTTGGGTAATGACGAGCAAGGACTGCATTATGAAGATAATACTTTCCGTTATCGGCAGGATTCCACATTCTTGTATTATTTTGGTTTGTCGTTTGCCGGTTTGTCGGCGATTATTGATATTGACGAGGACAAGGATATTATTTTTGGAGATGAACTGACGATTGACCATATTGTCTGGATGGGTACTCAGCCCACCTTGAAAGAGAAGAGTGAACGTGTGGGAATAGCGGACGTGATGCCTTCTTCCGAAATTGTGAACTATCTTCATAAAGCGGTGCGTAAAGGGCAGACTATACATTATCTTCCTCCTTATAGGGCGGAACATAAATTGAAACTGATGGACTGGCTGGGTATTCCGCCGGTACGCCAGGAAGGTTCTGTCCCTTTTATCCGTGCGATTGTGGCGCAGCGCAGTTATAAGTCTGCCGAAGAAATAGAGGAAATAGAAAAGGCGTGCAATGTGACGGCTGATATGCATATTACTGCCATGAAGGTGCTCCGTCCGGGCATGTACGAATACGAAGTCGTAGCGGAAATGAACCGGGTGGCGGAATCCAATAATTGTGAGCTTTCTTTTGCAACGATTGCTACTATCAATGGGCAGACTTTGCACAACCATTATCATGGCAATCAGGTGAAGTCGGGAGATTTATTCCTGATTGATGCCGGTGCGGAAGTCGAGTCGGGCTACGCGGGTGATATGTCTTCCACCATTCCTGCTGATAAAATATTTACTCCGCGCCAGCGCGCCGTTTATGAAATTCAGAATGCAATGCATCTGGAATCGGTCAAGGCGCTTCGCCCGGGCATTCCTTACATGGATGTTTATGATCTTTCCGCCCGCGTTATGGTAGAGGGAATGAAAGAACTTGGCCTGATGAAAGGCAATGCCGAAGATGCCGTGTGCGAAGGTGCGCATGCCTTGTTCTATCCTCATGGATTGGGACATATGATGGGACTGGATGTGCATGATATGGAAAACTTCGGAGAGATTTGGGTAGGTTACAACGGTCAGCCTAAGAGTACGCAGTTCGGTCGTAAGAGCCAGCGCCTTGCTATCCCTCTGGAACCGGGCTTTGTACATACCGTTGAACCGGGCATCTACTTTATCCCCGAACTGATAGACCTTTGGAAAGAAGAAAAGAAGTTTAAAGATTTCATCAACTATGATAAAGTGGAAGAGTACCGTAATTTTGGCGGTATCCGCAATGAAGAAGATTATCTGATAACGGAAACCGGTGCACGCCGCTTAGGCAAAAAGATTCCATTGACACCGGAAGAAGTGGAAGCGTTGAGGTAGTTGAAAGCTGATAGTTGAGAGTTGAAAGTTAGCTGCGCTATTATGCTGCATAGTAACTTTCAACTCTCAACTATCTAAGCGTGTAACTCCAATATAAATCGTGCCCCTTTCGTATAGCTGCTGTCCAGTGTCAAGTTGCCGTTCATTTTGGTGGCAATCAGCGAACAGATAGGCAGTCCTAAACCGTCGCCTTGCGTCAGGTCTTTTACTTCGGTGAAAGGTTTGAATATCTCTTCACGTTGTTCTTCGGGGATGCCGCAACCGGTATCACTGATAATGAACTGGTGAGTGTGGGCGCCGCGCTTCTTGAAGTCCAACCATATCTTTCCACCTGCGGGGGTATATTCGGCAGCATTCTCCAATAAATGCACTAAGATACGTTCCAAATGTTCCGGATTGAGTTTTACATTCAGCTTGGGAGCATTTACAGTGAGAGTTACGTCTTCTTGTACCTTACCCCGTATTTTGTCCATAACGTTTTCACAGAAAGTTGATACATTCTTTTCCTCCATTTCATATGGTTCTGATAAGCTGTTTTCCAACTCGGATAACTCTTGGATGTGACCGGAGAAAGTATGCAATGCCTGTACACCGGGTAGTTTCGGGTCAAGGGTGTCTAAAGTCGGCTCCATTTGGGCAGAGATGTTCTGAATGAACTTGGTTTTTAATTCATTGTGCTCATTGGCTATGCTGATTGCCTTCTTTTGTTTACGTGTCAATAGGATGAAACGTAACAATATGATAGTTCCTATCACTAATGCTGCCGCTAAAATGGCTGCCAATATGCAAAGTCCGATGATAATGTATTGTTTGGCGGAGAGGGAATCGTCTTTTTCCTGAATGGTAGCCAGACTTTCATCGTATTTCCTTTTCAGTACATTCAGTTCATCTTGCGCGGTGAGTGCTTTGACTGAGTCTGTCCAAATAATATATTTATCATAGGTGCGTGCCACCAAGCCCGCATTGTTTGCTTTACGGGCAATGCCTATGAGGGTTTTGTAGCATTCGTCCACTTTGGCATAATTCTTTTGTTGCTTGTACTGCTCTATCAATTTCTTGAAAGCTGTGTCTCCCTGTGAATTCATGCCGAAAGTATAGTAATAATTGGCTTGGGTATACAGGAAATCATTGTTTAGGGAGTCGCTTTTGGCTGCCTGTGCTGCTTCTCCCAACTTATTCAACTGTTCCTTAGCGCGAGACGGATTCTTGGTGTTGATGTACATTTGCAACCGCTCTTTAGTGATGTGGAAACGCAGATTCGGGAGACTCTTTTGAAGTTTCTGTTCGCCGGTTCCTACTAACTGTTCGGCACTGCGCAGTAGCTCGAAAGCTTCTTTATAATAATTTTCGCGATGGTAAAGTGCACTGGCATTGACGCCGCATTCTACAGCCGGAGCGTATTTCTCTTGTGAGGCAAAAGAGTTGTAGGCTTGTAAGAAGAGGTAGCGGGCTTTGATATATTCTTTTTTGGCAAGGCTTTCTTGCGCTTGTTTCATTAGTTCATCAGCACGACTTTGTGCATAGGTTTGGGCACACAGAAAAAAAAGTGCCGTAAAAAGTATTGTAATGATTCTTTTCATTATACGTATGTTTGTTTTATTTGCACACAAAGTTAAATATTTCTTTGCTATGTTGTATACAAAAGTCTATAAATTCCCTTATTGATGAATGAACTAATATTTGAAGCTGCTGCCGCCTAAGAATTCCCTTAATAAAGATGTTGGCGGAATTTCCTTATCCTGTACCGGTGTAAAGTATTTGATGAACTTCATGAGGCGGTAGGCTTCGGCATATTCGGGGCAATTGCGCGGCACACCGGTGAGTATGGGCTCTGCATGGCAACGTAGTACGGCAAACTCAAACAATAAAGCTGAATTAAACATGACATCGGCATTCTCCTGATAGGGGAATATCCATTTGTCCTCTCCTGCGCGTACACTGGGCCAGCGTGAAATAGTTTCTTGAGCTGAATATCCACGGTAGTTGAAGTCACGGATAATGCGACGCAACAAACGGTTGTCCGTTGTTGGAATCCAGTTGTGGTCATCGAGTGAAATAGTGGTTAATGCGGAGACATAAATTTTGTATTTGTTTTCGGCGGGTATCTGCGGAGTAAGTTCCGGGTTCAGAGCGTGGATACCTTCCAATATAAGAATGGTGTGCTCGTCAATGCGTAATTTATCTCCTTTATATTCTTTCTTGCCGAGTGTGAAGTTGAATCGCGGCAACTCTACCTCTTCTCCCCGTAGCAAAGCTTGCAATTGATTGTTGAATAATTCCAAATCGAGTGCGTAGAGGGATTCATAATCATAGTTACCATTTTCATCAAGCGGCGTTTCTTCGCGGTCTACAAAATAATTATCCAATGAAATGGGATAAGGGCGTAGGCCGTTGGTCATTAACTGGACAGAGAGCCGTTTGCTGAAAGTTGTTTTTCCTGATGAAGAAGGACCGGAGATTAATACCAGTTTTACACGGTCTCCATTTTCTCCTCGGTGATAGATTTCATCGGCAATCTGAGCTATTTTCTTTTCTTGAAGAGCTTCCGCTACGTTAATCAAGTCGGTTGCATGTCCTTCTTCGCAAGCAAGGTTGAAGTCGCCCACATTGCTTAGTCCCATGATATAGTTCCAGCGTAGATGCTCTTTGAATACATCAAGCATTTTCTCTTGCTTCACCACTTCTTCCAGCACTGTAGGATTTTCTTTGTTTGGGATGCGTAGTAAGAGACCGTCATAATACTTCACGATGTCGAACAGCTTGATAAACCCCGTGCTGGGCAATAAATTACCGTAATAGTAATCTACAGTGTTTCCCAGCGTATAATAATAGGTATATATAGAACCGGATGTTTCCAGCAATTTTACTTTGTCGTTCATTCCTCGTTCGCTGAATACCCGCACAGCCTCGGTAGTGTGGCATTCGGTACGGTGAAATGGGATATCTTCGGCAATAATTTCCTGCATCCTTTTTTTGATGGCAGATACATCTTCCAATTCAATAGGACGTCCGATGCGAAGATTGCAGAAATAGCCTTTGGATACGGGATGTTCTACAAACAACTTTCCTTCCGGAAATAATTCACTGACAGCCTTATATAAGATAAAGCAAAGTGAACGGACATAAGTACGCATACCGGAAGAATCTCGCACATCCAGAAATTCCACATCTTTATTATTATATACCCGAAAATTTAGCCCTTCGGAACGGTTATTTACCTTAGCACTGACTACTTGGTAGGGAAAATTAAGATTAAAACCGTAATAAATATCCAAAAGTGAGCTTCCTATAGGGAATTCTTTATAAATATTATTATTTTTGCAACAAATTTGTAACATATGTTTCATGGTGTCTTTTTTTGAGATTATTAATACGCTAAATATAGGACATTATAACAAATGGTACAATGAAACACTTTAACTAATTAAAGATGGAATATTCTTTTTATGATTTTTTAAAGCTGCTTGGCTCATTGGCATTGTTCCTCTACGGAATGAAAATTATGAGTGAGGGACTTCAAAAATTCGCCGGCGACCGCTTGCGGAAGATTTTAACCGCTATGACGACCAACCGGGTGACCGGTGTCCTGACAGGGGTGCTTATTACGGCACTTATCCAGTCTTCCTCAGCAACTACCGTTATGGTGGTGAGTTTTGTCAATGCCGGGTTGCTGACTTTGTCACAGTCTATCGGTGTAATTATGGGAGCCAATATTGGTACTACTGTTACAGCCTGGATTATTTCTGCATTAGGATTTAAAGTAGACATCGCAGCTTTTGCCCTCCCTCTGTTAGCCTTTGGCATTCCTCTCATGTTCTCTCAAAAAAGCGCCCGCAAGTCCATCGGTGAATTTATTTTCGGTTTTTCTTTCCTTTTTATGGGGCTTTCTTTATTGCAGTCCAATGCTCCCGACTTGAGACATAATCCTGATATGTTGGCTTTTGTACAGGATTATACCGATATGGGCTATTTATCTATTCTTTTGTTTGTATTCATAGGAACTATATTGACCATGATTGTGCAGGCTTCTGCAGCAACAATGGCAATTACCCTTATTATGTGTGCTAACGGTTGGATTAGCTTTGAACTGGGAGCGGCACTGGTCCTCGGTGAAAATATAGGTACAACCATAACAGCCAATCTTGCCGCTCTTACCGGTAACACGCAGGCCAGGAGGGCTGCGTTGGCGCATCTGGTATTTAATGTATTCGGTGTAATATGGGTGTTGTGCCTGTTCGTGCCTTTTACTCAAGGAGTAGCTTGGTTTGTAGACAATGTAATGGGAACTAAAGATCCGGCTGTTGCCGTTTCATTTAAACTGTCAGCTTTCCATACTTGTTTTAATATATGCAATGTGCTGATATTAATATGGTTTGTGAAGTTTATAGAGCGTACGGTTTGCGCCATTATACCACAGAAGGAACAGGACGAAGAATATCGTTTGCGTTTTATTACGGGTGGTATGCTTTCTACAGCAGAACTTTCCATTCTGCAGGCAAGCAAGGAAATTCATTTGTTTGCCGAACGTACGCATCGTATGTTCGGTATGGTACGTGACTTGTTGCATACCGATAAAGATGATGATTTCAATAAACTGTTCAGCCGGATAGAGAAATATGAGAATATCAGTGACAGTATGGAACTGGAGATTGCGAATTATCTGAACCAAGTGTCAGAAGGGCGTTTGAGTTCTGAAAGTAAGTTGCAAATCCGGGCTATGCTGCGGGAGGTGACGGAGATAGAAAGTATAGGTGACAGCTGTTATAACTTGGCGCGTACTATTAATCGCAAGCGTCAGGCGAATTTGGAATTTACAGAGAAGCAATACGAGCATATCCATTTTATGATGAAGTTGACCGACGACGCCCTCGGACAGATGATTGTGGTAGTAGAACGTTCGGAACATCAAGGTATTGATGTGAATAAATCGTTTAATATTGAAAATGAAATCAATAATTATCGCAATCAGTTGAAGAATCAGAATATCCTTGATGTTAATAACAAGGAATATGATTATCAGATGGGTGTCTATTATATGGATATTATTGCTGAATGTGAAAAGCTGGGCGACTACGTAGTCAATGTAGTGGAAGCCAGTAGTGATATAAAAGAAAAGAAAGCGTCTTAGGACGCTTTCTCAAATTCATCTTTGCCTACTCCACATAGGGGGCAAACCCAATCATCGGGAAGGTCTTCAAATGCTGTTCCCGGTTCTATTCCGCTTTCCGGATCTCCCTGTTCCGGGTCATAAACATATTCACAAATAGTGCAGATGTACTTTTCCATAATGTTCTTTTTTAAAATTCTTCTTTAATAACAATTAAAATACCCTTTTTGTTTATTGTTCAATTAAAAAAAGGTACATTTGTTATCTCAACCTTAAAAACACACCTTTATGGAGATGACTGATGGGCTTTTTCGGGCAATAATGCGAAACATTCATGCCTATGTTCTACTGATAAACCGCGATTTTACGGTATTTTATACTAATTATTATGATATTGTCGGAGTACCCAAGCCTTCCATTACACAAAGGGTGGGAGATTTACTTAGATGTAACAATGCAATGTCTTCTACCAAAGGATGCGGTACGCATGAGTTATGTGGACAATGTCCTGTAAGACGGACAATTGAGAATACTTTCCTAACCAAGCAATGTTTCACCGACTTGGATGCTATCTTGAATATAAGAGGAGCGCAGGATAGAGTTGCTGAATGCGAAGCTCATATTTCCGGTGAGTTTATGCAAATAGAAGGTAAGGATTGTATGGTAATAACGGTACATGATATTACCCATTTGAAACAGGTGGAAATGGAATTGAAGGAAGCGAGGAAGAAGGCAGAACAGGCGGATTATTCCAAATCGGTCTTTTTGGCGAATATGAGTCATGAGATACGTACTCCTTTGAATGCGATTGTAGGTTTCTCAGAACTATTGGCTTCTGCTTCTACTGATGAAGAGAAAGCGCAGTTTATGGAGATTGTACGCACCAACAATGAATTATTGCAGCAATTGATAGCGGATATATTGGATTTATCGAAAATAGAAGCGGGCACTCTGGAATTTGTTTTGTCTGATGTGGATATTAATCAGCTTATGTTTGACATAGAACAGCAATTCAGGATGAGACTGAATGAAGAACGTTCTGCCGTTAAAATCGTGCGTGAGGTTTCGCAGTCAGAATGTATGATGTATACGGATAGAAACCGAATCGCACAAGTCATTTCCAACTTTATGACGAATGCTATGAAGTTTACGTCGGAAGGTAGTATTACACTGGGATACCGGTCTTGTGAAAACGGACTGTATATTTATGTGAAGGATACAGGAAGCGGGATTCCCGAAGAAAAGGTCGCTCATATATTTGACCGTTTTGTAAAACTGGAACAGACGAAGAAAGGTACGGGACTCGGACTTTCCATTTGCCAGACAATCGTTCGCAAATTGGGTGGTGAGATAGGTGTTGAGTCAAAACTTGGAGAAGGCTCTACTTTCTGGTTTACTTTGCCTTGGAAATTGGAATAATTAAAAAAGAAGAGCTGAATTTGTAAAACCTATAAAAAGATTTAATAACATTCGCTATACAAATTATTGTTGTATTTTTGCAATTCAATTTAAACCTAACGATTTGCATGACTGCAACAAAGGATGATTTTTATCACGTCGGGCTTACTGACGATGAAGTACGGAAGAGTCGTACTGAACATGGTGTAAACCTTTTGACGCCCCCGAAGCGTCCGTCTTTGTGGAAACTATATTTAGAAAAGTTTGAAGATCCGGTAGTAAGAGTACTGCTCGTTGCCGCTTTCTTTTCTTTGATTATTTCCATAGTGGAGAACGAATATGCCGAAACAATCGGTATCATAGCCGCTATTTTATTGGCCACCGGTATCGGTTTTTTCTTTGAATACGATGCCAATAAAAAGTTCGATTTACTGAATGCGGTAAACGAGGAAACCTTGGTGAAGGTTATTCGTAACGGACGTGTACAGGAGATTCCCCGTAAGGATGTGGTAGTCGGTGATATTATTATTCTGGAAACCGGAGAGGAAATCCCTGCTGACGGTGAGCTGTTGGAAGCCATCTCTCTGCAAGTAAATGAATCCAATCTTACAGGTGAGCCGGTGATTGCCAAGACTATTATAGAAGCCGATTTTGATGAAGAAGCCACTTATGCTTCCAATCGTGTGTTGCGCGGAACAACGGTAGTTGATGGACATGGAGTTATGCGTGTAGAGTCTGTAGGTGATGCTACGGAAATTGGGAAAGTAGCCCGTCAGAGTACGGAGCAAAGCACTGAGCCAACCCCACTGAATATTCAGCTTACAAAACTTGCCAATCTCATAGGAAAAATCGGTTTCTCGGTAGCCGGTCTTGCATTTGCTATCTTCTTTATTAAAGATGTAGTTCTGGTTTATGATTTTGCATCTTTCCATACTTTTGAGCAATGGCTGCCTGCTCTGAAAGCTACTTTGCAGTACTTTATGATGGCGGTAACTTTGATTGTGGTTGCCGTTCCGGAAGGTTTGCCCATGAGTGTGACGCTTAGCCTGGCGTTGAATATGCGCCGTATGCTTTCCACCAATAACCTGGTGCGAAAGATGCATGCTTGCGAAACGATGGGGGCGATTACCGTCATCTGTACGGACAAGACGGGTACGCTGACACAAAACCTGATGCAAGTGTACGAACCGAACTTTTACGGATTGAAGAACGGACGGGAAATAGGAGAAGATGATTTAAGCAAACTGGTAATAGAGGGTATCAGTGCCAATTCCACTGCTTTTCTGGAGGAAATGGTTCCGGGAGAGAAGCCCAAAGGAGTAGGTAATCCGACCGAGGTGGCTTTACTTCTGTGGCTCGACAGTCAGAAGCGTAATTATCTGGAGTTGAGAGAGGCTGTGAAGGTACTTGACCAGTTGACTTTCTCTACAGAACGGAAATTCATGGCAACATTGGTACAGTCTCCTCTGATTGGAAAGAGAATACTTTATGTAAAGGGTGCTCCCGAAATCGTATTGGGAAAATGTAAGGAAGTGCTCTTGGATGGTAAGCGAGTGGATGCGGTAGAATATCGTTCTACGGTAGAGACTCAGTTGCTGAACTATCAGAATATGGCGATGCGTACGCTTGGTTTTGCCTATAAGATAGTAGATGATACGGAACCGGCCGACTGTGTGGCATTGGTTGCAGAGAATGATTTGTCTTTCCTCGGCGTTGTGGCTATCAGTGACCCTATACGTCCGGATGTGCCTGCGGCAGTCGCAAAATGCCAGTCGGCGGGTATCGGTGTCAAGATAGTTACGGGAGATACGCCGGGTACGGCAACCGAAATAGCACGACAGATTGGTTTGTGGAAACCGGAGGATACGGAGCGTAACCGTATTACAGGCTCAGCTTTTGCAGACCTGACGGACAAGGAAGCTCTCGACCGGGTGCTGGATTTGAAGATTATGTCGCGTGCCCGCCCTACCGACAAGCAACGTTTGGTTCAGCTATTGCAACAGAAAGGCGCAGTGGTAGCCGTGACGGGCGACGGGACAAATGATGCTCCGGCCTTAAACCATGCACAGGTGGGATTGTCTATGGGAACAGGAACATCTGTTGCCAAAGAAGCAAGCGATATCACATTGTTAGATGACTCTTTCAACAGTATCGGTACAGCTGTGATGTGGGGACGTTCATTATATAAGAATATACAGCGTTTCATCGTATTTCAGTTGACGATTAACTTCGTGGCATTATTCATTGTGCTGCTTGGCTCGCTGGTAGGTACCGAGTTGCCGTTGACCGTAACACAGATGCTGTGGGTGAACCTGATTATGGATACATTTGCCGCTTTGGCTTTGGCATCTATTCCACCCAGTGAAAGTGTAATGAAAGAGAAACCTCGTAAAAGTACCGATTTCATAATAACCAAGTCCATGAGGAATTATATTCTTGGTATGGGTATGGCTTTCCTTGTATTGCTTATGGGCATGCTGTTCTGGTTTAATAATGAAGAAGACGGTATGACTGTACAGCGTTTGACTATCTTCTTCACTTTCTTCGTTATGCTGCAATTCTGGAATCTGTTCAATGCGCGGGTGTTTGGAACGTCGGATTCTGCCTTTAAAGGCATTTCCAAATCTTATGGTATGGAGTTGGTGGTACTTGCCATTTTGGGCGGTCAGTTTGTTATCGTGCAGTTCGGTGGGGCTGTATTTCGTACGGAGCCGCTTGATTTTACAACTTGGGTGATAATTATTGCTTCTACCTCTTTGGTGTTATGGGTGGGCGAAGGTATTCGTCTTGTCCGACGTTTAATGCAAAAATGAAATAATGAAAAGAAAAGGATTTAAAAACCTTATAGTAGACTTCGGTGGTGTACTGATTGATTTAGACCGCCAACGCTGTTTGGAGAATTTTAAAGAGTTGGGATTGCCCGATGTAGAGCATACTCTCGACAAATATCATCAACAGGATTTCTTCCAGCAGTATGAGAAAGGTCTTATTTCCAGTGATGATTTTCGGAATATAATACGTGAAAAAATAGGAAAGGACGTTACAGACGCTCGGATTGATGCTGCGTGGAATAGTTTTCTGGTGAGTATACCGACTTATAAGTTGGATTTATTATTGGCTTTACGTAAGGATTATGTAGTGTATCTGCTGAGCAATACCAATGAAATCCATTGGAAGTGGTCTTGTGAGTATGCTTTTCCTTATAAGGCATTTCGCGTGGAAGACTATTTTGAGAATATCTTTCTTTCCTATAAAATGAAGATGGCAAAGCCTGATGAAGAAATCTTCCGGAAAGTGCTGGATGATGCAGGCTTGAATCCCAAAGAAACTTTCTTTATTGATGATTCGGAAGCCAATTGTATGACAGCCCAATCATTAGGCATTTCCACTTACACTCCGAAAGCCGGTGAGGATTGGAGGCATTTATTTAAATAAACCAACTGTATAAAGTGAGTATGCGGCTATGCACCGGAACATCTGGTAAAGAACTCCTGCCCAACGTAGCTACTATCGGCTTTTTTGACGGAGTGCATCAGGGACATCGGTTTTTGATAGAACAGGTGTATAAAGCTGCGGCTATACGTGGGCTTGCTTCATCGGTAATTACTTTTCCGGTGCATCCCCGCAAGGTAATGCAACCCGATTTTCATCCCGAGTTGCTTACTACTTGCGATGAGAAAGTCACCTTGCTTGCCGATACCGGTATCGATTATTGCGTCATGCTTGATTTTACGCTTGATTTGGCCCGTCTTTCCGCCAAACAATTTATGGCTATATTAAAACATGACTATAAGGTACAGGCTTTAGTAATAGGTCATGATCACCGTTTCGGGCATAATCGTAGTGAGGGATTTGATGATTATGTACGTTATGGGCAAGAGTTGGGAATAGAAGTGCTATTGGCGCAGGCTTATTTTACTGATACAATGACGGTCAGTTCCTCGGCTGTCCGCCGTCTTTTGCTGGAAGGAAACGTTTCGGAAGCGGCAAACTGCCTGGGGTATTATTTCTTTTTGAACGGTACGGTTGTGAACGGTTATCATGTTGGGCGTAAGATAGGCTTTCCGACCGCTAACCTATGTGTCAACGATTCCGAAAAGCTGATTCCGGCTGACGGAGTATACGCTGTTTATGTTTTTCTCGGCGAGAAGAAGCATACGGGCATGTTGAGTATCGGTTACCGTCCGACATTAAATAACGGCATAGACCGTAGCATCGAGGTGCATATCTTTAATTTTGACGCTGATATTTACAATCAACCTATGCGGTTGTCTTTTGTTCGTCGCACCCGCCCTGAACTGAAGTTCGATTCAATAGAAGAATTGATAGAACAACTTCATAAAGATGAGGCGGAAATCACTGCTATTCTTTCATAACGCTGTTTCTTAAATTTCCATTATAGGGCTTTTTCTTGTCTATTTATTGAGAAACATATTATTTTTATTGTTTTTCGATAAAAAAATGCTGTATTTCTTTGTCCTTTCAGAAAAAGCTCCTTTATTTGCATATCGAAAAACGATAAATTCTTATTGAAAAACAGAATTTAAGATAAGAATAAGTACTGATTATAAAAAGTCCATGGTTATGAAAAGAGCCTTTATGAGTATTACGTTGCTGGTACTGTCACTTTCTATGGTGATGATGTTATTAATGGGAGTTGTTACTACTGCTTGACGAATTTGTAGAAAAATGTGTATCTTTACGCGTTTTTATAAAAGAAGAGAACGATGAAAACAGCGATAAAACTGGTTTTGATTTATTTTGTGATGCAGATTTTGGCTGCATTATTGGTGATGCCTTTCACAATGCTTTATTCTTATGCGGTCAATGGTACGATAGATGATATGAGTGCCGTAGCTTTGGCTCCGAGTATGTTGCTGGGGTTTGTAGGTATGGGAGCTTATCTGTGGAGAAAGGGGTATCTGAAAGGAGATAAAAGGATATGGTCTCCGGTGTCGGTTGCCTATCTGGGATGGAGCATCATTATAGGTTTTTCCACTATTTTCCTGATAGAATTTGTGATGTCAAAATTGTCTTTCCTGCCTGATTGGATGGGAGCTACATTTGATATATTGCAATCGGGTTGGCTGGGTATTATCTGCATCTCGGTATTGGGACCTATTTTAGAGGAAATGTTGTTTCGCGGGGCAATTACTAAAGTGCTGCTGCACAAGTATAGTCCGGTGAAGGCTATTATCTTTTCCGCTCTTATTTTCGGAATTTTCCATATTAACCCGGCACAGGTGGTGGGTGCTATATTATCGGGTGTCTTGTTTGCCTGGCTCTATTACAAAACGGGTAGCCTCGTTCCCGGAATTTTGGTACATATCCTGAACAACAGCCTGTCGGTAGTCCTCAGTCTGCATTATCCGGATGTGAAGTATACATCCGATTTGTTGGGAGAGCCGGCTTATTGGATATGTCTGGCGGTAGCGGTGGTGTTGTTTGTTGTTTCTTACAAAGTGATGAGTTCCTATCGGTTGCCTGATTCTAATATAACTTTTAAGGTATGAAAAGAAGACTGAACATTCTTTGTGTGATTGTGGTGCTCGTACTGAGTTATTCTGTTTTTGAGAGTGGTTACTATTTTGCAGTTGGAGTAAAGGCAGGGGTAGATGCCGGTGCTGAAAGTACAGTTTCTGCGGAAAATCAGAAAGAGTTGATAAATATGAAATATATCAGCCTGTTGCCGGAACAGCTTTCTAAGGTGGGGGATAGCGGGCTTTTTCAGGATTCCGTTTATAATGAGAAGAGCGGAGAATATGTACCGGTTTCTTTCAGTTCGATGATGGTCAGTGTTGATACGAAGTCTACGACTTTGGAACAGGTTGCTTCCTCTTTGTTGAATTTGCTTCATATAGCTATATGTATATGGGCTATCGTACTTTTTGTCCGTTTGGTAATCTCTATCAATAAGTCTGACATTTTCAATTGGAAGAATGTACGCCGTCTGCGGCTTTTGGGAACGGCATTGATTATCAGTTTTTGTACGGCTCTCCTTCCGGCATACCTTACTTTTAAAGGGGTAGGAAAGGTTTTTTCCGTACACGGTTACAATTTGGATCTTTCAGATATGGTGAATACCACCACTTTGGTATTGGGAATTTCCACTTTGATTGTAGCCGAAGTATTTGCTATCGGGTTGAAGATGAAAGAAGAGCAGGACCTGACGATTTAATGGAATATTGAGAAAAAGAAAATGATTATAGTAAACCTTGACATAATGATGGCCCGAAGGAAAATATCCTTGGGAGAGTTGGCGGAGAAGATTGACATTACGCCGGCAAATCTTTCTATTTTGAAAACAGGTAAGGCAAAGGCTATTCGTTTTTCTACATTAGAGGCAATCTGTAAGGTACTGGATTGCCAGCCGGGAGATATACTGGAATACGTGGTTGGTGATTAGGGGTTAATGAACTAACCCCTAATCGCTAATTATTGTTCTGCTTTTGCCTTAAATGCCAGCGCATACATTCGCATCTGTTTCACCATAGAGAGCAATCCGTTGCTGCGTGTAGGTGAAAGATGTTCCTTTAATCCTATCTTGTCTATAAAATAAAGATCGGCATTCAGAATTTCATCCGGTGTATGCCCGGATAGTACTTTGATAAGAAGTGAAATAATTCCTTTCACAATTAAGGCGTCACTTTCAGCTTGGAAAATGATTTTACCATTTTCCTCGTCAGCCTGCAGCCACACACGGCTTTGGCAGCCTTCAATCAGATTTTGTTCTGTCTTATATTTATCGTCAAGCGGTTCCTGTTCGTTTCCTAAATCGATGAGGAGCTGATAGCGATCCATCCAATCGTCGAAATCATTGAATTCGGCAATTACTTCATCTTGTACTTCGTTGATACTCATAATAATTTATCTTTAGTATTTATTTCTCTTTGTAAATAACTTCCATCACCGTCTGCCCTACGGCTTTCAAGGTATTGCGGTCGATGCCGTCCATATCATCCTTCAGGGTATGCCAGTTCTCGTAGAATCCCGTTTCCTCGCTATATTGAATGATGTCGATGGTAGGAATCCGCGCATTTCGGTACACAAAAAGGTGGTCGTCCGTTACGGTAGTTCCTTTTTCTTTTACGAAATAACGCCCGTAGCCCAGATTATTGGCGGCATTCCATACTTTCCGGTTAATGTCTTTGGCAAACTCTTCGGAATATCTTTCGTAGAAGAATGTAGCGTCTTTGGCACCCACCATATCCAGAAGGATGCCGAAGCGCGCATTATACCCTTGTACATGGGGATTCTGCGCCCAGTACTGTGAACCGAGTCCCCAGTACTCTTCTTTATGATTACCTGTATAAGATTGGTGGGGACCGTAGTCTTCGGCATCCACCAATACAATGTCAATACCCAGTTCGGGTTGTTGCTTGTGAAGTTGGCGGGCTATTTCGAGCAATACGCCTACACCACTTGCTCCGTCGTTAGCACCAAGAATGGGAGTATGTCGTTTTTTCTCATCGGGGTCGGCATCCGCCCAGGGACGGCTGTCCCAGTGCGAGAGAAGCACGATACGCTTCTTCGTTTCGGGTTTGTAACTGCCGATGATATTGCGTGCTTTTAACAGTGTACCGTCATAGGCGATTAAGTCTATTTGCTGATTGTATACTGTGGCTCCGAATTGTTTCAGCTTCTTGGCAAGATACTCTCCACAGGCTTTGTGGGCTGCGGTATTGGGTACGCGAGGTCCGAAATCCACTTGTGCTTTGACGTACTGATAAGCGCTGTCTGCATCGAAGAGGGGGACGTTGACCGTACTTTTGGGTTGTTTGTCCTCACTGTCCGCGTTGTTTTTGCTCTTGCTGCTGCATGCCACCATGGCTATGAGTAACAGTAGGGACAGGGGGATGATTGTATAATTCCGTTTCATTCTTTGTAGGTATTAAAACTTAGTTTCACTTCTTTCTTCTCGACCTTCAGTGTGACCTGTGCACCGTTAATCATCGGCACATTCATTGTGACGTGTCCCACCGGAAATCCGAAGCATATGGGATAATCGTATTCTTTTACCAAATCGGCCAATGCACTGTACAAGTCTTTGCCTAAAGACATATTCTCCTCGTATTCGGTAAACTGTCCGATGATAAGCCCGGACAGCTTTTCGAGTACGCCGCCCAGTTTCAGATTGTACATCATGCGTTCCACCGCATGAGGACGCTCGCCTACATCCTCTATGAAGAGTACCGTACCTTCTGCCGGGATGTCATAAGGCGTACCGCGCAGCCCGTAGAAAACAGATATGTTTCCACCTCGAAGGATGCCCGTGCCCTCACCTCTGCGGTTGAGCTTGTGTGCCGGGCAAGTGTAGCTGAATGAGGTTTCTTCTTGCCGATTGCTGCCGAACAAGATGTCCCTTAAAGTCCGGGTGCAAAAGTCATCTTCCGGTTCTACGGTGAGATGTCGTGCCATGGGAGCGTGCAGCGAAGCGAAGCCGTTTTGCTGGAACACATTGTGCAGGGCGGTGATGTCACTGAAGCCGATAAGCCATTTGGGGTGTTGGCGGAACTTGGTAAAATCAAGCTGCCCCACCAGATGCACAGCGCCATATCCGCCGCGGCTGCAAAAGATAACTTTGGCTTTTTCGTCGTCCATGGCTTCCTGCAAGTCCTTCAACCGCTGCTGTATGCTTCCTGCATAGGTACCGTGCGCACTGCCTGCATGCTTGGCGATGACGACCTTCAGTCCCCATGAACTCAGCCGCTTTTTAGCTCCTTTCAGGAAAGACTTGTCAATCTTGCTGGAAGGCGAGAGAATAATCACCCGGTCGCCCTCGTGCACGTATGGCGGAAAAATAAGGCTGTTCATATATCTATCTGTATTTATGGCAAAAGTACACAATTCACCACAGAGAACACAGAGTTTCACAGAGTTTTAACACAGAGGGAATGAAACTTCATCTTCTCTGTGTTAAAAAAATGATGCTCCCTTTGTGTCGAACTTATCAAAATGATATTAAACATTGAAAATAAAATGGGGTGTAACGTTTATTTTCTCGACATTTTTTTAGATATTTGCTAAAAATCTAACGTTATGGAACCTATTCGGAACTTTGATCAATTAACTTCTCATCTGAAAACTTTGAATAAAAGGAAGCGCATTGCCGTAGTTTGTGCCAATGACCCTAATACTGAATATGCTATAGCCCGCGCTTTGGATGAAGGCATTGCAGAGTTTCTGATGATTGGAGATTCGTCCATCTTAGAAAAATATCCTACTTTGAAGAAATATCCCGAGTATGTACAGACTTTGCATATTGAAGATAAGGATGAAGCCGCGCGTGAGGCTGTACGCATCGTGCGCGAGGGCGGTGCAGATATTCTGATGAAAGGTATAATCAATACGGACAATCTGCTCCATGCCATTCTTGACAAGGAGAAAGGATTGCTGCCCAAAGGCAAGATATTGACACATCTCGCCGTTATGCAGATTCCTACTTATGATAAGCTGTTATTCTTCTCGGATGCTGCTGTTATCCCCCGGCCTACTTTGCAACAGCGGATAGAGATGATTTGGTACGCCATCCATACCTGCCGCCATTTCGGTATCGAGCAGCCGCGTATTGCACTTATCCATTGTACGGAAAAGGTCAGCGCCAAGTTTCCTCATTCATTGGATTACGTTAATATCGTAGAACTTGCCGAGGCCGGTGAATTTGGAGACGTTATCATTGACGGTCCGCTGGATGTAAAGACTTCTTGCGAAAAAACAAGTGGAGATATTAAAGGCATCGTATCTCCCATCAACGGGGAAGCGGATGTGTTGATTTTCCCTAATATCGAATCGGGAAACGCCTTTTATAAAGCTGTTTCCCTGTTTTCCCATGCCGATATGGCAGGATTGCTTCAAGGTCCTGTCTGTCCCGTTGTGCTGCCGTCGCGCAGCGACTCCGGTCTGTCCAAATATTACAGTATCGCCATGGCATGTCTAACTTGTAAATAGTAAATACTTAGATGAAGCTACTCGTCATCAACCCCGGTTCTACTTCGACAAAGATTGCCGTATACGAGAACGACGTTCCCCGCTTGGTGCGCAATATCCGTCATACGGTAGACGAACTGTCTGCCTTCTCACATATCATCGACCAGTTTGAGTTTCGGAAGAATTTGGTGTTGAAGGAGTTGGAGACTAATAATATTCCTTTTGAGTTTGACGCCATAGTGGGACGCGGCGGACTGCTGAAACCCATACCGGGCGGTGTGTATGAAGTGAATGATGCCATGCTGGACGATATTCTACATGCCATGCGTACCCATGCCTGTAACTTGGGATGCCTCATAGCTTCCGAGCTTGCGGCATTGCTTCCGGGCTGCCGCGCATTCATAGCCGACCCCGGTGTGGTGGACGAACTGGACGGGATAGCCCGCATCACGGGTTCTCCCCTTATGCCGCGCATCACTATCTGGCATGCGCTGAACCAACGAGCCATTGCCCGCCGCTATGCAGCCGAGCATAATATGCATTATGAAGATTTAGACTTGATTGTCTGTCATTTAGGCGGCGGCATATCCGTAGGGGTTCATCATCATGGCAAGGCCATCGACGTAAATAATGCGCTTGATGGTGAAGGCCCGTTCTCACCGGAACGTGCAGGCACACTTCCTGCCGGGCAGTTGATAGACCTCTGCTGTTCCGGTCGCTACACAAAAGACGAACTTAAAAAACGCATTTCCGGTTGTGCCGGACTGACAGCCCATTTGGGCACGACCGATGTTCCTACCATTGTCCGTCGGATAGAGGAGGGGGACAAGCACGCCGAATTGGTCTTGAATGCCATGATTTATCAGATTGCCAAAAGCATCGGTGCGGCTTCTGTTGCGCTGTATGGTGAGATAGATGCCATTCTTCTGACAGGTGGCATGGCGCATTCCGATTATATCATTTCCCGTTTGAAGGAGCGCATTTCATTCCTTGCTCCGGTTCACGTCTATCCGGGTGAGGACGAGATGGAAGCACTGGCGCTGAACGCGCTTGGGGCATTGAGAGGAGAACTGCCGATACAGGAATATAAATAATTCTCATAGCGTTTACAATCAATAAGATACATGTACCAAGTTTGTATCACCCTTTGGTACACCTTGTACCAACCGATTGGTATTTGTCGTACCACAGGTTGGTATTTGTCATACCACTCGTTGGTACTTGCCGTACCAACCATGGATATATCCCAAAACCTCCGAGTTTGAAATAAAAGAAGGAGCAAAGCCCCCCGACTCTGCTCCTTACAATCTTTTTTCCCGTAATAAACTAATACGGAGAAAATACCACTAATCAAAAAATATACCTTTGTATCCTCTAAAAGTTATTCCGTCCGGCATCCCACCAAAGACGTGTGCCGCCATTGTCTGCACCACCCAGTTTGCTTACTAAAGCGTCATACAATGCTTTGTTGTCCGTTTTGTAGTCTTGGTTGAAGAATACGCGGCGGATCATGTCTTCGGTGCTGATGGTATTGCCGCTGTTGTTCACTACAACCTTGAAAAGCTGGGGATAACCGGTTCGGCGTTGTTCCGCCCACGCTTCGCAGCCTTCCGGATAGAGTGCCAGCCACTTTTGGGTAATGATTCTTTCTAATTTCTTTTCGGTGGTGGCGCTTTCATCCCATTTGGGAGTAATGTCCGTTGTGGCGGCAGCATCGAATTCCTTGTCGAATGTGTCTGTATAGGGCGCGGGTTTTAGGTCATTTTCAAGGTATTCGCTTACGCCGCTGGCATCCCATTGGGAGAAAGATACGGTGATGCCTTGCTTGTAACAGCTTTCCACATTCTCGGAAGTGTAGCCTCTTAAGGCAGCTTCTGCACGCAGGAACCATACCTCGGCAGCACTCATGATAACAATCTTACTGCCGGTCGTAATAGTGGTTTGAGAGTGGGTGGAGTAGCGGTTGTCTGCTACGCCTGTTCCCTGACGGATACCTTTGTACGCATCTTCAATACTGCTCAACTGTTTCACGCCGGCCACTTCTTTGGTTATGTTTCCGTCTTTGTCTCTACCGTCTTGTGCAAGGTTGAAGTAAGATTTGATGCGAGGGTCGTTATAGCCTTTTAAGAAAGACTCCAGATTAGCGTTCATATAGACTTCGCTCCAACCGGAAACACCGCCCAGCGGGTTACGGATGCCATATTCGCCTACCGTTTCGTTGGCTGTCTCCAGTACGCCGCCGTTGGTTGCATCCAAAGCCGCTTTAGCTTGTTCCTCTGCCAGTGCGGGAGCTACGTTGGATACGCGCATTGCCAGGCGCAGGCGGAGGGAGTTGGCGAATTTCAGCCATTGTGCGGGGGTACGTTTGCCTTCGGGCATCATGAAGTCGGCACTTTCAAAAGATACGCCGCCTTTATAATCTTTTAGAATGTTTACTGCTGTGCCCAAATCTTCGAAGAAACGTTTGTAAACTTCTTCTTGGGACTGCGGTTTCTGGTCGGCTGTCCCAAATCCGTCGTACAGGATAGGACCGTAATAGTCGCTCACGCGGTGCAGGGTTGCTACTTTCAGAATTTTGGTGATGGCATGATAGAGCGGCCACTCCTTTTCTGTATTCAGCGCTTCCGCATCGGCGATGGATGGCATGACATATCCGTAGGTATATACCCACATGGCGCTTGTCCAGCCGTTATTCAAGTTGTACGTGGAGTTGTTGGCGTTGAATGAGCCTACCATGTCGTGGAAATATCCGCAGAACATATCTGCCGCTAAGTTCTGTATGATTTGGTATTGCCAGTCTGTTCCGTCTATCCCCGTTTGGTAGATGATACCCTTCTGGATGGTGGAGAAGGGAACGAGATTGGTCTGGTTATCGTACTTCTGCAATTCGTCTGTATAGGCTCCGTCGGTGCTGTTGAAGTCTGCGAAGTTATCGGTACAAGCTGTGAAGCTCAGGAGACCGCCGAGGAGTAGTGCGGTTGTATATTTTATCTTATTCATATTGTTCGGGTGTTTAGAAGGTAAATTTAATGTTGAATCCGATGTTTCTCGTTGAAGGCATACCGAAGGTGTCCAAACCTTGGTTATCATTGCCTACCGACATGGTCGCATCCGGGTCGAATGGGGCGTCTTTGTAGAAGAAGAACAAGTTGCGTGCTACCAGTGACAGGTCTACACCTTTAATGAAGCCTGTTCTTTCGAGCATCTGTTGCGGGAAGGAATAGCCTAATGAGATTTCGCGCAAACGGATGTTGGTTCCGTCATAACAGTAAAATTCTGTTGTACCGTTGCCTCGGTCGCCCACCATTTGATAGAACTTTTGTACATCGTCAATCTTTTGTCCTTCCAGCATATAGTAGCCTGCGTTGCGGGCATCGCCGGTGACCTTGCTTACACCTGCGTAGTCCAGCGCGGCCTGTGTCAGCGAAACTACTTCACCGCCTACACGTGCGTCAATCAGGAAATAGAGGGAGAAGCCCTTGTATGTTACGGTATTGCTCCAGCCCAGTGTCCAGTCGGGATTGAAGTTGCCGATTTTGGCGGCTTTGTCGGTTGTTACTTGTGGCAGACCGGCTTTGGCATTGGGATTTCCGTCTTTGTCTGTTGCGGGTTCCAGCAAGATTTTTCCGTTTGCATCGCGTACGAATACATTACCGTAAATGTCGCCCAGCGAACCGCCCTCTACAACCATCATCTTATAAGGCATACTTACGTTGCCCGAAGCATATTGGAAGTTGGGTGTGCCGCCCAAAGAAACAATCTCGTTCTTGTTGGTGGCAAAATTGAACTGGGTTTTCCAACGGAAATTATCGTTCATCAGCGGGGTGGCTCCTAAGGTGATTTCAACACCCGTATTGCGTATCTTACCTGCGTTAATCCAGCGGTAAGGACGCTTTTCTGCGGTAGTGTTTACGCGAATCAGCTGGTTCTTGGTGTCTGTGCGGTAGAATGTGAAATCAAAATCCAGACGGCTGTTGAGGAACTTCCATTCGGTACCTACCTCGATAGAGTTGCTGATTTCAGGTTTCAGGTCTTCTGCAAAGTAATAGTCGATGGGTTTCACTACACCGCCTGCCGTGATGGTCTGTGCGGGACTGGTGATGCCGATGGGCAGGTCGTTACCTACTTGTGCCCACGAGGCGCGTACTTTGCCGAAGCTAATCCATTCCGGCAGATTGAGTGTCTTGTTGAGAATCCATGAAAGACCTACCGAGGGATAGAAGAAGCCGGAGTTTTCGCTCTTGGTATTGGCAAGCGTGGAAGACCAGTCGTTGCGTGCGGTGACATCCAGATAAACGCTTTCTTTCCAACCGATTTGTGCGGTGGCGAATATGGACTGGATGGTGCGTCTTTGGTTGGCTGTCTCGTCTATGAATGAAGTGCCTGCACCGCTGAGGTTCATGTTGGGAACTGTAAAGACATTGGCTTTGTACAAACCCGATTTACCGGAGTCAAGGCTCAATGAGTTCACTTTGGTGGTATTGATGCTGCTGCCTATGGCTGCATTCAAACTCCAATCATTCCATGTTTTGTTGAACATAGCCATGAAGTCGCCGTAAACCATAAAGTCTTGGCGGTTCATTTTTATGTAACGGCCGTTTTGGTGTGCCACGTCGGCAGCTGTACCGGCATACATTTTCTGGTCGTAGTTATCATTGATGTAGTCCACGTTGCCGCGTGCCTGGACGCTGAACCAGTCGGTTATCTTCAGATTGGCGCTTAAAGAAGCCAATGTACGGAAACGCTTGTCGGTACCGGTTACTCTGTTTGTCAGCCAATAGGGGTTCTGGGAGAATCCGTTGATTTCTGTATACCAGTTTTGCAGGGGCATGGCTCTGCTTTCATCGTATTTCTCAAAACCGTTGTTGTTGCGGTATACTCCGAGGTCTTCACCGCGCGGAAAGGTGTACAGACCTACCAACGGGTTCATGTAATATCCGCCGGAAGTAGGACGGTTCTTGATTTTCTGGGTCATCAGGTTTACGTTGGCATCCAATGTCAGGCGGTCGTTGAATAAGGAGGCTGTTTCGCGGAACGTGATATTATGCTTTTGCAGTTTGTTTACGTCGACAATACCTTTGGCGGTGGTGTTGGCGTAAGAGAAGTAGGTCTGCATTTTTTCCTTACCTGTCATGATAGACAGGGAGTTGGTGGCGGTAACTCCGTTACTGAAATAGTCGCCAACGTTGTCGTAAGCCTTTATGGGTTTGGAGTTTGCGTTTTCCGAACTTGCCCCCCAGCTTGTAGCCCCGCTTGCGCCGTATCTGTCTTGGAATTCGGGCAGGCAAATGGCATGGTCTACGGTCAGGTTGGAATTGAATACGATGCGTTGCATACCGGCTTTCCCTTTCTTGGTGGTAATCAGGATTACGCCGTTGGCGGCTTGGGAACCGTAAAGGGCGGCTGCGGAAGCGCCTTTCAGAATGCTCATGCTTTCAATATCATCCGGGTTTAAGTTGGAGATGCCGTCGCCGGAGTCGCGGTTGCCGGCATCGTTGTTGCCGCCCATGGCGGAGAACGCCTGTTCGGCTACACTGTTCAGCATGGGTACGCCGTCGATGACGTATAGCGGTTGGTTGTTGCCGTCGGCATTGGCGGAACGGATACCACGAATGGAAACTTTAGCGGAACCGCCCAGACCGGAAGAGTTGCGGGTGATGGATACACCTGCCGTTTTGCCGGCAAGAGCGTTAATCATATTGGGGTCTTTGGCGCGGGTCAGTTCATCGCCGCCTACTTGTTGGGTAGAGTAAGTCAGGGAAGCTTCTTTTTTCTTGATACCCATAGCTGTTACAACAACGGTTTCCAGGGCCAAAGCTTCTTCTTTCATTTGGATTTTTAGCGATGTGCGACCGTTGAGTACAATGTTTATGGGTTCATAACCTATATAGGAGATAATTAAAGTGGCATTGACAGGCGCATTGAGGGTGAATTCACCATCGAGGTTGGTAATGATGCCGTTTGTCGTTCCCTTTTCCAGTACGTTTGCACCGATAATCGGTTCGCCTTTGGAGTCGGTGACAACACCTTTTACGGTAACTCTTTCTTGTTGTGCTCCGGTGGTATTTTCTATATTTTCACCTTTTTTGGTCAGGACAATGTTCTTGCCTTCCATTACATATTTAATGTTTGTTCCGGCAAATACTTCATCCAAAAGTTCGGACACAGACAAGTTTTCCGCTTCTACATTGACGGTGCGGCGAACATCTACGTTCTTCTTGTTGTACACAAACAAATACTCTGTTTGTGACTCGATTTTGGACAGTACCTGACCTACTCTCAACTGGGAATTGGGGATACTTACTTTGGCATTCTGCGAGTAACTATTCCCGCAGTATGCTTGGAATGTTACAAACAGGAGAAGGAATAGTGTGATCTTCATGGTACGCAATAATTGCTTAAATTCAAAACTTTTTGGACAAAAAAGCCCGTTCAAAGAAATTTTTCTCATATCTTTGTCACTGTGTTAAGTTAATAAATTGATTAAGGTCGATTTTTGACTGTTTCGGATCGGAAAGTATGGGGGTACTTTCCGATCTTTTTATATCAAAAAGGGAAGGTGAAATTTTAGTCTGTTTCTGCTATGGTTTCATATTATTTGTTTTTAAGGGGGTTGGTACTAAATTCAAAGGTTCTTTATTTATTCATATATGATTATCGAGTCTTTGTCTTCATTGATACTGAACTTGAACGGATGCTCTTTGGAGATGGTCCGCAAGATGTGCTCAATACCGTCCTGCTCTCTGAACTTACCGGTCAGACCTTCGTGAGTCAGTAGTCTGGGGTTAGTAACGGTTATTTTTACATTGTAGTATTTCTCAAGTTTATCTAAAATACCGCTGAACGGAACATCGTCGAAACAGTATAATCCTTCTTTCCAACGAAGATATTCGTAGGAAGGAAGAATCGTTTTCTTGCAACGTCCGTCGTAGTTGGCAAAGAATTCATCCTTTTGCAGGCGAGTAATCACTTGGTCATTGCAGCTTGGATAAATGTCTACAATACCTTCTACCAAAGTAGTTTCAAACTCTCTGCTGCCCTTGTATGCGCAAACATTGAAGCAGGTTCCGACAACTCTTACTTTATTCATCTCTGTATGTACGTAGAATGGCAGTTTCTTGTTCTTGGCAACCTCGAAGTAGGCTTCACCGTCCAATTTCACATTGCGTTCGTTGCGGCCGAAGTCGGAAGCATAGGTCAGTGTTGATTTAGCGTTCAACCATACACGTGTACCATCGGCAAGCGTGATTTGGGCACGCTGTCCGGCAGGCACAGTGATGGTTTGGGGCTGTGAGTCTCTATTATAGATATAATCTGTGGTCATATAGTAACCGGATACAGCTATGATGATAGCTGCTGCAATACGCGCAGTCCAACGGAGCATGGGTATGAGACGTATTGTTTTTTTCTCATTATCTTGTTTGGTGGAGAATAAAGATACATCGAACAGCATACGTTCTTTCAGGTAGGTTTCCCGGTTTTCCTCGGAGGCTTCAACCCAATCCAAAATCTGCTTTTCTTCTTCAATAGAAGTTTTTCCTTTAAAATACTTATATAGTAATTCTTGATTTATCATAATAAAAGTTGTTTGTTTAAGAAAGGACTTTCAGGACCCTTCTGTATACATAACCGCTGAGACGGAAACAACCCTATTGAAAAATGAAACTTTTTTTGAATAAAGGTGAATTTAACGTTTTAGAGGAGTATAGAAGCCAAATAATCTTTTAATTCCAACCGCAATATGCGTAAAGCTTTGGTGATGTGTGCCTCTACGGTTTTCAGTGAAATATGCAGTTGTTCGGCTATTTGCCTGTTGGGAAGATTCTGATAGCGGCTTAGCATGAAAATAGTCCGGCTCTGTTGTGGCATTTGCTCCAACGCTTTATGAACGATGTGTTGTATTTCGGCATCGAATATCAGTTCGGGTTCACAAGCTTTCAAAGTAGATATACGTAAATTCAGCTCCCGCTGGCTGTGACTGTTGATGTCTTCTTCCGCACGCAGACGGATTTGTTTGTGTTCCAGAAGGTTGAGCGCTTTGTTCTTGATGATGGTCAGCATCAGCGCTTTTAAGTTGCTTCCTTCTTCCCATCGTTCTCGGTGCTCCCATAGGGAAATCATGGACTCCATCAATACATCCTCGGCTTCCGCTTTGTTTCTGAGGTAGGAATAAGCAAAAGTCAGGAACTTTTCTTGGTTCTCTTGAAAAAAACGTGAGAAAAGGTCCATTGTATGTAATTTGGTAGAATCGGACATTTAGCTGAGCTTTTTTTGTGCGATTTAAGGTTTCACATGACAAAACAACGCAATCTTTTCGTAATATGCAAACAATATTCATTGTTTTTATAACTGTCATTGGCGGGCTGGAACAAAAAGAAAGCCCGGCAGACTACTGCCGAGCTTATTAATCCTGATATGTTTAATAAGGATTATTTTTCTTTCTTTTCCGGTCTTTCTTGTTTTTCCGGTCTTGGAAGCAATACTTTGCGGGAAAGTTTGAACTTACCTGTCTTCGGGTCGATGTCGAGCAACTTCACGTCTATTTCGTTACCTTCCTTAATTCCGGCTTCTTCTACTGTTTCCAGACGTTTCCAGTCGATTTCGGAAATGTGGAGCAAGCCGTCCTTGCCCGGCAAGAACTCAACGAATGCACCGTAAGGCATGATGGAGCGTACTTTGCCTTTGTAGACTTCGCCTACTTCCGGTACAGCTACGATACCTTTGATGATACGCATTGCATCGTCAATGCTTTTCTTGTTGGTTCCGGCAATTTCAATTCTACCGATGTTGTCTATTTCTTCAATGGTGATTGTTGCACCGGTTTCTTCCTGCATACCCTGAATAATCTTTCCGCCCGGACCGATTACGGCACCGATGAATTCTTTAGGAATAGTCATGGTTTCGATGCGAGGAGCATGCGGTTTCAGATCATCATGCGGTTCTGCAATACATTCAGTGATTTTGCCCAAGATGTATTCGCGACCTTCTTTAGCCTGCAACAACGCTTTTTCAAGAATCTCATAAGACAGACCGTCTACCTTGATATCCATCTGAGTAGCGGTGATACCGTCTTTTGTTCCGGTTACCTTGAAGTCCATATCTCCAAGGTGGTCTTCATCACCGAGGATGTCGGATAATACGGCATATTTCTCTTCGCCTGCGTTCTTAATCAATCCCATTGCGATACCGGATACGGGTTTCTTGATTTTTACGCCGGCATCCATCAGCGCCAGTGTACCGGCACATACGGTAGCCATAGAAGAAGAACCGTTTGATTCGAGTATATCGGATACTACACGCACTACGTACGGATAGTCTGCAGGAATTTGTCCTTTCAGTGCACGCCATGCAAGGTGACCGTGACCGATTTCGCGACGGCCTACACCACGCTGTGCCTTCGCTTCGCCCGTAGAGAACGGCGGGAAGTTGTAATGCAACAAGAAACGTTCTTTTCCATGTTCCAGAACATCGTCGATAATCTTTTCGTCCAGTTTGGTACCTAAAGTAACCGTAGACAAAGACTGGGTTTCACCACGTGTGAAGATAGCGGAACCGTGAGGACCGGGCAGGTAACCGATTTCGCACCAAATAGGACGGATTTCGGTGGTCTTACGTCCGTCAAGACGCTTGCCTTCGTCCAAGATGGAACGGCGCATAGCTTCTTTCTCAACATCGTGATAGTAACGGTCGATAAGCGGAGCTTTTTCTTCCAGTTCTTCTTCACTGAACTGCGCTTTGAATTCTTCGCGGATAGCATCGAAAGCGTCCATACGTTCGTGCTTGTTCTTGTTGCCGGAAGCAGCAATGGCATAAGCCTTGTCATAGCAAGCATCGTGAACAGCCTTGCGAAGCTCTTCATCGTTTACTTCGTGACAGTATTCACGTTTTACGGTAGAACCAACCTCTTCGGCAAGTTCCATTTGGGCTTTACATTGTATTTTGATTGCTTCGTGAGCAGCCTTCATGGCTTCCAGCAAATCTTTCTCGGAGACTTCGCTCATTTCACCTTCTACCATCATGATGTTTTCATAAGTGGCGCCTACCATAAGGTCCATGTCGGCTTTTTCCAGTTGCTCGAAAGTAGGGTTGATAACGAATTCGCCATTGATACGTGCTACACGTACTTCGGAAATAGGTCCGTTGAAAGGAATATCTGAAACTGCAAGGGCAGCGGAAGCTGCAAGTCCTGCCAACGCATCCGGCATATCAACGCCGTCTGCGGAAAAGAGGATGATGTTTACATATACCTCTGCGTGAAAATTATCGGGGAATAAGGGGCGGAGAGCACGGTCAACGAGTCGGCAAGTAAGGATTTCATAATCAGAAGCGCGACCTTCGCGTTTTGTAAAACCTCCGGGGAAACGCCCGAATGCGGAGAATTTTTCTTTGTACTCTACCTGTAACGGCATAAAATCTGTTCCGGGAACTGCGTCCTTGGCGGCACAAACAGTAGCTAAAAGCATGGTGTTGCCCATACGAAGCATTACAGAACCGTCTGCCTGTTTTGCCAGCTTTCCCGTTTCGAGCGTGATGGTTCTGCCATCAGGAAGCTCGATCGTCTTAACAATTGGGTTAATCATAAAAAATGTTTTATATCTATTTTTCTTTCAAAATGCTTGCAAAGATACATATTTTATTCGTGTAATACGGTGGGAATGAGATAAAAAGTTTGTATTTAGTTGTTTTTTGCACTTTTATAAGTGTAAGAAGCGGGAAAATGCTTTGACTAACCGTGAAAAGAAGTATATTTGCACGTTCTTTTTAGAAAAATACACGAAATATGAAAAAGATTCTTTTTGTAGCGTTGGCTGTTTTAGGGCTTAGCGCATGTGATTCTGAACCGAAATTTAAAGTGGAAGGCGAAATATCCGGTGCTGATGGTAGGGTTCTTTATTTGGAAGCTTCGGCTCTGGAAGGTATCGTTCCTTTGGACTCTGTCCGGCTGAAAGGCAATGGTACATTTGCTTTCAAGCAGACACGTCCGGCATCTCCGGAGTTTTATCGTTTGAGGGTAGATGACAAGGTTATCAACTTTTCCATAGATTCTACAGAAACTGTCCGGGTGGATGCACCGTATACGGATTTTTCTACAGCTTACTCAGTAGAGGGTTCGGCAAATAGTGTGAAAATAAAAGAACTTACCTTGAAGCAAATGCAGCTTCAAACCAATGTGAATGCGTTGATTCAGAGTATGCAAGCCCATCAGATTGGAGCTGATATGTTTGAAGACAGCCTTGCCACACTGATGAAGAACTACAAGGATGAAGTGAAGATAAGCTATATTTTTGCAGCTCCCAATACAGCTGCAGCTTATTTTGCCTTGTTTCAGAAATTGAATAATTATCTGATATTCGATCCGTTGAACAATAAGGATGATATTAAGTGCTTTGCTGCTGTGGCGACCAGCCTGAATAATTACTATCCGCACGCCGACCGTTCAAAGAATCTTTATAATATTGTGATAAAGGGGATGAAGAATACCCGTGCTCCGCAGCAAAAGGTTGTGGAATTGCCTACGGAAGCTGTTTCGGAAATCGGTATAATTGACATTAACCTGCGTGATATGAAGGGTAATATGCACAAATTGAGTGATCTGAAGGGCAAAGCTGTTCTCTTGGATTTTACGATTTATCAGAGTGCGGTTTCTCCTACACATAATTATATGTTGCGCGATTTGTATGATAAGTATGCCGCTCAGGGTTTGGAGATTTATCAGGTTTCTTTGGATGCTGATGAGCATTATTGGAAAACAACTGCTGATAACTTGCCATGGGTGTGTGTACGTGATGCTAATGGAGTATATTCCAGTATAGCTGCCGCTTATAATGTACAGTCGCTTCCTGCGGTTTTCCTTATAAACAAGAAGAGCGAATTGAGTGCTCGCGGTGAGACAATTAAGGATTTGGATGCAGCAGTAAAGGCTTTATTATAACATGTTATAAATTAGAAGATTTCATTTAAATATGTTACAAAGCAGTACTTTTTGCTTGACACGCATTATTTAAAAGTCTATCTTTGCAAAGGAAATAGGAAAGAGGGTTCCAGCATGCTGACCATGTTGGAATTCTTTTTTGTTTATAGTACCATTAAAAAACATTATAAATAATAAGGAGGAAAAACTATGGCTTATATGTCAGAAGAAGGCTACAATAAGTTGTTGGCCGATTTGAAACAGCTGGAAACGGTAGAGCGCCCGAAAATTGTGGCAGCTATTGCAGAAGCGCGAGACAAGGGAGACTTGTCTGAGAATGCAGAATATGATGCAGCAAAGGAAGCCCAAGGTCTTCTTGAAATGAAAATCAATAAGTTGAAACAGGTGATTGCCGACGCTAAGATTATTGATGAATCTAAATTGAAGACTGACAGTGTACAGATATTGAATAAAGTGGAACTGAAGAACGTGAAGAATGGTATGAAGATGACTTATACTATTGTTTCTGAAAGCGAAGCTAACCTGAAAGAGGGAAAGATTTCTGTAAACACTCCGATTGCGCAAGGTTTGCTTGGTAAAAAGGTAGGAGATGTTGCTGAAATCAAAGTACCGCAAGGTATGATTAATCTGGAAGTAGTAAACATTTCATTTTAAAAGAAAGGCAGGTCCGTATGCGGGCTTGCCTTATTTTATATATATTATAAAGTTATGGCAACAATATTCAGCAGAATTATCGCAGGTGAAATACCTTGCTATAAGGTGGCGGAGGATGATAAATTCTTTGCATTTCTTGATATTAATCCATTGGTGAAAGGTCATACATTGGTCATTCCCAAACAGGAAGTAGACTATATATTTGATTTGAGGGATGAGGATTTGGCTGAGATGCATGTCTTTGCAAAAAAAGTGGCGTTAGCTATCGGTAAGGCTTTTCCTTGCAAGAAAGTGGGTGAAGCCATTTTAGGCTTGGAAGTTCCTCATGCACATATTCATTTGATTCCTATGCGGAATGAAAAAGATATGCTCTTCTCTAATCCTAAACTGAAATTGACAGATGCAGAATTTAAGGTAGTAGCCGAAGCTATTCGTATGGCACTCTAAGAGATTTAATTTCCTCCTCTGTATAAAAGCGGTAGTTGAAAACAACAACTACCGCTTTTTATTATGCTTAAAGATTTACTTCATTATTTGTTAAATATAATCCTCTCCCAGTTTGATTTGGGCATCATTTACATATTTACGGATGGAATGTTCTTCATCTTTCTTGCAAATTAGTAGCACATTATCTGATTCGGCAATGAGGTATCCTTCCAAGCCGTCAATAACAGCAAGTTTGTTTTGAGGAAGGACAACGATATTATTCTTGCTGTTATACAGTAAAGACTGACATTTCAAAGTGACATTTTCCAACTCGTCTTTTTGAGAAAGGTCATACAGAGAACCCCATGTACCTAAATCGGACCAACCGAAATCTCCTAATGATACATATACATTATCAGCTTTCTCCATGATGCCGAAATCAATAGAGACATTAGGGCATGCCGGGAAATTCTCATCTATGAATTTCTTTTCCTCAGGCGTTCCATATACGTTCTTCCCGGCTGTCAGTTTGGTCGCTAATTCGGGTAGGAGCAACTCACCGGCTTTGATAATGCTATTTACATTCCACATAAAAAGACCGGCATTCCAGTAAAACTCTCCACTTTCTACGAACACTTTGGCTAATTCCAACTCAGGCTTTTCAGTGAAAGTCTTTACTTTATAGAAGTTACTGTCTATATGTTCTGCAATTTGTATATAGCCATATCCTGTTTCGGGACGGTTAGGCTTGATGCCGAGGGTTAATAATTTGTCTGATTTTGAAACAAATGCCAAACCTTTTTCGATAGCGGTAAGAAATTCACTTTCTTTAAGGATAAGATGATCTGAAGGAGCTACTACAATGTTGGCATTTGGATTCAATGCACGGATATGATAGGCTGCCCATGCAATGCAAGGTGCCGTGTTCCTGCGTGTAGGTTCTAATAAAATTTGTTCAGGCTTTAATTCGGGAAGCTGTTCTTTTACTAAGTCTGCATATAGGTCATTTGTTACGACCAGTATGTTTTCTGTAGGTATTATTTTACTGAAGCGATCAAATGTCTGTTGCAATAATGAACGCCCTGTGCCAAAAAAATCCAAGAACTGTTTTGGAAGAGTTTTGCGGCTGAAAGGCCAGAAGCGACTGCCAATTCCACCACCCATGATTACACAGAAATTATCCTTATTGGTCATCATATTAAATGTTTTAAAAGTTTCTGCTAAAGTACTGCATATTTTATAAACAAGGAATGCTTCCTGCATATTTTCTTACTTTTTTCGCCTTTTTTTGATAAAAGTATTGCAGGTTTCAAAAAAAGCCGTATCTTTGCACCGCAATTGAGAAATCAAGATGCCCAGATGGCGGAATCGGTAGACGCGCTGGTCTCAAACACCAGTGGATTCACTTCCATCCCGGTTCGACCCCGGGTCTGGGTACTGAAGCGGAGAAAGTTGAAAAACTCTCTCCGTTTTTCTTTTCTACTTCTCGTAACTCATTGGTTTGCTGATATATTAAGGGATCAACGTAAAAACCTGAGGGATTTTCTTTTTTATGCATACAACATAGTCAGTCTATATAAAAAGAAAGCCTTATCTTTTACCCCTCTGAACTGCGCCCTAAAGAACCAACGTAAAAATGCCATATGAGATGATAGGAAACGGTCTACCTTGAAGATAAGAATGTTGTTCCTAAGAATCTGGGGCAATGTAAAAGAAGGTTTTATATGAACGGAGGGGGATTCGATTTTTTGAATCCCCCTCCGTTGTTTGTTAATATTCAGATCTTAATAGATTAGTTTACCAGATCTTTGAAGGCATGACCGAAAATTACATAACTTGTATTTCCTGCGATAGTGCCTTCATTTTGTCCCCATAGAAATGGCCAATCATCATAATTTTCAAAGTGGTCGGGTTGTCTGAATAATACACCGGGAGCCATATTGCCAGGGATAAAAGAAAAGTCTGCTCGGTTGTTACCATAGAAGACCTCTTTGGGGCGGGTGGCTCCAACGGTTGCTACAAATGAATAGTTGTGGTAAGGGTGGCAACCATATAGCCAGTTGGCTACTTTGAATGCATAGCTGCTGTCTATGATGTCAGGGAAATATTTACTGGCAAAGCAGACTGTGGTGCCAAAATTGACCATGCCGCCGTTTCCTGCCCAATTACCACGTCCAATTGGCAATCCGTAAGGATTGTCTTGGTTCAGGTTATCAAGATATTCCTTGTATTTTGTAACGTATGGACGGAGTTTTTCTTTATATGAGGCATCCATATAAGGAATAGCATCCATGGCAGTCATGATATTGTAGTTGACATTATGTTCTAATGATTGCCATATTTCCTGCGTGAAGTGTTCCAGATAATTCTTTTCTCCGGTAGATACGTATAATTGCAGATTTGCAGCCATATCCTCTGTAGTTTTCTGTCTATTGTTTTTAGGAGAACTTTTTGCCATCAGTTCCGTAGCTTCTTTCAGTAGTCTTTTCGACTGCTTCAGGGCTCTTTCCGAAAGATCATCATTGTAACCCTTCAAGGCGCGACTTGCGGCAGCAAACATGGTAGCTGCCCGGAAGTCCAAACTCGGATTGCGGCTTGTAAAGGCCCACATATCATCCGGAGTACCACTTGATTTTCCATCAGCTGATTTTTCATAAGGGGCTAATTTAGGGTCATAATGGAGCCCATCAGTGATAGATGCTGCGTCTCCCAAGTGATGATAATTATCGAGTACGGAATTGGAAAGGGTCTGTGACATATGCCCTATGTTCTCAGCTTGTGCTACAAGGTTTAATACTCCATGTTCTATGTATTGGATAATGTCGGGAATGCTGTCTGGGCGGTGGAGATCTACGTAACGTTGTTTTTCGTTGATGAATGTTTCGTCGCGTAGCGGTTTGAAGAGTTCCCAGGTTCTGACAAAATTTTGAACGACATTGATATTGGCGCCGGTTTCTATATCAAAATCACCTGCATCAAAGTAGCCGCCTACGTTTAATCCGGGAATTAGTTCCAGTGCCTTGTATTTGGTATCGGTGGTTGGACCTTGACTATGCAGGTCAAAATGGTCTGTACTGGGAGGAGCCTGCAGATAACCTTCTTTGAAAGGTTCACCATGCCAAATACGATATCCTTCATTCACTGTCACGTGATTCATGTGGATAGGAATCCATACATCGGTGGTGGCATCGGTGATATGGTTGTACACTGTTGGGTCAATAAGGAAATTGTTTGTTTTCACATTACCGTACTTGATATAGTATATACCTGGGTTTTTAACTTCCGAGAAGTCGAATTTTGCATAGTTGTATTTGAAGTAGGTCCCCCACGTAGAGGTCTCCCCGGTGAACACTTCTACTTCTGATCCATCTTCTTTTACTTGGTAGACAGAGGCTTTAGAGATTATTTTGTCTTTTTTGTCCAGCTCTATAATGGCTTCTTTGGGCTGTGATGGAAGATAACCCACTTGAGAGAAGCCGATGTTAGGCTCTCTGATCCAGTCTTTGATGGCATTTGGCTCTACAGTCCACGTCAGTACTTTACCGGTTTTGCCGGGAGGCAGAATGCTTCGTAATACGAACCATCCGTTTTGGGCTAACATACGTCCATCAAAAAGCATCAGATCGGTATCTTGGGAAATTACTTTTACGGTTCGTTCGGGAGCATCGGGAGCCAGTATCATGGTACGTCCGGTGGATAATGGTAGCGGATCTACGAATCTGCCTGTTCCCCGGTCATCATAAGTTTTATATCCTTTAAATTGCTTGATTTTTTCGGAGTTGGGGCGAGTAATGGTATTGCTGACGGCATAACGCGGGAAGCGGTCGGGCTGTCCGTCCATGATATAAGTTTTTCCCCAATATTGTGAAGGCAGAAATTCAAGGTTGAATCCAGCGTCTCCTTCCAATTCTTGTGGAAGAGGTTTGTCCAGATAAACGGAAATTTCCACAGCTTTGCCTCTCCCTGTCACTACTATACGGGAGTCGAAGTTGAAATCATCATATCGGAGGGTTACTTCGATGGAATTATCCTTAGTATTTACTTTTCTTGATGGGGTGGAAGGAACCAAATCCCATTGCTCAGGAGTATTGGAAAGCCTGATGGCTCCACCTTGTGCAGTGCGTACACCATGGTGGATGAGTTCGATACCGGAGTTCTTCTCATCATTGAATCCTCCTGAAAATAAGTTGCTGTACACTAGTACGTTGACCCCTTGGGTTTCAAAGTACTCAAGTTCGTTCAGCCTTAAGTTTTGGTCAGGACTATTACTACATGCTGTGGCTAATAGTACGGAACATGCTAATAATACTTTTTTCATTCTGTGTTTTTTTTAGTGGTTAATATGAATTTTGTATGAGTTTTTGTTGTGCATTATTTTAGTGGTGGTTACAACAAGTTGTTGCTGCGAAATGCATATAAAAGGATAGGTAAAGATGTTTTCATAATATTGATCTTAATGTATTTCTGATAATTAAACGTGATACTTTTACCTGCCTAAATATCAAAAGTATAACAATGGTACTGTCTTGCTCTTTGTGTTTGGTTGTGCCGTCATAGCATCTTTTTACTTGTCTAAGTTATAAAAAATATTCTTTATTAACAAGTAGTCACCTTCTTTTTAGTCAATTTACTTCCAATACCTCTGTTACAAAATATATGTTTGAATCTATTTATTTGATGATAAGAAGAAATTGTTTTGTTGACTTAGGAGAACTTTTTGAAGAATATTGAAGGAAAACTCCATGATTGACTTCCATTTCCGGTTTTTCTGTATTTTTGCAGTGTAATAAAGAATCAACTTGTAATGAACCGTATATTGCTTGCGCTGAAACGTCCTTTTATTTGGCTGTACCGCTTCCGTCACCGTTGCGGTTATGGGGTACATTCGCCTTTTGCTTTCAATCTGATAACATACGTTATCTATGAAACCACTCCTTATTATAAATATAGGGATTTGGCTGATGAACAAAAGAAACTCTCGTCACAGAAAAACCGGAGATGGGGTTATGAATCAATAAAAGTGAAGCGGCTTCTGTTTCGTTTAGTGAATTATGCACAGCCTGTTACAATTGTAGATGCCGGTGTTTCGGCTGCCTCTTCCCTTTATCTGAAAGCCGGTAAGGAAGGAGCGGATTATACTGTGGCTTCCGATTTGTCCGAACTTTTTTTGGAGAGCGGTACATCGGTCGATTTCCTATACCTTCACGATTATCGTCGTCCGGATTTTGTAGAAGAAGTATTACGCATCTGTGTTGCCCGCACAGCAGAAACATCGGTTTTTGTAATTGAGGGCATTCATTATACCTCACAAATGCGTGCTGTTTGGAAACGCATCAGGCAGCATGAAAAGGCGGGTATTACTTTCGACCTGTATGACCTTGGCATTATCTTCTTTGATAAAACCAAGATAAAACAAGACTATATTGTCAACTTTTGATTACCTTTAGGCGTTTCAAAGGAAAAAAATGATTATTTATGAAGAAGAGCCTTGTATATACAAAGACCGGAGACAAAGGAACCACTTCTCTCGTGGGTGGTACGCGTGTTTCTAAAACTCACATCCGCCTTGAAACCTATGGTACGGTGGATGAGTTGAATTCCAATTTGGGGTTTCTCATTACTTTCCTTACCGATGAGCATGACAGACACTTCTTGCAGCAAGTTCAGGATAATCTGTTTGCGATAGGTTCTTATCTTGCAACAGATCGTGAAAAGACCAAACTCAATGAAGTAAGCGTCATTACTTCTGAACAAGTGGAAACGATAGAGCATGAGATAGACTGTTTAGACGAGGGGCTTCCTCCATTGACTTCTTTCGTTTTGCCGGGAGGATGTCGGGGAGCTGCCGTTTGTCATATTTGCCGTACGGTTTGTCGTCGTGCCGAACGGCGCATTCTTACTTTGGCAGAACAGGTAGATATTTCTTCAGAATTATTAGCTTATGTCAACCGTTTGTCTGACTATTTGTTCGTTCTTTCGCGAAAAATGAATCAAGACGCGAAAAAAGAAGAAATATTTTGGAATAATAGTTGCAAGTGAAATATTTTGTTATACTTTTGCCGAAAAATAAAGGAATTACTACTCACAATTTTAATACTTAGAAACTATGTATTGGACATTGGAATTGGCATCTAAACTGGAAGATGCCCCTTGGCCGGCAACTAAGGACGAATTGATTGATTATGCCATGCGTTCGGGTGCTCCGCTTGAGGTTATTGAGAACCTGCAGGAAATGGAAGATGAAGGCGAGATTTATGAAAGTATTGAAGATATTTGGCCTGATTATCCCAGCAAAGAAGATTTCTTCTTCAACGAAGAGGAGTATTAATACGCTTTGATTAAATCTTATCCATTGGTTTGCGGATAAGACAAATTATAGAAAGAGGTAGTACGAAGGCCTTTGCTATGGCTGGAATACTATCTCTTTTCTTTTTTTAATCCCCCATTGCATCAATGATGACACAAACAAAAGAGGTACGCCGCTTGCCGGATTTGAAAGAACGCCATTTGCCCGAAGACTGCCGGCAAGGTGTAACGGAACTTTTAAGAGATACATACGGTTACGATTGCTTCCGTAACCTTGAAATTTATGATGATTTGTTTAAAAGCAGGGAAACCCTCTGTATTTCTCAGGGGCAACTGATTGAGAATGTGATTCGGGAAGCTGAAAAGGCGCAGAAAGAGGAGACACAGCCGGATAATATTTTGCTGACTGCCCCTACCGGTTCAGGAAAGTCGCTGTTGTTTCAACTTCCGGCCATCTATTTGGGCAAAGAATATAATCTGCTGACTATTGTTGTCTCTCCTTTGAAAGCGTTGATTGTCGACCAAGTGGAAAGTTTGCAAGATTTGGGCTACGAGCGTGTGGCGTATGCATCTTCCGATCTTTCGCCGGAGCAGAAGATGGAGGTTTACCGGGCGGTACGTGAGGGAGAGATTGATTTATTTTATCTTTCGCCCGAACTGTTGCTTTCCTATGACATCAAGCATTTCATTGGCGGCCGCCGTATTGGTATGGTCGTTATTGACGAGGCGCATACGGTAACCACTTGGGGGAAAGAGTTTCGTGTGGATTATTGGTTTTTGGGACGTTATTTGAGCGCTTTGAAGCAGAGTCTCGGTTATACGTTCCCGTTATTTGCACTAACCGCCACTGCCGTATGGAATCCCAAAGGCGGTAATGATATGGTGTTCGAGACTATTCGTTCCCTGCAAATGGAGCCCTGTGTGCTTTATGTGGGTACGGTAAAACGCAAGAATATTAGTTTTGATATCCGCCGGCTTACCTTGGAAGAGGGAGAAACCTATGATAAAGGTAAGCAGCGCGTTATATCCGAGCGTGTGGAAGACTTTCTCGACGGGCATAAAACGCTGCTTTACTATCCTTTTGCGGGCAGTATAGATATGCGTATAAAGACCTGGGTGCGCTCTGCTGACTGGCGTTTGGTGGCTTCTTACTACGGAAAGAAAGATAAAGAGCAGAAAGCCGCCATTGTACAAGAGTTTAAAGAGGGTACGAAGCGGATGATTGTTGCCACGAAAGCTTTCGGTATGGGAGTGGACATCAGCGATATTGATCGAGTTTATCATGTGGCGCCTTCCAGTACGTTCGTTGATTATATTCAGGAGATAGGCCGTGCAGCCCGTGACGTTGATGTTCACGGTGTTGCTGCCACCGATTATCACGAACGCGACTTTTATTATATGAAGCGTCTGCACCAGACCGGTAGTATTGCGCAAGAGCAGTTGGAACTTATTCTGAAAAAGCTTATGGAAGTATATCGGATGAAAGGGGCGAAAGAAGAGATTCTTGTATCGCTGTCCGATTTTGAGTTCGTGGTAAAACTGCCGCGCACCAAAAACAAACTGGAATATGAAGCTGAGCTGGGGCAACTCATAAAGACTGCCCTGCTGTGGCTGGAAGATGATTTGTCACAGCGCTACGGAATGCGTTTGTTGGAAGTCAGTCCGCAAAACCTGTTGACGGAGGGTTATGTTCAAGATAAGACGGGTGATGCCTTTGCGCGTGAGTTCCAAACCTACCTTACGAAGGTGGAAGGCGAAGAAGGAGTCTATCGTGTACGTTTGGATAGCCTTTGGGAGGAACGTTTTCCCGAGCTGGGGTATAGGGAATTCAAGCAGAAACTGAATAGCGGTACACTGTGGGAAGGTTCTCGTGCAGTTTCCGTAGGCAAGCATGAAGTGTTGCTGAAAGAAGATGCCACAATTATTCGCCAGCGCATGGATGCCTTGTTCAAGAGTCTGGTAACGATGCTGAAAACAGCCTTGTTGAAATCGAAAGGACGCTTTGATGAAGAAGAACTGCGTGCGGTATTTGCCGAGCATGGCATGGATGTGCCGTCTGCCAAGCGTTTCATAGGTTCGCTATTGGAAAGCCGTACTGAAGAGGGGCGTAGCGTGAGTTACATCAGCAGTATCAAGAAGAAAGATTCTAACGAACTCTCGTTTGCGGTTACCAAAGGGTTCGACTTGCTTCTGTCTCGTTATCAGAAGTTGTTCGCTCAGCGTATCATTGGTAATAAGGGCAAGCGTCTGCAGTTCTATTGCACCCCGTTCTCCGATTTGAATATGTTGCTCAATCTCCTTTCCATGCTCGACTGTCTTTCGTTCAGCGTAGAGGGAGGCGGTACGCCTTGTGTGCATATCCGGTTCGATAATCCGGAACTTCTGCAACAGTTGGCGGACTCCAACGAATACCACAATCTCATTCTGGATACGAACGAAAGGATTTTTGAAGAACAGATAGACTTGTTCTCTTCTTTCTTCGGCACAGATACCTTGACGGACGAACAGCGTTGGGATTTTGTGGAAGAGTATTTCACCGGAACGGGTGTGGACGAGTTGAAAAAGAAGTATATCAGTCGTTAAGTTGCAGACGGTTCATCATACACGATAACTGTCTGCAGCTTGGGAGACTTCATATACTCGTTTACAGTTTCTGGAAAGCCAGCCGTTCGTCGCCGTTCAGTAGGTAGATGATGCCGCAATATTGGAAACCATGCTTTTTGAGTATATGTTGCAAGATGCGGTTGTCGCGGTGTGTGTCGGCACGCAGGTTGGGTATTTGGCGGTAGCACCATTGCAGGCAGGAGGATGCCACGCCTTTGCTGTCTTCTGTACTTGCCAAGCGGTGGATAACCCCGTAGGGACGTGTGTTGTCTATCCATGCGCCGTCATAGATTTGTGCATAGGTGGGGTCTTCCCCCGGTATAAAGGCGAAAGTTCCTACGATGTTCTGTCCCTCATCAAGGCATATATGGCAGTTCCCGTTTTCAATATCTTTCCTGACGATTTCTTCGGTGGGATAGCCACCGGTCCACTGTTTCATGTTCCCGTCTTTACGCATGATGCGTTTTCCTTGCTCAAAGATGTCCATAAGGATACTGAGTTCTGCAATATCTGCTTTTCTAATCTTTATCATAATCTGTAGAAGTACGTTCCGAATGAAAAAAATACGTTGCAAAGGTAGTCAATTTTATAAGGCATATGTACATTATACATGAGGTATATAGTCTTTTTCTATAGGCGATAGAGGAGGATTCCTACTTTATGATTACTACCAAAGTACCGCGTTTGACGGTTCATTGTTATGGTAAGGGTGAACAATTTGGAAGACTCATTGTTCTTTTTAGGAATAATTTACATATATTTGTCCCGAAAATTTAAACATATTGAATTATGAAAAAGATTTTTAGTGTTTTTATGATAGCTATATGCTGTTTGGCAGTAGCTATGCCTGCTCAGGCTCAACTTATAAAGTTTGGTGTTAAAGGTGGTTTGAACTTGTCAAAGCTGAGTCTTTCGGGTGAGGCAAAGGATAATTTGAAGAGCGATAATACTACCGGCTTTTTCTTTGGTCCAATGGCGGAAGTGACTATTCCTGTTGTAGGGTTGGGAGTAGATGCAGCTTTGCTCTATTCGCAGAGAGGAGAAAACGAATGGAAACAACAAGGCATTGAGCTGCCTGTCAACTTGAAGTACACTATTGGTTTAGGTAGTATGTTGGGTGTATTTGTTGCAGCCGGTCCCGATTTCTTCTTTAACTTTAAAGATGTAAAATGGAAAGGCGTTGACAAGAAGAGCGCACAGGTAGGTTTGAATCTTGGTGTAGGTGTGAAGCTGATTAAACATTTGCAGATTGGTGTCAACTATCAGATTCCTTTGGGTGACAGCTTTGATTTGAAAGATTTGAAGGATGCCGGTGCCAAAACCAAGACTTGGCAAGTTTCTGCTGCTTACATTTTTTAAAAGCTGATATTGAGTATAATATAGATGGGGTGTGCCAAAATGTAAAAGCCCTATCATTCTGTCATTCAGAGGAGCTTGTAACGAAGAATCTCCTCTCTTATGTATGCAGAGAAGAGATTCTTCACTGCGTTCAGAATGACAGAATGATAGGGCTTTTACATTTTGGCACAACACTATTTTTTTAATAAAGGAAGACTTTACCTGAACTACGCTCCAAAGTAAAAAAAGAGTGCTTCATTTTATTCTACTCTTTGTTTGCGCTATCTTTGCCGCTGTAATGGAAAAATTTGTAGATGTCATATTGCCCCTTCCCCTGCATAGCAGCTTTACGTACTCACTGCCGGAAGATATAGCCGGAGAAGTACAGATTGGCTGTCGGGTAGTAGTACCTTTCGGACGAAAGAAGTACTATACGGCCATTGTACGAAACGTACACTATTCTGCACCGACTGAATATGAGGTGAAGGAAGTGAGCGTCCTGCTGGATGCACATCCTATCTTGCTGCCCGAGCAGTTCAAGTTTTGGGGATGGCTGGCAGATTACTATCTCTGTACGCAAGGTGATGTCTATAAAGCGGCGCTTCCTTCCGGTCTGAAGCTGGAAAGTGAGACAATAATAGAGTACAATCCTGACTTTGAATCAGATGTGCAGTTGCCGGAAAGAGAACGGAAGATACTGGATTTGCTCTCCGTAGAACCGGAACAATGTGTCACAAAATTGGAGAAGGAGAGCGGTATCAAGAATATTTTGGCTGTGATAAAGTCCTTGTTGGATAAAGAAGCGATTTTTGTAAAGGAAGAGTTGAAGCGTACCTATAAACCTAAGACTGAGACTCGCGTGCGTTTGACGGAAGCGGCTGGTAACGAACGCCGCTTGCACTTCTTCTTTGACGAACTGCAGCGCCGTGCTCCCAAACAATTGGACTTGCTGATGAAGTATATAGAACTCTCCGGTTGTTTGGGCAAGACACCGAAGGAAGTCACAAAGAAAGAACTTTTAGTGCGGACTTCCGCTACTCCCGCCGTATTCAACGGGTTGGTGGAACGCGGAGTCTTTGAGGTCTATCAGCAAGAAATTGGCAGACTGAATACGATTTCTGCCAAGACAACGTTTCCTTTAAACCCTTTGAACGAGCATCAGCAGCGGGCGTACAATGATATTGTAGAAAGTTTTCAAACTAAGAATGTCTGTTTACTGCATGGCGTTACGTCCAGTGGCAAGACGGAGATTTACATTCATCTGATACAAGAAACCATCCGGCAAGGAAAACAAGTGTTGTATCTGTTGCCGGAAATAGCTCTGACTACACAAATTACCGAGCGTTTGCAACGGGTGTTCGGTTCCCGTCTGGGCATCTACCATTCAAAGTTTCCGGATGCCGAGCGGGTGGAAATCTGGCAGAAGCAGCTCTCGGACAGTGGGTATGACATTATTCTGGGGGTACGTTCTTCCGTATTTCTGCCTTTCCGCAATTTGGGCTTGATTATTGTAGACGAGGAGCATGAGAATACGTATAAGCAGCAAGATCCTGCGCCCCGCTATCATGCACGCAATGCCGCTATTGTGCTGGCTGCGCTGTATGGCGCCAAGACTCTGTTGGGTACGGCGACTCCGTCTATAGAGACCTGGCACAATGTCACGTCCGGCAAGTATGGATTGGTGGAACTGAAAGAAAGGTACAAGGAGATACAGTTGCCGGAGATTATTCCGGTGGATATAAAGGAATTGCAACGTAAGAAGCGGATGAATGGTCCGTTCTCTCCCCTGTTGTTGCAATATATCCGTGAGGCGTTGGAACAGAAAGAACAGGTCATTCTGTTTCAGAATCGCAGGGGGTTTGCTCCGATGATAGAGTGTCATACATGCGGCTGGGTTCCCAAATGCAAGAACTGTGATGTCAGCCTGACATATCATAAAGGACTAAACCAGCTGACTTGCCATTATTGCGGATATACCTATCAGCCGCCTCGCATCTGTCCGGCTTGTGAAGGGACGGATTTGCGTAACCGCGGTTTTGGTACGGAAAAGATAGAGGATGACATCAAACTTCTGTTTCCCGAGGCAACCGTTGCACGTATGGACTTGGATACAACCCGCACGCGTGCCGCCTACGAGCGTATCATTGCGGATTTTGAACAGGGAAAGACGGATATTCTTATCGGTACGCAGATGGTTTCCAAAGGACTGGATTTCGATCATGTGAGCGTGGTGGGCATTCTGAATGCCGATACAATGTTGAATTATCCGGACTTTCGTGCCTATGAGCGTGCTTTCCAGCTTATGGCCCAAGTGGCAGGACGTGCGGGACGGAAGAATAAGCGGGGCAGGGTAGTGCTGCAAACCAAGAGCATCGAGCACCCCATCATTCCCCAAGTGATTGCCAACGATTACGAAGGTATGGTGGGCGGTCAACTTGCCGAACGGCAGATGTTTCATTATCCCCCTTATTATCGCCTTGTGTATGTGTACTTGAAGAATCGCAATGAGACTTTGCTCGATTTGATGGCTCAGACTATGGCGGGCAAGTTGCGTGCTGTTTTCGGGAATAGGGTGCTGGGCCCGGACAAACCGCCTGTGGCGCGTGTGCAAACCTTGTTCATCCGTAAAATCGTGGTAAAGATTGAAACGAAGGCTCCTATGGCGCGTGTCCGCGAATTGCTGTTGCAGGTGCAGAAAGAGATGGTTATGGAAGACCGCTTCAAGTCGCTGATAGTGTATTATGACGTAGACCCGATGTAGGGGGAAATTAAGAATTAAGAATTGGCGTACTTCATGGATGTAAACTGATAATTTTATACTATATATAATATGTTACAAACCAAAGGAAAAACAAAGATATTGTTCGTGTGTCTCGGTAATATATGCCGTTCTTCTTCGGCGGAAGGAGTGATGAAACACTTGATAGAACAAGCCGGGCGTGAAGATGAGTTCGTTATTGACTCGGCAGGAATCCTTTCCTATCATCAGGGGGAACTGCCTGACAGCAGGATGCGCGCCCATGCTGCGCGTCGAGGTTACGACTTGACACATCGTTCCCGACCTGTACGTACGGATGATTTCTATAATTTCGACTTAATCATCGGAATGGACGACCGCAATATTGACGATTTGAAAGACCGTGCTCCTTCCACCGAAGAGTGGAAAAAGATACATCGCATGACGGAATATTGCACGAAGTTCATTCATGCCGATCATGTGCCCGACCCTTATTATGGCGGAGCCGAGGGCTTTGAATATGTGCTCGATGTCTTGGAGGATGCTTGCGCAGGGCTACTGGATGCGATTGACTAATCATTACTCTCCCAATCACCGGTTAATGTCTTTCATCTTGATAAAAGCGCTTGCTGTCGTTGAGGCTGCATGTTGCGTCTACTCCGGCTTGCTGCAACCGCTCGGCTATTTCATTCAGTTTCTTTCTTGAAACCCTGCCGATGTAGAAAAGGCGGTAACGGTAGTCTTTATCAAGCAATTCCATGATGTGGGTAAATGTCTGTTCCCGGGCAAAGTCAAAGTTTACCTTCCGCAGGTCGGCATAGGGATAACGGATTGTCCTGCCTGCGCTGTGTATGGTAAGGGCTTCGTTGTCCAATGCCAAATAGCAAAACCGGGTCATCAGCATACAGATGAAGAAAAGGCTCAGTCCGAAAGACAGTATGGCCGGAATGAATCCCCACCATGCGTCGCCGCTGATGAAGTAGTACCCCAATATCAGAAACATAAGGAACAATATGAAGAACCAGAACATATACAGTGAGGGACGCTGGTAAGTTTCTGCCGGAAGAATGTCCGCACTCCGTTCACGCGGGGTATAGTTGGTAAAAGGTATGCCTTGAGATACCAAAAAGCGGACGAGGGATGAAGGATGTTTGAAAGGCGGCAGATACAATACTTTATCCTGTTTTTCCTTCAGATGAAAAACGAATATCCCCGGACCATATTTGTCTTTGCCTGTCGGGACATCCTTGTGTGATGCCTGATGATACCGTTCCATGAAACTGAAACTTTCAATCCGGTGCAGCTGAATCCGTTGGCTTTGCAACAGATGTTCCGCTCTTTGTCGTTCTTTGGCGCTTACTTCCATAGGTTTTATTTTTTAAGTTCCGGGTAACTGATACGGGTGTGGTAGATTGTTTTCAACTTCTCTTTGAAAACGGCTTTCACTGTTGCTATGTCCTTGAAGGTGATGGGACATTCTTTGAAATAACCTTCCTCCACTTGCGAATCGATAATCTTATCTACCAGATTGCTGATGCTCTCTTCCGTATATTCGGGCAGGCTGCGCGATGCTGCTTCTACGGAGTCGGCCATCATCAGGATAGCTTGCTCTTTGGTGAACGGGTTGGGGCCGGGATACGTGAATAACTCGTCATTGGGTTCCTCGCCGGGATGTTCGTTCTTCCAAGATATATAGAAATATTTTGTCTTTCCGCGACCGTGGTGAGTGGTGATGAAGTCTTTGATGACTTTAGGCAGATTGTTTTTTTCTGCCAGTTTCAGCCCGTCCGTCACGTGGCTGATAACGACTTGCGAACTTTGCTCGTAGCTGAGGTTCTTGTGCGGGTTGACACCGCCCGACTGGTTCTCGGTGAAGAATACCGGATTCTCCATCTTGCCGATGTCGTGGTATAGAGCGCCTGTACGCACCAACTGGCTCTTTGCACCGATGCGGTTGGCAGCTTCAGCAGCAAGGTTGGCCACTTGCATGGAGTGTTGGAATGTACCCGGTACGGTTTCAGACATTCGTCGCAGCAAGCTGTTGTTGATGTTGGAAAGTTCCACCAAAGTAACGTTCGATGTGAAGCCGAAAGTTTTTTCTACCAAGAAAAGCAGCGGATATGTAAAGAGCAGCAATACTCCGTTTACAACGAAATAAGTGTACATACTGCCGTTCAGCTTCGACAAGTCGTTTTCCGTTATCAGTTCAAAGGCAAAGTAAACGGCTACATAGGTCAGAATCACCAGAATAGCGGTACGGAATAGCTGCGAGCGTTGCGACAACTCTCTCAAACTGAAAATGGCGACCAGCCCTGCCGTAAGCTGCAACAAGATAAATTCATGCGGATAGCGCAGGCAGATGGAACAAATCAGTATCGTGACGACTTGTGTGAGGAATGCCGTCCGTGAGTCGAGGAACACGCGGATGATGATAGGCAGCATGGCATAAGGGATGATGTACACATTGAATATGTTGTTTGTCACCATAACGGCCGTTACCACACAGTAAAACATGATAAGGGCGAAAAGCAACGAGAGGCTGCCCTTACGGTTATAATAGTCCTTGCGGAAAAGGTCGAGATAGAGCATAAAGCACAGCATGAAGATGCTGACGTATAACACTTGCCCTGCCAGCATCAATCGTTTCTGTCCGACGGATTCGCTGCGTTGGATGGACTCCTTGCGCAGGCTTTCGAGGATGTTGTAGGTTTCTTGGTTCACTATCTCGCCGCGGTCGATGATTTTCTGTCCGCTCAGTACGATGCCGTTTGCCCATGAATAGTTGTCGAGGGCCTCTTTCTTGGCGGTTTCTGTCCGCGGGGCATCGTAGGTGAGGTTGGGGGACAGATACTCGTTGAGAGAGCACTGCCGGAGGATGTTCGGATGATAGTGCGTGGTATCGGCGGTAAGGAGATAGGCGTATGCTTGTTTTACGGAATAGAGTCTGTCGATATTCCGTTGGTTGGCAAGCTTGTCGTCTATCACCATGATGGCGGACGTGCTGTCTTTGTGCAGTTGCGCAAGTTCTTCGGTGGAAAGTATTCCCGCCTGATATACTTCGGAGAGTATCTTTTCTATATGGCGGATGTAGTCGGTAGAAGGCAGGACACCGCGCAGATGCGTCTGATAGTCGTTTTTCAGCTTTTTGAGTGCCAGTTTCTCCGTGCTTTTGTCCAGCTGGAAATAAGGTTGGAAAGAAGCCAGAATGCTGTCTTGCTCCTTTTTCACTACTTGGTCGTCTTTGTAGATAGGGAAGTCGAAGGTAGCCATCAGTTGTCCGTACTTCCAGGGTTTGTCAATATCGAACTGATAATTGAACTTGCCGTCCCTCGGCAGGAAGTACACAATAACTCCGACGGTACCTATAAAAATAAGCGCCTTATATATCAAATCTCTGAATGAGAACTCTTTGTTTTTACCTTTGAAATAACTCATATCGGTTGAAATTTTTGCGAAAAGTACAAAAAAAAACAATAGTATGGAAAAAAAGGTTTAATTTTGCCGTCTAATTTATTTATAAGTAAGATAGATTATGACAGAAAGAAAAGTCAGAGTCCGTTTTGCCCCAAGTCCTACGGGGGCGTTGCACATCGGCGGTGTGCGTACTGCGTTATATAATTATCTCTTTGCGCGTCAGCATGGAGGAGATTTAATTTTCCGTATTGAAGATACTGATTCTAACCGGTTTGTGCCGGGAGCGGAAGAATACATATTGGAGTCTTTCAAGTGGCTGGGCATTCCTTTTGATGAAGGAGTCAGCTTTGGCGGTGAGCATGGTCCGTACCGTCAGTCCGAACGTCGTGAAATATACAAGAAGTACGTGCAGGTGCTGTTGGATGCCGGCAAGGCTTACATCGCTTTTGATACTCCGGAAGAGCTGGATGCCAAGCGTGCGGAGATAGCCAATTTCCAGTATGATGCCTCTACGCGTATGCAGATGCGCAATTCGTTGACGCTTTCCAAAGAGGAAGTGGATGCGCTGATTGCAGAGGGCAAACAATATGTAGTCCGCTTCAAGATAGAGCCGAATGAAGATGTGCATGTGAACGACTTGATTCGCGGTGAAGTAGTGATAAACTCGTCTATCCTTGACGATAAAGTTCTTTATAAATCGGCAGACGAACTGCCTACCTACCATTTGGCAAATATCGTGGACGACCATTTGATGGAAGTTTCTCACGTTATCCGCGGTGAGGAATGGCTGCCTTCCGCTCCGTTGCACGTGCTGTTGTATCGTGCTTTCGGCTGGGAAGATACGATGCCGGCTTTCGCGCATCTGCCGTTGTTGCTGAAGCCCGAAGGCAACGGCAAACTCAGCAAGCGCGACGGTGACCGTCTCGGTTTCCCGGTATTCCCGTTGGAATGGCACGACCCCAAGTCGGGTGAGGTGTCTTCGGGCTATCGCGAATCGGGTTATCTGCCCGAGGCTGTTATCAACTTCCTTGCCTTGCTGGGCTGGAATCCGGGCAACGACCAGGAACTGATGTCGATGGACGAGCTTGTGAAACTGTTCAATCTGAGCCATTGCAGCAAGTCGGGCGCTAAGTTCGACTATAAGAAAGGTATCTGGTTCAATCATGAATATATTCTTCAAAAATCGGATGAAGAACTTGCTGAACTTTTCAAACCGGTGCTGAAAGATAATGGCGTAGACCCAGAAGCATACAGCGATACATTCCTTACTACGGTAGTCTCTTTGGTAAAGGGACGCGTCAACTTTGTAAAAGAGTTGTGGGAGCAAACCCGCTTCTTTTTTGTCGCTCCTCGTCAATATGCCGAGAAGGATGTGAAGAAGCGTTGGTCGGAAGATACTCCGCGCATCATGACAGAGTTGATGGAAGTGCTTCGCGGCATTGAGGATTTCTCGTCAAAACCGTCGGAAGATATTGTAATCGGCTGGATTACGGAAAAGGAATATCACATGGGCAATGTGATGAATGCCTTCCGTCTGGCAGTGGTGGGCGAGTGCAAGGGACCGCATATGTTTGATATAACTGCGTTGCTGGGCAAGGAAGAAACGCTTTCCCGCATTCAGCGTGCTATCGAAACATTGAAATAAATAATCAAGAATGAAGGATTTCTTGTCATACGGTTTTCATTCTTAATCCTTCATTCTTCATTCTTAATTGAGGTAGTATGCTTTATAATTTAGCAATAATAATCTACGATATTGTAGTGCATCTGGCTGCCCCTTTCAGCCGCAAGCCGCGGAAGATGATGAAGGGGCACTGGGTGGTGTACGAACTTCTCCGGCAACAGTTGGAGAAGGATGCGCGTTACATCTGGTTCCACGCAGCCTCTCTGGGCGAGTTTGAACAGGGACGTCCGTTGATGGAGAAGATACGTGCCAAATATCCCGATTATCGTATTTTGCTGACATTCTTTTCGCCGTCGGGCTACGAAGTGCGTAAGAATTACCGGGGGGCGGATATTGTTTGCTACCTGCCTTTCGACAAGCCGCGTAATGTAAAGAAGTTCCTCGACTTGGTGAATCCCTGCATGGCATTCTTCATCAAGTATGAGTTTTGGAAAAACTATCTGGATGAGTTGCACAAGCGTCGTATCCCTGTTTATAGCGTGTCTTCCATCTTCCGTCGCGGGCAGGTTTTCTTTAAATGGTATGGCGGAACGTATAGAAACGTGCTGCGTAATTTCGACCATATATTTGTGCAGAATGAACGTTCCAAACGCTATCTGTCTAAAATCGGCATCAATCGGGTGACTGTGGTGGGCGATACCCGCTTCGACCGTGTACTTCAAATTCGGGAAGAGGCTAAGGACCTGCCGCTGGTTGAGCTGTTCAAGAATAATACAATGACTTTTGTTGCCGGAAGTTCCTGGCAACCCGACGAGGATTTGTTTATCGAATACTTTAACCGGCATCCGGAAGTGAAGCTGATTATTGCTCCGCACGTAATCGATGAAAATCATTTGGTGGAGATTATCCGTAAACTGCAACGGCCGTATGTGCGATACACTCGTGCGGATGAGAAGAATGTCCGTAAGGCGGATTGTTTGATTATAGACTGTTTCGGGCTGCTTTCTTCTATCTACCGCTATGGGGAGATTGCCTATATCGGCGGTGGTTTCGGAGTAGGCATTCATAATACGCTGGAAGCTGCGGTGTATGGCATTCCGGTAATCTTCGGCCCGAAATATCAGAAGTTTCAGGAAGCTGTCCATCTTTTGGAAGCGAAGGGCGGGTTCTCTATCAAGAACTATGAGGAGTTGAAAACATTGCTCGACCGTATGCTGGAAGATGAAGTCTTTCTTCGTGAAGCCGGAATGAATGCCGGAGCTTACGTCACCGATAATGCCGGAGCAACGGATAAGGTGCTGAGCATGATAAATTTTTAAGTCCGTTCTTACTTCTCTTTTTGTGTTTTGAAACGGGCAGGTAAACCCTCCTCAAAGATTTACTAAAACTTTACCGACGATTTACTAAAACTCCGCCGACGATTTACTAAATCGTCGGCGGAGTTTTAGTAAACGGCCGGAGCGTCTTATTCCTTGTACCAATTTGAGTACATCAGATAGTTGTGAGCAATTTTCTGATTCAATTCCTTAGCCTGTTCAGGGTCTACCTTCTTGATGAACTTGGCAGGTACGCCGCCCCAAATGCTTCCCGGTTCTATTACGGTATTGCTGAGCACCAATGAACCGGCGGCTACAATAGCGCCTTCGCCTACTACGGCATGGTCCAGAATGGTGGAGCCCATACCTACGAGTGCATAGTCTTTGATGGTAGCTCCGTGAATGGTTACATTGTGTCCCACGGAAACGTGGTCTCCTATCTCGATTGTAGATTTCTCGTATAAGGTGTGCAGCACGCTTCCGTCCTGAATGTTTACGCCGTTTCCGATACGGATGGAGTTGACGTCTCCCCGCAATACGGTACTGAACCAAATGCTGCAATCCCGTCCCATTTTTACATCTCCGATGACAACAGCGTTGTCAGCTAAAAAACAGTTTTCTCCGATTTCCGGAGTGAATCCTCTTACTGATTTTATTAAAGCCATTTTATTAAGTGATTAGCGGTTAGTGATTAATGGTTTGCACGCTTCTTTCAACCATTCTCTTTCCTCATTGTTCAAGTCCGGTGCCAGTTTCTCGTATACAGTCCGGTGATACTCATTTAGCCATTCGATTTCTTCTGTTGTCAGCAGTTCTTTGATGATACCTTTCTGGCAGATGGGGCATAGGGTGATGGTTTCAAACTTCAGATAGTTGCTGAACATACCTTCGCCGGCAGGAACGGTCAGCAACAGGTTTTCGGTGCGGATGCCGTGACTTCCGGCTTTGTACACACCGGGTTCGTTGGAAGTAACCATACCCGGTTGCAAGGCAACGGGGTTCTCGTTCATCCGGATGCTTTGCGGACCTTCGTGCACGTTGAGGAAATGTCCCACTCCGTGGCCGGTTCCATGCAGATAGTTCATGTGTTGCTTCCATATCGGCATACGTGCCAGTGCATCCAGTTGCGCTCCGCGAGTGCCTTCGGGGAATACAGCCATTGCCAGTGCGATATGTCCTTTTAATATTAAGGTGTAATCGGTCTTTTCTTCCTCCGTCAGATTGCCGAGAGCGATAGTGCGGGTAATGTCCGTTGTCCCGTCCAGATATTGCGCTCCGGAGTCCAGCAGCAGGAAACCTTCCGGCTTTAGCGTCACATCCGTTTCGGGCGTGGCTTCATAGTGGACGATGGCTCCGTGTTCTTTGTAGCCGGCAATCGTATCGAAACTCTCTCCCATGTAGAGCGGTTGCGCAGCCCGGAAGGCGTGCAGCTTTCTGTCTACACTGATTTCTGTCTCCCGACCCGTAGGAACGGCTTCTTCCAGCCATTTCAGAAACTTTACCAATGCTACACCGTCTCTTTGCATCGCTGCGTGAATCCCCGTTATCTCCTGTTCGTTGCGAATGGCTTTCAGCAGAGTGACAGGCGATGCCCCGCTAATTATCCGGCATCCGGGGTGGATGGCCGAATGGATAGCATAATTTGTTTTTGCGGGATTTACCAGTATGCTTTTCGCATTAAAGTTGTTGAGGTAATCTTCAATTTCTTCGTATGCGTGTACGGAAATGCCGTTTGCGTTAAAATATGAAGCCAGTTCGGATGTGACCTTTTGCGGTTGGATGAAGTAATGTACTTCGTATTCCCCAATCAGCAGATAACTCACGACAACCGGGTTGCAATGTACGTCATTTCCCCGGATGTTGAGTAGCCAGGCTATCTCGTCCAGCGCTGGCAGCAGTAAGGCCTCTGCACCCGCTTTTCCCATCTCTTTCCGGATAGTCGACAGCTTTTCCGTAAAACTCCTGCCCGCATACCTCGTGTCGTAAACAAATGCCGGAGCCAACGGCATTGCCGGCCGGTCGCTCCATAACAGTTGCATGGGGTCGGCAATGCTTTTTACACGGATACCGCTTTTCTCCAGTTCCCGTTGCAGGTGTTGCACTTCACTGGCAGAGAACATTTTCCCGTCTATGCCCACAGTATCGCCTTCCTTCAGCTGTGAACTCAGGAATGTGGGAATACTCGGTGTCTCGGGCAGCATCTCTTTAAATAATGTGATGCCGGTTCCCTCTATTTGCCGGGCAGCTTGGAGGAAATAGCGGGAATCTGTCCACAAACCGGCCTCTTGCGCCGTGACAACTACCGTGCCCGCAGAACCTGTAAAACCTGAAATCCACTCTCTCGACTGCCAGTGTGGCGCTACGTATTCACTAAGGTGAGGGTCTGTACTTGGAATAATGAACGCCTGTATATCTTCTTTGGCGATGTGCGCCCGTAGGGCGGAAATACGTTCGTTTATTGTTGAGTTCATATTATATAAGGTGTTGGTAAGTGCTTTCAAAGATACTCACTTTACTTTAATTATGGAGTAGATTCAGAAAGAAAGGCGGATATTTTGTATTGGGATTATCGTTTTTTTCGCCGAAAGTTTTGTGAATAAAGAAAGTATGTGTAATTTTGCCGCTCAATTTGATCGTGAGATTTTATAAACCATTAAATTTTAAAAACAAAAAAATGATTGTAGTACCTGTAAAAGAAGGCGAAAACATTGAAAAAGCGCTGAAGAAATTTAAAAGAAAATTTGAAAAAACTGGTATCGTTAAAGAGTTGAGAAGCAGACAACAGTTTGATAAACCGTCTGTAACTAAAAGACTTAAGAAAGAACGTGCAGTTTACGTTCAGCAACTTCAACAAGTAGAAGATTAATAATTCGTAATTTCCTTTGAATTATTGGATTCTTTTTCATACATTCGTTGCATGATTTAGATGTAACGATATGTTGTTGACAGATTCTTTTCTTGATTATCTTCTGTATGAACGGAACTATTCCAAAGGTACCGTAAGGTACTATCAGGCAGATATTCTTGAACTGCAGAAGTTTGGTGAAGAATTGTTGGGAGATTTAACTCCGTCGGATGTGGATGCGGGGCTTGTTCGTGAATGGATTACTTCCTTGATGGATAAAGGCTGTGCTTCTAATACGATAAACCGAAAGTTGAGTTCTATCCGTACTTATTATAAATACCTTTTGCGAAAGGGGGAGGTGGAGCTGGATCCGTTACGGAAAATAACGGGGCCGAAGAAAAAGAAGCCGCTTCCGACTTTTTTGAGGGAGGGTGAATTGGATAGGTTATTGGATGATATGGACTTTGGGGAAGGATTTGAGGGGTGTCGCGACCGTATGATTATCGAAATGTTTTATGCAACCGGCATACGGCTTTCGGAATTAATCGGGTTGGATGATAAAGATATTGATTTTTCAGCTTCCCTTATTAAAGTGACGGGAAAACGAAATAAACAACGTCTGATACCTTTTGATAAGGAGTTGGAGTGCTCTATACGGGAATATGTCAATGTACGGAATGAAACGTTTCCGGTTCGTTCGGATGCTTTTTTTCTTCGAAAGAACGGTGAACGGCTTACTCGTAGTATCGTAGCAAATATTGTGAAACGGAACCTGTCAAAAGTAGTAACTGTAAAGAAAAGAAGTCCCCATGTGTTGAGGCATACCTTTGCAACGGCTATGCTGAATAACGGTGCTGATTTAGGCTCGATAAAAGAGCTGCTCGGACACGAAAGCCTGGCGACTACGGAAGTTTATACGCATACTACTTTTGAAGAGCTTAAAAAAGTGTATAATCAGGCTCATCCTCGGGCCTAAAGAAAAGGAGGTAAGTATGATAGTTAGAATTCAATCGATTCACTTTGATGCGTCAGAGCAATTGCAGGCTTTTATTCAGAAAAAGGCTGCCAAGTTGGAGAAATTTTACGACGATATAGAGAAAGTAGAGGTGTCATTAAAGGTAGTTAAACCGGAAACAGCCGAAA
>ERZ773177.116-NODE-116-length-96118-cov-15.3913_pt1 | contig 96118 bp, 81 predicted proteins | sample MGYA00580534_ERZ773177 | MGnify/ENA primary metagenome ERZ773177 (study PRJEB29015, sample SAMEA2737872) | human gut metagenome | biome: human gut; feature: human-associated habitat; material: faeces | place: China | collected 2012 ...
CCCCCCGCCGCTACACCGACCGGGACTGGGACTCCTACCGCAACCACACCGTCGGCTTCGTGTTCCAGAGCTATAACCTCATCCCCCACCAGACCGTCCTCGCCAACGTCGAACTGGCCCTGACCATCTCGGGCGTGTCGGGCGCTGAGCGCCGCCGCCGTGCCGCCGAGGCGCTGCGGCAGGTGGGCCTCGGGGACCAGCTCCACAAGCGCCCCACCGAGATGTCGGGCGGCCAGATGCAGCGCGTGGCCATCGCCCGCGCCCTCGTCAACAACCCCGACATCCTGCTGGCCGACGAGCCCACCGGCGCACTGGACAGCGAGACGAGCATCCAGGTCATGGAGCTGCTGAAGGATGTGGCAAAAGACCGCCTCGTGGTCATGGTCACGCACAACCCCGAACTGGCGGAGCAGTATGCCAACCGCATCGTCCGTCTGCGGGACGGCGCTATCACCGACGATACCCGCCCCTTCGAGCCGGACGACACAAAGCTTGCCCCTCCCATCCATAAGAACATGGGCCGTTCGTCCATGTCGTGGCTCACCTCGCTGGCCCTGAGCTTCAACAACCTGCGCACCAAAAAGGCCCGCACCCTGCTCACAGCCTTCGCGGGCAGCATCGGCATCATCGGCATCGCCCTCATCATCTCGCTGTCCACCGGCGTCAACGCCTATATCGCCGATATGGAGCGCTCCACCCTGAGCGAATACCCGCTGCAGATCCTGAGCAGCGGCGTGGACATCACGAGCTTTCTGTCCTCGGGCAGCAGCGGCGGCACCACAGCCACCGGCCTGCCCACCGACGAGGACGGCAAAAAGGACACCTCCGGCGGCGTGGAGGGAATGGTCTCGGTCCGCCAGCTCATCACCAAGATGGTGTCGGGCCTGACGTCCAACGACCTCACTTCCCTAAAGAAATATCTCGACAGCGACGAGTCCACCATTGCGGATGACGCCACCTCCATCGAGTATTCCTACAGCGTCTCGCCCCAGATCTACCGGCAGGACGCCGACGGCAGTGTGCATCAGGTCAACCCGGACTCCACCCTCTCGATGCTGGGTCTGGGAAGCTCGGGTTCCGGCTCCACCTCCGTCACCAGCAGCCTGATGAACAGCATGGGCAGCAACACCAGCGTTTTCTATCAGCTGCCCGCCAACAGCGACCTTTATAAGTCCCAGTACGAAGTCAAGGCCGGCCGCTGGCCCGAAAAGCCCACCGAATGTGTCGCCGTGCTGAGCAAATACGGCACTGTGACCGACTACGCCCTCTATTCCATGGGTCTGCGGGACTCCGCCGAGCTGGACAAGATGATACAGCAGTTCGCCCAGAACCAGAACGTCGATGTCCCCAGCGATTTCCGCACCTACAGCTACGACGAGCTGATGGGCCTGAAGTTCAAGCTGGTGAACAGCGCCGACACCTACGTCTACGACGACACCTACGGCATCTGGAAGAGCAAGGCCGACGACAAGGACTATATGCAGCAGCTGGTGGAGAACGGCGAGGACATCACCATCGTGGGCATCGTCCAGCCGGACTACACCGCCTCCGCTTCCATGCTCACCTCCGGCATCGCCTACCCCGCCTCCCTGACCGAGAAGGTCATGAAGGACGCTGCCGACAGCGACATCGTGAAACAGCAGATGGCCGACCCCGCCACCAACGTCCTCACCGGCGAGAGCTTCGGCAAGGCCGAGAGCCTCCGTGACTTCGATTTGACCAGCCTCTTCTCCATCGACACCAACGCCCTCAAGAATGCCTTCTCTTTTGATGCCGATGCCCTCGACTTCGATTTGAACGGTGCCTTCGACCTCAGCAGCGGCAGTTTCGATTTGAGCAGCCTCATCGACTTCTCGGATTTTTCCCTCGACATCGACGAGCTGCCCGACATCGACCTCAGCGACGCCTTTGCAGAGCTGGACCTCTCCGTCTCGCCGGAGGCTCTGCAGGAGCTCGTGCAGAAGATCTTCAAGGACTATAAAAAGTATATCATCGGCAACGGCATCCTCAACTTCAAGAAGTGGAGCTTCTCTGCCTACCTCAAGACCGAGCGGTTTCAGAAGCTGATGGCCGAGTCCATGAAAGACCTCGTTGACCCGGACAAGCTGCAGGGCCAGCTCTCGAGCGCTCTGCAGACCACCATCCGGACCGTAATGGAGACCTACTCCGACCAAATCACAGAGGTGCTGAAAAGCCAGCTGGACGCTGCCATCCAGAAGGGCATCGTCACCTTCCAGGACCAGATACAGTCCCAGCTCAAGACGGCCATCCAGCAGAACATCGGCAAGCTGAGCAGCCAGATGGAGAGCGCCATCAAGATCGACGCATCGGCTTTCCAGAAGGCCATCCAGCTCAATATGACCGCCTCCGAGCTGACCGAGCTGATGCGCTCCACCCTCCGCTCCTCTTCCGCCACCTATGAGGCCAACCTGACGGCCTTCGGCTACGCGGACGAGGCCGTCCCCAGCCAGATCAAGATCTATCCGAAGGATTTCGCCAGCAAGGCCGTCATCCTGGAAAAGCTGGATGCCTACAACGCCGGGATGTCTGCAAAGGGTGAAGACGAAAAGATGGTGCAGTACACCGACCTCGTGGGTACCCTGATGACCAGCGTGACCGAGATCGTGGACATGATCAGCAGCATGATGGTGGCCTTCGTCTCCATCTCGCTGGTCGTCTCCTCCATCATGATCGGCGTCATCACCTATATCAGCGTCCTCGAGCGCCGGAAGGAGATCGGCATCCTGCGCGCCATCGGCGCTTCCAAGCGGAACGTCTCCGAGGTATTCAACGCAGAGACCTTCATCATCGGCCTCTGCTCGGGCGTCATGGGCATCGTCCTCAGCGAGATACTGCTCATCCCCGGAAACATCATCATCCAGAAAGTCTCCGGCACTTCGACCCTCGTTGCCTCCCTGCCCGTGGATGCAGCCCTCTTCCTCGTGGCACTGGCTACCCTGCTCACCATTCTGGCCGGCATCATCCCGGCCCGCGGCGCAGCCAAGTGCAACCCCGTCAAAGCCCTGCGCGCCGAGTAAACCCCAGAGATCTCATTCCCGGTATCCTTTCCGCTCCGGCGGCAGGGATACCGGGATTTTTTCGGCTTATTTTTGCTCCGGCCCGTCGGTTCAGCTTGTATCCATCCTGCATGAGAACGCGCTTTTTTGCTCTAAAAGTTACAAAAGAGTACGGTCGTCCCGGGAGATTCTGACGTGTACCGGGAATTACCGGAAATCAATTTGCTTTTCGCTCTGCGGGCAAATCAACCTGCACAAAGGAGGGTTGATTTGTTATGCAATTCTGCCAAAAGTGTTTTGAGGTTATTGATTTATTCCACAAATTATGCCATACTATAGTCACTGAAACCGTTCCCGACATCGTTCCCGCACGATTTCAGTAAAAACCAGAACTTCGACCGAAAGAGAGGTGCTTCCCGGAATGCCGAACATGACCATCAAAGACATTGCCCGTCTGAGCGGCTGTTCCGTCAGCACCATCTCCCGCGTCATCAATGACCGGCCGGATGTGCGTCCCGAAACGAAAGAAAAGGTGCTTCAGATGATGCGGGAGTCGGGCTTCGTGCCAAACACCAACGCCCGGCAGCTGAAGATCCAGCAGTCCCGCAGCCTCGTCTTTGTGGTCAAGGGTACCCGGAACCTCTTCTTCTCGGACTTCCTCGTTCAGCTGCAGCGGGCCGCGACCCTCTACGGGTACAGCGGCATCGTCTCCTACCTGGACGAGAATGCCAACGAGATAGACGCCGCCCAAAAGATCCTGCGGGAGATAAAGCCCAAAGGCATGATATTCCTCGGCGGCAGCGTGGCGAACTTCCAGCAGGGCTTTGCGAACATCACCGTCCCCTCGGTGCTGACGACGCTGGTCTCCGACGAACTGGATTTCCCGAACCTCTCGATGGTGGGCGTGGATGACCGGGCTGCGGCCCGCACCGCCGTCTCCCACCTCATCGCGCAGGGTCATCGGAAGATCGCAGTTCTCGGCGGTCCGACCACCAGCTACCCCAGTCGGATGCGCCGCCTCGGCGCACAGGATGCCATGGAGGATGCCGGGCTCACCTTTGACGACCGGCTCTACGGCCTGTCCAACTACGATTTCGAGTCTGCCTACCACGCCATGAACAGCCTGCTGGCCCGACGGGCCGAGTTCACCGCCCTGTTCGCCATGAGCGATGTCATCGCTTTCGGTGCCATCCGGGCGCTGGTGAGCGCCCGGTTCCGGGTGCCGGAGGATGTATCGGTCATCGGCTTCGACGGCATCTCGATGTCCCGCTACTGTGTGCCGGTGATGACCACCATCGTCCAGCCCGGCGAGCAGATCGCGCTCCAGAGCATCGAGCTGCTGGTGCGGCAGATCGAGCATGGCGCCCCGGCCCAGAAGATCACCCTCCAGCCTGAGCTGCAGGTCGGTGAGAGCGTAAGGGCTGTCTGATTTATTTCGTCTCATTTCCGCTGCCAGGCGGAATGTGTATATCACATGATGAAGAAGGAGAACAATTATGAAAAAAATGATCTCTCGTCGTAATTTCCTGAAGGTCGCCGGCGCTTCTGCTGCCGCCCTCGGTCTGGCTGCCTGCGGTGGTTCCTCCAGCAGCACCGCTGCTTCCACCGCCAGTTCTACCGCAGCTTCTGCCGCTCCCGCAGCTGCCGGCAAGGTCTACTACCTGAACTTCAAGCCCGAGCAGGATCAGGCCTGGCAGGATCTGGCTGCTTCCTACACCAAGCAGACCGGCGTGCCTGTCACCGTCGTGACCGCCGCTTCCGGCCAGTATGAGACCACCCTGATGAGCGAGATGGAGAAGAGCGAGGCTCCTACCCTGTTCCAGGTCAACGGCCCTGTGGGTCTGGCAAACTGGAAGGACTACTGCCTTGACCTGTCCGGCAGCGATGTCTACGGCCAGCTGACCAGCGACTCCTTCGCACTGAAGGACGGCGACGCCGTTACCAGTATCGCTTACGTCATCGAGACCTACGGCATCATCTACAACAAGGAGCTGCTGACCGCCGCCGGCTACACCCAGGACGACATCAAGGGCTTCGATGACCTGAAGAAGGTCGCCGACGACATCCAGGCCCGCAAGGCTGAGCTGGGCGTCGATGGTGCTTTCACCTCCGCCGGCATGGACGGTTCTTCCGACTGGCGCTTCAAGACCCATCTGGCAAACCTGCCCATCTACTATGAGTACAAGGCTGACGGCATCGGCTCCACCGACGCCATCAAGGGCACCTACCTCGACAACTACAAGAAGATCTGGGACCTGTACATCACCGACTCTACCTGCGACCCCAAGCTGCTGGCTTCCAAGACCGGCAACGACGCTGTGGCTGAGTTCGTGGGCAAGAAGGCCGTCTTCTACCAGAACGGCACCTGGGCCTACAGCGATGTGAAGGATCTGGGCGACGACAATCTGGGCATGCTGCCCATCTACATCGGCGCTGAGGGCGAGGAGAACCAGGGCCTGTGCACCGGCTCCGAGAACTTCTGGTGCGTCAACAACACCTCCTCCGATGAGGACATTCAGGCTACTCTGGACTTCCTGAACTGGTGTGTCACCTCCGACGAGGGCACTTCCGCTATGGCCGATGACATGGGCTTCGTCATCCCCTTCAAGGCCGCCAAGGACTCCACCAACCCCCTCATCGCCATCGCCAACGATTACGTTGCCGCTGGCAAGACCAGCGTGGACTGGTGCTTCTCCACCATGCCTTCCGAGGAGTGGAAGAACGGCGTCGGCTCTGCACTGACCGCTTACGCAGCAGGCACCGGCAGCTGGGACGATGTGGTCACTGCCTTTGTGGACGGCTGGGCCAAGGAGTACAAGCTGGCCAACGGCTAAGCGCACTCCTTCTTCCGCAATAGCTGGATAACGGGGAGGCGGGCGATGTGTTCGCCCGCCTCCCCTTCTTTTTCAGGAGGTATATCATGCAAAAGGCCATCAGTAAATATTGGCCGGTGTTCGTACTGCCCACCCTGCTGGCGTTCATCATCGGCTTCATCTGGCCCTTCATCTGGGGCATCTATCTTTCCTTCCAGCGTTTCACCACCGTGAGCAAGACCACCTTCGTGGGCCTGCAGAACTACATCAACGTCTTTTCGGACGAGACCTTCCTCCACGCCTTTGGGTTCACCGCTGCCTTTACGGTGGTAAGCACCGTGCTCATCAATGTGTGCGCCTTCGCCATCGCGCTGGTGCTCACCCGCGGCATCCGCGGCACCAACCTCTTCCGCACCGTCTACTTCATGCCGAACCTCATCGGCGGCATCCTGCTGGGCTACATCTGGCAGATCCTGCTCAACGGTGTGCTGGCCAACCTGCAGAAGCCTCTGCTGGCGCTGGACGCCAAGGCCGGTTTCGTCGGTCTGGTCATCCTGATGTGCTGGCAGCAGATCGGCTACATGATGATCATTTATGTGGCTGGCCTGCAGAGCGTCCCCGGCGACCTTATCGAGGCTGCGAAGATCGACGGCGCAAATGACCGTGAGATCCTGTTCAAGATCAAGATCCCGATGGTCATGCCCAGCGTCACCATCTGCACCTTCCTCACCCTGACCAACAGCTTCAAGCTGTTCGACCAGAACGTGGCCCTGACCGCCGGTGAGCCTGCCAACGCCAGTGAGATGCTGGCCCTGAACATCTACAACACCTTCTATGGCCGCTCCGGCGCTCAGTGGAAGGGCATCGGCCAGGCAAAGGCCGTGGTGTTCTTCCTCGTCGTCGTGGTCATCTCGCTCATCCAGCTCAAGTTTACCCGCTCCAAGGAGGTGCAGCAGTAATGCCGAAAGATAAAAAAATGTGGGACAACATCCTCACTGTCATCATGAGCCTGCTGTGCCTGCTCTGGATCTACCCCATCGTCCTGATCTTGCTGAACAGCCTGAAAATGGAAGGCACCTTCACCACTTCCACCGTCTTCAAGCTGCCTACGGCTGAGACCTTCGCGGGCCTTAGCAACTACATCTACGGCGTCACCAAGATGGGCTTTCTGTCCAGCCTGGGCTACAGCCTCGTCATCACCGTGTCCAGCGTGGCCCTCATCCTGCTGTGCTGCTCCATGACCGGCTGGTACCTCACCCGCGTGAACAACAAGCTGAGCAAGTTCATGAATCTGCTCATCGTCTTTTCCATGGTCGTCCCCTTCCAGATGGTCATGTTCACCCTGTCCAAGACCGCTGACACCCTCAAGCTGAACACCCCCTGGAACATCTGCATCATCTATCTGGGCTTCGGTGCCGGTCTGGCCGTGTTCATGTTCACCGGCTTTATGAAGAGCGTCCCCATCGAGATCGAAGAGGCTGCCATGATCGACGGCTGCAACCCCATCCAGATCTTCTTCAAGATCGTCTTCCCCATCCTCAAGCCCACCATGATCTCCACCGCCATCCTTGAGACGATGTGGGTCTGGAACGACTACCTGCTGCCCACGCTGGTGCTGGACATCAAGAAGTACCGCACCATCCCCATGGCTATCCAGTATTTCCGCGGCGGCTATGGCCGCGTCGAGCTGGCCCCCATGATGGCCTGCATCATCATCGCCATCATCCCCATCATCATCCTTTACATGACCTGCCAGAAGTACATCATCGAGGGTGTCGTGGCAGGCGCTGTCAAGGGTTAAAACAAGGAGGTTCCAGCCATGCGTGCAAGCGGCATTCTGATGCCCGTCTTCAGCCTGCCGGGTCCTTACGGCATCGGCACGCTGGGAGATGAAGCCTTTGCCTTCGTCGATTTCCTTGCGGCTGCAAAGCAGACCTACTGGCAGATACTCCCCATCGGCCCTACGGGCTACGGGGACAGCCCCTACCAGAGCTTTTCTGCCTTTGCCGGCAACCCCTACTTTATCGATTTCCGTCTGCTGGCAGCGGACGGCCTCCTCACCGAGACTGAGCTGCCCGCGCCCCAGCCGGTGGGTCCCGTCGATTACGGTGCGCTCTACCAGCAGCGGCCCGTGGTGCTCCATAAAGCGGCTGACCGCCTACTGGCTTCCCCCTCCCCGGCCTATGAGGCTTTCTGTGAGGCCCAGAGCGGCTGGCTCGAGGACTATGCCCTCTTCATGGCCGTCAAGGCCGCGCAGGGGCAGGCCGGTCTCGCCGACTGGCCCGACGACCTGCGCACCCGGGAGCCTGCGGCCCTCGCCGCCGCCAAAAAGCGGCTGGCCGTCGAGGTGGACTACTACAAGGCCGTGCAGTTCTTCTTCTACACCCAGTGGAACGCCCTCAAGGCCTACGCCAACAGCCACGGCATCCAGCTGGTGGGCGACATTCCCATCTACGTCAGCCCCGATTCCAGCGACCTCTGGACCCACCCGGAGCTGTTCCAGACCGACGGTGCCGTCCACCTGACCAGCGTTGCCGGATGTCCGCCCGACGCCTTTGCCGCCGACGGTCAGCTCTGGGGCAACCCGCTCTACGACTGGCCCCGCCACGAGGCCGAGGACTTCCTCTGGTGGAAGCAGCGCATCAAACACGCTACTTCCATCTACGACGTCGTCCGCATCGACCATTTCCGGGGTTTCGAGAGCTACTACTCTATCCCCGCCGGGAACAAGACCGCTGCGGGCGGTCACTGGGAGAAAGGCCCTGACCGCGCCTTCATCGACGCCATCCACAAGGCGCTGGGCGAGGGCGGCATCATCGCCGAGGACCTGGGCTATCTGACCCCCGAGGTCAAGGCCATGCTGGCCGCAAGCGGCTACCCGGGCATGAAGATCATGCAGTTTGCCTTCGACAGCCGCGAGCCGGGCAACTACCTGCCCTACACCTACCCCCGCAACAGCGTGGTCTACACCGGCACCCACGACAACGTGACCGCCGAGGGCTGGCGTCAGAGCGCCAGCGCCGAGGATGTGGCCTATGCCTGCCGCTACCTGCGCTGCGCACCGGAAGACCTCACGGAGGCCATGATCTGCGCCTGCCTTTCCTGCGTGTCGGACATGGCGGTCATCCCGCTGGCCGACTGGCTCCATCTGGACGCTGAGGCCCGCATCAACACCCCCAGCACCCAGGGTGCCAACTGGCAGTGGCGGCTCACCCGGCCGCTCACCCCGGCCCTCAGCGCTCACATCGCTGAGCTGACCGCACTGTACCACCGTGTGCCGGGCGAGGAACTTTAAGCTTTCCCCATTTTTCTCCGATTCATCCTGATAGCAGCAGCGCCCTGCCTGCCGTTCCCTCACCGGACAGCAGCCGGGGCGCTGCTGTTTTCCGCGCCTTTTGCCGAAATTTTAACACAACATTTTTTCGGAGCCTTTTCCGGGGCATTCCCTTTATATTTTAGCGTTTTTCCGTCCGTTTCGCTTGATTTTTGTGCTTTGGCGCCCCAAATCCCGTTCCGATTCTGTTTCTGCGCTCTCTTGTTGTTTTTCGGCAGTTATGCTATAATCCAGATAGTTTAGTCTCCGTCTCCGGCGGAGCGTATGTGTGAAAGGAGCATTCCCCTATGGAACTTACATATCAGAGTCCGATGATGCCGGCTGCTTATGCCGTCATCTCTGCCGACGAGATGACCTACATCGACGGCGGTGCCCTTCAGATCGGTTCTTACCTCATCGAATTTCACCCCGAGAACCTCCTCACTGCCGCTGTGAACTTCACGGTCAACTTCGCCCAGCTGATGGGCAAGGCTGCCCTTACGGCGGCTGTGGGCGGTCTGCTTCTGATGCACGAGGACGGCCTGACCCTGTCCCAGTCGGTCTCCTATTACTGGGACGGCCAGAACAAGGCCGGCAAAGCTGCCACTGTGGCGGTCGGCGCTCTCGCTGGCTGGTACGGCGCAATGCAGGCTATCCAGATCTATAACACGGTCAAGTCCATCTTCATTGAGCTCAAGAATGCTTACGCCCAGACCAAGGCAAATATTGCCGCGTCCCAGCAGCAGGATGCTGGCATCACCGACCCCATCGTGGCTGCAGCTGCCTGAGTCTGTTTGATTTGACGGAGTGATAGAAAGGAGTCGTTTATGAAACGCATCCAGATGCCTTCTTCCTATGCTGTTGTACCGGACGGAGAAAAAGCCCTTCTTGGCGGCGGCGGCGCATTTCGTGACGCATGGACCTCATTTACGGACCATCTCCGTTTCACTGATTTCTTCTTTAGAGGTGGACTGCTCTCTCTCTCCATCTCGTTCATTCCGAAGCTGCTGTTCAATGTGGTCAAGGCCGGCTTCAATGCCGTGGAAGGCGTCCACACCTTCTTCTTCGGCGGACCGAGCAAGGCTGCAGAAGACCTTCAGGCCTACAAGAACGATATGAGCGCTCTGCGTGCAGACGCAAAGTCTCAGCGCGGCTGACCTTTCCAAAAACAAAAGAATGCCCTGCGGCGGTGGACTCTCACCATGCCGCAGGGCATTCTTTTTGTGTTTTACATGACCCGCACGGCTCCCTGTTCCCGCAGCGAGAGCAGATAGCAGCAGCCCGGGCCGAACAGCGCCTCCATCGCGGCGCAGTAGCGCTTTACCAGCGCATCCGGTACAAAAGCCTGGATCGTTCCGGCAAAGCCGCCGCCCTGCATCCGCCATGCACCGCCGGTGCCTGCAAGGATGCTCTGGCTGATGGCCAGAGCCGCCGACAGCCCCTGATGCTTCGGCGAAGAAGCGCAGTAGACATTCTGGCAGCACTCAAAGGACGAGTGGCCGCTCTTTTCCACCAGCCGGGCAAAGGCGGCAAAGTCTCCCGCCGCAAGAGCAGCTCTCTGGGCAAGGGTACGGGCATTCTCCTCAAAATAGTGGATGGCACGCAGCACGGCGCGGTCGCCGCATTGCTCCCGCAGGCGGGGCAGCTCCTGCCAGAAGCGTTTCTCGTCCACCTCGCCCAGCACCTTGCCGCCCAGACAGGCCGCCACGGCTTCCATCTCGTTCCGGATGGCCGCGAACTCGCCGGTCAGCTCGCTGTGGCTGGCGCGGGTATCGGTGACGCAGAGGGTCATGCCCTCGGGCAGGACGCCGTCGGCATGTATCTTCTCGATCTTCGGTGCCGTCGGGTCGGCGAAATCCGCAAAGAGCACCCCGCCCACGGCGCTGGTCAGCTGGTCCAGCAGGCCGCTGGGCTTGCCGAAGTAGGTATTCTCCGCAAACTGGCAGATGCGGGCCAGCGCAGGGGCGTCCAGGCCGCAGCCGTATTCTGTGTTGAGGATCATGGCCACGCCCATCTCAAAGGCTGCTGAGCTGGACAGTCCCGAGCCCCGCAGCACATCGCTGGCCGTGTAGGCATCGAAGCCGCCCACATCGCAGCCCTTTGCCCGGAAGCCCTCCGCGATGCCCCGGATGAGGCTGGCCGAGTGGGTGCTCTCCCCCTGCTGCGGCTCCTCTTCGGTCAAATCAATGACGTCCAGCTTGTTGAAGCCACGGGACTTGACCCGGATGAAGCCATCCTCGTTCCGGGACGCCACCGCCACAAGGTCCAGCGTGACCGCACCCGCAAGGCCGTAACCGTGCTGGTGGTCGGTGTGGTTGCCGCCAAGCTCCGTGCGGCCCGGGGCCGAATAGACCTGCACCTGCCGCCCCGGCCCATAGTAAAGCTCAAACTGCTCGAGGGCCGCACCATAACGGCTGCGCTGGCGGGCCAGGACCTCCTCGCTGCCGCCGTAGAGCGCGGCCAGCGCGGCGTCCCACCTCCCTGCTGCGATCTGTTCTCTGAGCTGCCTGCTGGTTGCCATCCAGAACCCCTCCCTGCACTCTCTGCAATGTTCGGTTTGTTACCGCTATTGTAATGCATCCACTGCCATTTTGCAATTTCAACCCGCAAAAAAAGTAATTTTCGGTGTCCAGCCCAAAGAATAAGATGTACTTTTGTTGAATTTGCGGGGGCAGATGTGGTATACTCAGGCTATAGAGCCAACAGGCAGGAGGGAACCGCAATGGCAGACGTCTACAAGCAGTCGTTCAAGCAGAACTACACCAACAACATCGAGCTGTCCATCTTCAACTGCGGTCTGGAGCGCTGTGCTCCGGGGCAGACCTGGGGTCCCGGCATCCGGGACCACTACCTCATCCATCTGGTCGTCTCGGGCAAGGGCGTGTTCGAGGTCGGCGGGCGCACCTACGAGGTAGTGCCGGGCGATCTGTTCTTTGCCCGCCCCAGCCAGCTCATCCGCTATACTGCCGACGAGGCCCAGCCGTGGGAGTACAGCTGGGTCGGCTTCAACGGTGCCTGCGCCCACAAGCTTGCGGCGCAGCTGCCTTTCACCGACGCTGCCCCCGTCCACCACACCCAGGACCTGGAGGGGATGCGGGCGGCCCTGAGCAGCATCTACTCGTCCCGCGGCCTGCAGCCCCAGGACGAGGCTGCGATGGTGGGCTATCTCTACCTCTTCATCGCCGCCCTGATGCGGGAGACCAGCGAGAGCCGCCCCCACAGCACCTCTTCTTCCAGCCAGTATGTCCTGAACGCCATCAAGTACATCCAGTTCAACTACTCCCACGACATCTCCATCGACGATGTCGCCAAGAGCGTCGGCGTCTCCCGGAGCCATCTGTACCGGGTGTTCATGCTCAATGTGGGCAAGAGCCCCATCGACTATCTGACCGAATACCGGGTCAACGAAGCCTGCAAGCTGCTGCGCAGCGGCACACTGTCCATCGCCGAGGTGGCGGCATCGGTGGGCTTCCTCGACCAGTTCTATTTTTCGCGGGTGTTCAAGCGCGCCAAAGGTGTGCCGCCCAGCAAGTATATGACCTCGCAGGCTGACGCAGACGTCCAGCCCGCCCCTGACGAGACATAAGGAGAGATCATTCCATGCCCTTACAGAAAAACCAGCTTCTCACCCTCCGCATCGAGCGTCTTTCCAGCGACGGCAGCGGCGTTGCCCACTCGCCGGAGGGCGAGGCCGTCTTCGTCCCGGGTACTGCCCCCGGCGATGAGGCTCAGGTGCGTATCGTCAAGGACTGCGGCCGGTATGCCTTCGGCATCCTGGACAAACTGCTCACCCCTTCGCCTGACCGCATCCCGGTGGACTGTGCTGTCGCCGGCCCCTGCGGCGGCTGCAGCCTGCGGCATATGGACTACGCCGCCGAGCTGCGGGCCAAACAGGAGAGCGTCGCCGACGCCTTCCGCCGCATCGGCGGACTGGATGTGCCGGTGCTGGATGCCCTTCCCTCCCCCGAGGTGGACCGCTATCGCAACAAGGTACAGTTCCCGGTGGGCCGCGACAAAAACGGTGCGCCCTGCATCGGCTTTTACGCCGGCCGTACCCACCGCATCGTCCCCTGCCCCGATTGCAGATTACAGCCCGGCGTCCTGAACGACATCGGCAACGCGCTCTGCAGCTTCTTCGCCTCCCACGGCATCCAGCCCTACGACGAGGAGAGCGGCAAGGGCCTTGTTCGGCATATCTTCCTGCGCCGGGGTACCCACAGCGGCCAGATCATGGTCTGCCTCGTCTGCACCCGCCCGAAGTTCCCCCACAGCGAGGAGCTCGTGACCGCGCTGCGGGAGCAGTTCAGCGATATTGCGTCCGTCCTCATCAATGTCAACGCCAAGAAGACCAACGTCATCCTCGGCGAGGAGACCGTCTCGCTCTACGGCCCGGGCTACATCGAGGATACTCTCTGCGGTGTGCCGGTCCGACTCGGCCCCCTCTCCTTCTACCAGGTCAACACACTGGCCGCTGAGCGGCTCTACGGCATCGCTGCCGAGTACGCCCAGCTGGAACCCTCGGACGTTCTGCTCGACCTCTACTGCGGCATGGGTACCATCGGTCTCTCCATGGCCGACCGCTGCCGGGAGCTCATCGGCGTGGAGATCGTGCCCGAGGCCATTGACAGCGCCAAGGCCAATGCCGCCCGGATGGGCGACGCTGTTGCCGCCAAGAGCCGCTTCTTCTGCGCCGACGCCGGTCAGGCCGCCGCCCGCCTCGCCGCTGAGGGCCTGCGTCCTGATGTCATCATGCTCGACCCGCCCCGCAAGGGCTGCGACGAGACGACCCTTTCCGCCGTCGTCCAGATGTCCCCCCGCCGGGTGGTCTACGTCAGCTGCAACCCGTCCACCGCCGCAAGAGATGCCGCATGGCTCGAAGAGCATGGGTATCACGCGGAGAAGGTGCAGCCGGTGGACCTTTTTCCCCGAACACGGCATTGTGAGTGTATCACGGCATTTGTCCGCATGAAATAAGGATTTTCGGCATTTTCAAGGCGTGAAAAATGCCGATTTGCCACCCATTTGCCACCATTGAACTTTGAACATGAAAAAGAGGGTTGAACCGTTGAACTTTTCAGCGGCTCAGCCCTCTTTTTCGTTATGATGTTTTCTTCTGCCCTATCGCCTGTTCAAAGATGTCAACAGAACGATTTGCCATTGTTTCCGTATCGTGTACATAGGTTTGCAGGGTTGTTTGAATGTTGGCGTGTCCCAATCTGGTTTGAACGTCCTTTACATCTGCCCCCGATTCAATCAGAATCGTTGCGTGAGTGTGCCGCAAAGAGTGATAATCAAACGCAAGCAACAGTTCATCGTGAATGATTCTGGAACAGTGCTTGAAGGTGTTCGTTGATGTATACTGCCCATTTTCCGCAATGCAGACCAGCTTGACCCGTGGGAGCGCAGATTGTAAGCACTTCTGAACTGGTACGATTCTTTGCATTTCATTGCCCTTTTCATCCAGTTCTTTCTTGATTACATGAATCGTGTAGTATTCACCATACTTCAATTCATTCTCCATCTGGGTGGTGCGTTCCTGTTTCAACGCTTGATACAGCGTTTCACCAAACTTGACCGTTCTGCTGGAAGATTGCGTTTTGGGCGTGGTAAAGTACCACGATGAGCGCAATTCTTTTTTGCCTTTCTTCTCTATCACCTTACGAACGTCTGCCCCAAAGTTCCGCACAACAACTTGTTTGTTTACCGTCAATTCCCGTTTTTCAAGGTCAATATCATCCCACGTTAGGGCAAACGCTTCTGAAATGCGCAACCCGGTATAGAAACCAATCATCAACGGGATGTGAAACCGTGACCCAACCGGGAAGCGTTCAATGATTCTATTCCAATCGTCCATTGTAAGAACGATGCGTTCACGGGGTTTACGCTCTATCTTAGGGAACTTCACATAGCGCATAGGATTTACGGAAAGGTAGTGCATGGGTTCAACCGCATAATCCAAAGATGCACCAAACACAGACAGAATACCGACAACCGAACTTTTTGCCAGACCGTTCAGCTTCAGACTGTTAGCGTACTCTTGCAGGATTGCCGAAGTAATAGCCTTTAACCGATACTGCCCGTACTTGGGCTTCAAATGCCCCTCTATGATTCGTAAGTAATTTACTTGGGTACTGTACTTCAGATTCGGCTTGCAGTACAGATCATACCACTGATCCAGATAATCCGACACGGTGATTTCAGACGGTGTAAAGACTGCCCCGGCGTTATTGTATTCATTGATTGCCTTGGCAAGTGCGGTTTCAGCTTCTTTCTTTGTCTTAAAGCCGCCTTTTTCTTTTTTCTGCCGCTTACCGTCTATCTTCCCCAAATCGAAATAGTAAGACCATGTTGCGCCGCGTTTTCTTGTTCCTCCTGTCATAATAAACACATCCGTTCCACTAAATTTAGAACCGATGTGTTTATCAATCATTCTCATAAATAGATTCTTTACCGTCAAATTTTGAAAACTGGTATCTGATATAGTCTAAAACCGCTGTTTCAATAAAATCATAATCATCCGGGCTGATTGCCTTGGTATTGATTGAAAAGAACTCAACGGCTTCTTTACTGTTTAGAAGATCAGAAAGTCTTTCGCGCACAAGTGTTGCAGGTGCTTTTTGAAGTTCTGTTACATCTCGTTGTAATTTTTCGCTTATCCCGTCAGTTAAAATATCAAATTTGGTGAAAATATCTTCACCATCCAACAGACGGGAAGCATCAACATCAAGAGCGGATGCAATCTTTTCCAAGGTTTCCAAAGAGGGGTTTTTTTGTTCCCCGCTTTCGAGTTTGCTAACCATACTATAACTAACTTGGCTTTTTTCCGAAAGAACCCGCTGGCTAAAACCTTTTGATTTTCTAAGTGCTTTCAAATTTTCTGGTAAGCCCATCTACCCCACCGCCTTTGAAAAAATTATACCATCGACAGTGGGAAAAGTAAACACAATGGCTCTATATTTCGTAATATACCATTGACAATGGGAAATGTCAAGCGTATAATTGAAGCGTAAGTCCCATTGATAATGGGAGAAAGGATTGAGATATGAATACGAATTTGAAAATTGCAAGGGTGAAATGTGGATTGACCCAAAAGGAGCTTGCCAACAGCGTTGGCGTTACAAGTAAGTATGTTTCTCTGATTGAGCGCAAAAATTTGAAGCCATCCCCGGCGGTTATGGAAAAAATCTCCAAGTGTGTAGGTGAACCCATCCAAAAGCTGTTTTTTAGTGAGTTATGAATATTCTGTGCAAGAAAGAAGTGATAAACAAGAATGAATCCTAAGTTTATAGAGTTTAATGGGAAGCACCCCGCCGCACCAAAGGATGAGCGGGTATACTGCGACCACCCCCGGAAAAGCTGGAAAAGCTACGGTGCTTCTTACAGATTCGGTATTGCTAAATTGGATATTGACGATTACGACCACAAAACCGGGGAGCTGATTGAAGCGATTCGCGGTAAGCCCCGGAGTGATGCAGTAATCTCCATGCTGGATTTCTTAAAAATCCCTTATAATGCTATCCAGACAGAACACGGAAAACAAATCTTTCTTCTCGTTCCGTCCGATATGGAGCGAAAGCATAAAATCAACTGGTATTGTGCTTTAGGTATCAAAGGCGAATGGAAGTTTCCAGAATCAGACGATCATATTCCACTTGTAATCAACGGAATTGAACGAAAGTTCATTAGAGGTTCTCTTACCAATAATAATATCGGTGAATTTCCGATGTTTTTTCTTCCCTTGCAGAAATCCAAAAACAAGCCGTTTGATTTGGACTTTCCAAAAGGCAACAGAACGCAAAAATTGGGTGCATATGTGTTCTATCTGATAGGTAAGGGCTTTACAGCAGAACAGGCATTTGAAACCATTCGGCTTATGAACCAGTTCGTGTTTGAAGAGCCTATCCCGGAAGATATACTTGATGCACAGATTTTGAACGAAAGTACATTAAAAAAAAGCGCAGGAACAGCAGCAGACCAGAGAAAACAAGAATATCTCACAGTCTGATCTTGCCAAAGAAATCATTGAACGGTTCAACCTTATCACGGTAAACGGTGACTTTTACAGTTATGAAAGCGGCGTATATAAGCCGTTCTCTAGTGGTAAAATCACCCAATACTTAACAAAAAACTACCCAAACGCAAACAGCAACACTGAACGGGAAGTTATAAGGCACATATCCGGTTTGACCTACACCGAAGTTCCAGATGATGACGGTTCGGTAAACGTCAAAAACGGTATTCTGAAATTCGGTTCTGATAGCAAAGTGACTTTTTCCCCACACAATATGGACTATATCAGTTTTAGGCAATTCAACGCTCTATATGACCCTACTGCACAAAGTAGACTGTTGGATGATACCTTGAATATTTGGTTTGAAAACAGTTCAAAGCAAATTGAACTGTTTGAACAGTTGCTAGGTTATCTCTTGATGAACCATGTGAACTATCAAAAAATCTTCTTTTTCATTGGAGTTCCCGGAACGGGTAAAAGCACGATGTTAGAGTTGATTAGAAGATTTTGCGGAGAAGATAATGTTTCTGCCGTTCAACTGGCTGATATGGAAAGACCTTTCGGTCTTGCAGCTATTGTCAATAAAACTGCAAATATTTTCCCAGACTTAAAGAAAACCAAAGTATTGAGATCGGATATTTTCAAAATGCTGGCAGATGGTAGCCCAATACAGGTAAACCGAAAGTTCAAGCAAGAGTTCACATACTGTTTTACCGGAAAAATGATTTTTGGTATGAACAACTATCCAGACTTCTCACAAGATTTTGACGGTATCGAACGGCGGCTTGTCATTTTTGAGTTCAAACACGTTTTTACAAACGGCGATCCGCTGTATGATTCGGCAATTTTGGATAAACTTTTAGCCGACGAATGTATGTCTGCACTGCTCAATAAGGCAATTCGTGGTTATAGCAGTCTGGTTCATAACGATGGATTTATCAATACAGAGGAAAGCAAAAGAGCTTTGGAAGATTTTGTAAGCGATAATGACAATGTTGTGAAATGGTTGCGTGAATCTGAAATTGATACAGATTGGTTGCTCAATGAGCCTATCAATTTGGATTGCGGCGGTTCATATCCTACATACAGGGAATTTTGTTACAGCATCGGAGAAGAACCGAAAGAACAGAAAGACTTTTCAAGGACGATTTGCAATCGTTACGGCTGGAAAACAAGCAGAAAACGCTTTAATGGAGTTCGTTCTCAATACTTCACAAAAAAATAAATGTCCATTTGTCCACTTGAAACACTGATTTTCTTTTTAACGCATAAAGAAAATAAAAATTTGAAAAATTTTCTCTATATTAAAAAGAGTATATAATTATATATATCAAGCGGACGGATGGACAGAAACGAAGGTGATAATATGCCGATACCAATTTATCAGTTTATCAAGGACGTTGAAAAACGCAGAATAAAGGGGCTTGAAGTGCTTGTTGATCTGGACACACTGAAGACCTTTTACCCGGCGGGGATGCGCTTGAAGAATCGTCCAAAGAAGGCAATGCTTGTGGAAGACCCCCGCAGCCGGTTTAATGGTGAGTTTTGGGAAGTCTATCCAATTGCAACAACCCCCACACAAGTTTACATTGTTTGCCCGTTCTGCAAAACTGTCCATGCACATGGGAATGCAGCCGGGAATTATGAAGGATACCGGGAGCCGCATTGTTATGGTCTGCACGGTGATGGGTATTATTTCATTAAGAATGCGTCTGAACATTAAATAAAGAAGTGAGGTTGAAAAAAATGCTTGATTCTCAAATTACTTTTGAAGCTGCACGCATGAATGCCGGTCTGACCTTGAAGGAAGTTGCAAGGCGGCTGAATGTAAATGCACGGACTGTCAAGCGTTGGGAAGCATACAAGGCAACCCCCAGTGTTGACCACTTTGTTGGGCTGTGCAGGCTGTACGGATGCTCTGTGGATGCAATCAAGCTGTGAGACTACATAGAAGGTGATAGAATGAAAATCAGGGTTGCATACGCAGAGAATGAACAGGAAAAGAAGCGGCAGCATGAAGCCGCTGTGAAACGACTGTTTCCTGATACCAAAGTGAAAGAAATTGGATTAAAAGATGGCTTTTTGCATACGGTTTTGACGGTGCCAAAGCCCAAAAAATCCAGTGATTAAGCCGATTTTCGTTGACTATACCCCCTATATGTGGTATAATAGACATAGAACAATATAGGCATGAGTACCGCACCCTGTTTGTTTTGGGTGTTAGTCTTGAAATCAAGGCATGGGAATAACTGATTTTTTCGGTTATGCTCATGCCTTTTTTGTTTGCATTAGCCAACTTCAGGCGTTAATAGAAGGGAGATTTGAAGATGGAAGATAATACCATCAATCAGAACACGAACCCGGCAACTGAACAGGGCGCAGGGGAAAAGACTTTCACGCAGGAAGATGTAAACCGCATTGTTGGCGAACGTCTTGCAAAAGAAAAGGCCAAGAACAGTGGTGAAGCAGATTTTGCGAAAAGGGAGCAGGAACTTGCACGGCGTGAACTTCACATGACGGCAAAGGAATTGCTATCTGAAAAGGGCTTGCCTGTACAGATTGTGGATGCTCTTAACTGTGCAGACGAAGAAACCATGAAAAAGAGCATTGAAACATTTGAGAAAGTATTTGCAGATTACAAAGCGAATGCCACACAAGCCAAATTCAAAGGATGCCGCCCCGGTGCCAGTCAGGCCCCTAGTTCTGAATTGGCGGGCGATATGGAATTGAGAAAGGCTATGGGGCTTCGCACTTAACGAAAGGAAGCACAAAACATGGCTATCAATCTCGCAACTAAATTTTTACCGTATGTTGATGAAAAGTTCAGCACGGAAAGCAAAAAGAGCCTTCTGACCAATCAGGATTTCGATTGGACGGGCGCACATACTGTGAAGGTGTACAAGGTCAGCACTTCCGCAATGAACGATTACAGCCGGAACACGTCGGACGGTTTGACCGGTTCCCGCTATGGTGTGGTAAAAGATTTGGATGCAACCACGCAGGAAATGACCCTCACTAAAGACCGTTCTTTCACCTTCGCAATCGACAAGCTGGACACTGACGAAACTGCACAGAATCTTCAGGCGGCTTCCGCTCTGGAACGCCAGCTTCGGGAAGTCGTGATTCCTGAAGTGGACGCATATACCTATGGCGTTATGTGCGCCAATGCGGGCAATAAACCCACTGCAAAGGCTCTTACCAAAGAGAATATCTATCTTGAAATTCTCGCAGCAAACAACGCTCTGGACAATGCAGAGGTGCCGGAAACGGGCCGCATTGTCGTTGTCACGCCGGATGTGTATGTGCTGATGAAGCAGTGCAAGAACATTACCATGGAAACTGACATCGGTAATGATCTTCGCCTGAAGGGTGTGATTTCTAATCTTGATGGTGCAATGGTCATCAAGGTTCCGGCAAACCGTCTGCCGAAGAACTTTGGCTTTATGGTTGCCCATCCGTCTGCAACCGTTGCCCCCACTAAGCTGGAAGACTACAAGATTCATGTAGACCCGCCGGGCATTAGAGGCTCTCTGGTTGAAGGGCGCATTTGCTATGATGCCTTTGTTCTGGATAACAAGGTAAAGGCCCTGTATTATCAGGCACAGACGGAGTAAACACAAAAGTGTTGATATGCCGGGATGCTCTTTGGAGAGTGCCCCGGCATATTTTATAAAGAAGGTGTTCAAATGAAAACGGTAGACCGCCTAATTGTAAAAGCCAAAAAGAAATGTGGTACAGAAAGCCTTATCACGGGTTTTGTATGCCCGATAGGGTTTGATTCGTGGGTTGCACGGACACATATTGGGAATAGCGCACACGCTGGACGGTTGCGAATTGTAACGTGTGGGCAGTTTAATTCTATTGATGCTGCCGTTGATGCAATCCATGCTTTAGGGGAACAATACCCAAATAATAAAGATGCAGTGATTTTTATAGAAGATGTTTTTCAGTAAAGGGGTGATATGATGGCAAAGCGAAATCTTAAACTTGATACCCCGGATAATATCAGAAAGGCCCTTGCAAAGGTGGCAAATATGACCTATAAGGGCGAACTGGATACCAAGACGGCAAATAGCATCATATTGGCCTGTAACGCCATTCTAAGTGGAATCCGAACGGATGAACAGGAAAAGAAGTTGATTGAACTGGAACGCATTTTAAGCGAATAGGAGCCGCTGCCATGACTGCAAAGGAGTATTTGGAACAAATCCGCAGGTTGCGAGTTATTGTTGAACAGTGCAAAAAAGAAAAGGCCTTTTTGGAACATCTGCAAATGATGCACCTTACCAACGAACAAACGAAAACGCATTGTCAGATGCTTGAAAAAGAAGTCAGTGCAAAGATTGCTGAACTGCTGCCGGAAATTGAAATGCGTGCAAAACAAATTGAGCAACTGAGCAATTTGAAGCATTTTGAAATTCTCTATCAACGATATGTTATGCAAAAGAGCATGGTAGCGATAGCGGATGATATGCACTATTCGTACCGCCATACGATAAATCTACATACACAGGCCCTTGAAGCGTTTGAAGCAATCTATCACAATAAACGACAGGAGAGCGCAGAATATGGGAAAATATGAATTGCTGATTGGCACAGGTAAAACAGAAGGATTTGTTCCATCTGTTCAGGAAGATGCAACACTGTCCCTTCACCGGCGGAGTACGCCCGGCAGGTTGTCTTTTAGTATGTTGAAGAACACAGCACCGGCATTTGAAGAAGGTGCCCCGGTACATCTAAAAATAGATGGTGTGCCGGTGTTTATGGGCTATGTGTTTACCATGGAAGCAACAAAAGACCATTTTCTGACAGTGACGGCTTATGACCAAATTCGCTATTTGAAGAACAAGCAGTTTTATAAGTACACCAATAAAACAGCAACACAGTTCATTCAGATGGTTGCAGATGATTTTCACCTGAAGACGGGTGTTCTGGATGATACCGGGTATGTAATCGGCAGAAGACGTGATGACAGTTCACTTCTTGACCAAATCGAAACGGCACTTGATTTGACTCTTGCCAATGCCAAGAAAATGTTTGTGCTGTATGATGATTTTGGAAAACTGACATTGAAAAATATCGCAAACATGAAAATTCCTAATTTTCTGGTTTATGATGGAAACACGGAAGACTTCAAATATACGTCCAGCATTGACAAACAGACCTATAACAAGATCGTTCTGATGTATAACGATAGCGAAAAGGGCGCAAGAACCCCGTGTGTTGCATCGGATGAAGCGAACATGGACAAGTGGGGTGTGCTGCAATATTTCGATGAAAGTTTAACAGCAACTGAAAACGGCAAAGCGAAAGCAGAAGCATTGCTGAAACTGTACAACCGTAAAACTAAAAATCTGAAGTTGCAAGGCGTTGTTGGAAATCCCAATGTACGGCCCGGTTGCCTGATTCCCACGCTACTGGATTTGGGCGATGTGAAACTTCAGAATTATATGATGGTTGAGGAAGTCACCCATCACTTATATCTGGATGAACACAGTATGGATTTAACACTGGTTGGAGGTGGTTTTATTGCCTGACTTCAAATTACAACAACCCATATAACACGAAAAAACGCACTTTTGAAATCCGATTTTCAAAAGTGCGTTTTTTCGTTATTGGGTTTAATCCCAGTGTATGCCGTCTTTGGGGTATAACTCCAAAATGTCATAAAACTTTGAGATTTCTGAAATGCTCTTACCTTCTTTCAAGGCTGTCAGCACTTCAATTTTTTCATCCAGCAGTTCATCACTGTCCAGATTAAAAAACTGTTCCAGCTGTGGGGGGAAGATCACTTCAGAAAATAACTGTCTGACTTTTACACCTTTCACAATCATTTCACGGTTCTGACCACCTGACACGAGCGTGGTTCGGGTCAGCTCATCCAAAATATTTTTCAGCTTCATTTTACCATGTTACCAAACAAAATGCTATATCCATCTGATCACGCCTTGCCTGTTTGGAACGGATAGTGTATAATACGTTCAAAGCGGTTTAACACACTTTGAATATCGGCTTGAACATACGTTTTTCCGTTTGGTGGCAATGCCACCTGTTTGCCACCATCCCCCGACAACCGCACAAAGCCGCATGCGTATTGGTATATTGAAATCGTTGAATAAAGTTGGTTTTGAGTTCCCAGAAGTGCCCACAGCAGATTGAATTTTGAACTTTTAGCACTTTTCAATAAACACGGCATTGCGAATGTGTCATCGCGCTTTCCAAGGGCGAGATCGACTCCTGAAAAGGGATGCACTGAAGTACTTTAAGATGATTTGATTTACAATTTGCCCGTCTGGTTTTCAGGCGGGCATTTTCTTTTGCCGGAATATGGTGTTTCCACTTTTATCGTGGTACAATAGATGCAAGAATCATTTTTCAGGAGAAGCACCCTGCCATCCGATTTATAGGACACCCATTGTTGTAAAATCAGGATGTCCACCTATCACAAAAACAAGGAGCAACGTATGCCAAACGATAAGATCACCGCTGTAGGTGCCAACATTGCCGAAAAAGCCGCCATGATCTGGAACGTAGCCGATATGCTGCGGGGGCCGTTCAAGCCCCACGAGTACGGTCTGGTCATTCTGCCCATGACCGTGGTGAAGCGGTTCCACGACTGCCTGCTTCCCACCCATCAGGCGGTGCTGGACACCTACGAAAAGGTGAAAAAGCTGCAGGTCATCGACGGCTTTTTGCAGAAGGCCTCCGGTTACCAGTTCTATAACACCAGCCGCTTTACCTTCGAGACCCTGCTGGCAGACCCGGACAACATTGAGTCCAACTTCCGGGATTACCTGTCCGGCTTCTCTGCCAACGCACAGGACGTGCTGGCAAAGTTCGACTTTGACAACATCATCAAGCGGATGGTGGAGAGCAATACCCTCTACCTCGTTATCAAGGAGTTTGGCTCCGAGAAGGGCTATCTCGGCCCGGACAAGATCAGTGCCGTGGACTGCGGCTACATCTTCGAGGACTTGGTGCGGCGGTTCTCCGAGAGCTTTGGCGAGGAAGCCGGAGCGCACTTCACCAGCCGGGACATCATCTACCTGATGACCGACCTGCTGCTGTCCGAAGCCGACCTTGACACCAGCAGCATGACCGTTTACGATATGGCCATGGGCACCAGCCAGATGCTGAGCTGCATGGAGGAGCGCATCCACGAGCTGAACAGCGACATTGAGGTGACCTGCTTTGGGCAGGAGTTCAACCCCTCCACCTTCGCCATTGCCAAGGCAGACATGATGATCCGGGGCGGCGACCCCAACAATATGCGGTTCGGTGATACTCTGTCGGAGGATCAGTTTCCCGGATTCACCTTCCAGTACATCATCTCCAACCCTCCCTTCGGCATTGACTGGAAGCGAGAGCAGAAGGCGGTGGAAGCCGAGGCCGCTCGGGGCGAGATGGGGCGTTTTGCACCCGGTCTGCCCAAGATCAGCGATGGTCAGCAGCTTTTTGTGCTGAACGGCCTTGCCAAGCTGGCAAACAAGGGCAAGATGGCCATTATCCAGAACGGCTCTCCCCTGTTCAGCGGCGACGCCGGCAGCGGACCCAGCAACATCCGGCAGTATATTCTGGAAAATGACTGGCTGGACTGCATCATCCAGCTTTCCACCGATATGTTCATGAACACCGGCATCTCCACCTACATCTGGGTGCTCAGCAAGGATAAGCCCGCCCACCGTGCGGGCAAGGTGCAGCTTATTGACGCCAGCCACTGCTTCGAGCCCCGCCGCAAGAGCATCGGCACCAAGCGCAACGACATCACCGATGCCTGCCGGGAACTGATCGTCACCGCCTACGGCGAATTTGCCAACGGCAAGGTGTACGGCGACAAAAACGGCATCTATTGCGAGAGCAAGGTGTTCGAGAGCGTGGAGTTCGGCTACAACAAAATCGTTGTGGAGCGCCCCCAGCGGGACGAAGCAGGCAACATCATTCTGAAGCGCGGCAAGCCTGTGCCGGACACCAGCCTGCGGGACACCGAAAACGTACCGCTGGTGCAGGATATTGACGCCTACTTTGCCCGGGAAGTTCTGCCCTACGCCCCCGACGCATGGATCGACCACAGCAAGACCAAGGTGGGCTACGAGATCCCCATGACCCGCTATTTCTACGAGTATCAGGCACCGGAAGCCGTGGAGGATATCGTGGCACGCATCACCGCACTGGAACAGGATATCTCCGCCGGGCTGGCAGAGCTGTTCCATAAGGAGGGCTGACCATGGCACGGAAAATGAAAGACAGCGGCATTGAATGGATTGGGGAGATCCCGGAGGGGTGGGAACTCACAAAAGTAAAACGTATTTTTGATATTGGTCGTGGCAGAGTTATCTCCCAGCAGGAACTAACGTCGGTCGGTTATCCTGTTTATTCCTCTCAAACTAAAAACAATGGCTGTCTAGGATATATCTCAACTTATGACTTCGACAAAAGTCAACTCACTTGGACGACGGATGGAGTCAATGCTGGAACAGTTTTTTTGCGCGAGGGAAAGCACAACTGTACTAATGTTTGTGGAACTCTTGCTCCAAAGAACGGTACGAATGATTTACGCTATTTGAAATATGCACTCGAATATATTGCTTTCTATCATAAACGAGCAGATATAAACGGTTTCAAAATAATGAACAATGAAATGGCTGAAATTGAATTACTCTTGCCACCATTATTCGAACAGCAAAATATCGCCAATTATTTGGATTTTAAGTGTTCTCAAACTCAATCCATCCTTGAACAATCTTTATTCAGCATTGAAGAATATAAAAAACTCAAGCAGGCAGTTATTACGCAGGCTGTTACCAAAGGCGTGCGTGGTAAGCGGGAGATGAAGGATAGTGGGGTTGAGTGGATTGGGGAGATTCCAGCAGAGTGGAGCATTACAAAAATCAAGTCGGGTGTGACAAAAATCGGTAGTGGCAAAACGCCTTCGGGTGGTGCTGAGACATATACTGATTCTGGTGTAATTTTTCTTCGTAGTCAAAACGTTTATGATTGCACCTTAAATCTCGAATCTCCTACTTATATTTCACCTGAGGTTGATGCCACCATGAAATCGACCCGTGTTTTGCCTGATGATGTTCTATTAAATATCACCGGCGGTTCTATTGGCCGGTGTAGCATTGTTCCCAAAACACTCGGCTTAGCTAACGTTAATCAGCATGTCTGTATTATCCGTACAAACCCTCTTATCTTTCTTCCAAAGTATATGCAGTATTTTTGGGTTTCCACTTTGGGCCATTTAGCTATTGACCTGTATCAAACTGGCGGAAATCGTGAGGGCATGAGTGCTGACGCTATCCGCAACACACCTATTCCTTATGCGCCATTGAACGAACAAAAAGAAATCGCCGACTACCTTGATGCCAAGTGTGCCGAAATTGACGGGCTGATTGCAAAGAAGGAGCAGCTGGTGAAAGAGCTGGAAAGCTATAAGAAAAGTTTGATTTATGAGGTTGTAACAGGGAAACGAGAGGTGTAAAATGTGAGTAGCAAGAAAAAGCCTACCGTTAATCAACATATTGTTCCTCAAGCATATCTCCGAAGATTTGCTACACTCACTGAAAACAAGAACTATCAAATTGGGGTCGGGATACGAAAAAAGGACGGACGCAACTTTTTTGCAACAACACAGTCCGTTAAAAATGTAGGTTTTGTAAAAAACGTTTACGAATTTGATTGCAGAAAGGACACTCCAAATTATTGGGAAAATTACTTTGCCGAAGTAATTGAGCCTTTCTGCGGCACAGAATTATCTAATATCATTAGCAATATTGAATCATCTCAAAACGCTGCTGTTGTTTTAAGTCATGAAGATAAATGCAATCTTTCTGTATTTATTTGCCATCAAATTTTCCGCAGTCCTCAGGCATTAGAGAAATCCATACAGATTGGTCAAAAATCCATAGAGCGAGGAAAGAAAGAAGCACAATCAATACTTAAATCCTCATTTCCACCATTCCTGCATTCCCTTCTATTAAACGCTTTAGACGATGCTGACTTTTCCAAGGATGAAATCAAGGATATTTTTATGCAGTCCATGTCTGACGTCAACCGACAAGAAGAACGAACCAATGCATTACTTGATAAGATTTGGATTGTTTATGAAAATACAACTCAGCTTCAATTTATAACAAGTGATAATCCTGTATGCCGAAAAAACTGTGTTACAAAATCTTTTTCTTTTGAAGATAACACCTTAAAAGATCCAAATTCCCTCATTTTATTTCCATTATCCCCTACGATTTTAATAGAAATTACTCCCAGCCATCTTTTAGGATCGCAGCCACAAAAATATGATGGCCGAAAATTCCTATTGGGGCAAAACGATCTTTCTTTTATTGCTGGTGCAGATACCCTTCAAATATTGCAATGTCATCGACAAGTTTTTATGTCATTAAATATGCTTCAGCATCTTGATGAATTGTCGAAAGCGAGCAAAATCAATGATTGAACAAATTGTCAAGGAAATAAATATCTGCTTAGAAAATGAATGTTTTCTCTCTGCACTTGGAATGGCACTTACACTTCCTGACATTTGCGGAAAAGCAGAATATCCAACAGACGGCGTTACCAAAAGGTATATCAAATGGACAAATGAATATATTAGCGCTTATGAAAAGGATGACAGTCCGTATGGAATTGATATGCCTTATTTAAGTGGCGAGGTTCTTTATAACCTGCGCAATGCTATTCTTCATCAAGGGAATCCCAATATTGTATCTTCTGAAATCAAAGACATTCGCTGTAAAGTTGATGAATTCAACTTGGTCATTGGAAGTACTTTTTCGGGAGACACAAGCTCAGTCCATTATGGAAACGACCAGCAAATTGTTTACCGTCGACTCGATGTCAACATCGTTAATCTTTGTACAAAGCTCACCAGAACAGCAGAAGGCTACTACTGTGAAAACCATGAGAAGTTTAACTTTTTCAATTGCACAATTGATGATAGAAGAAAATTGGGATTTATAAATTTGTAATGTAGAAATTAGGAGACGTAAAATCATGAAAGAATCAGATCTTTTTAATACAGGTGTTATAGAGTGTGAAAAAGGGTCGGCTGTTTTTATCAATGATAATTATTCATTCAATTTTTTGAATGCCCTGTCAAAAAAGCCAGACATGTACGACCGAGATAAAGCTTTCTGCCTTTCTCTTCCCGCTGATGGTTTTCTCAAAGGAGTTACGCACAATGGCCATGACATAGCTATTTATTGTGGTTCTCCAGAAGAATTCGCTACTAAAGAAATACCATCTACTTTTTGCATTCATACAAACACCTATCTTATTCAATGCGGAAATCGTAGTCCTTGTGACTGGTCGCATTTTGAGGGTATTCAATTTTGCGGTGGAACATTAAATGATCTTTTCTCTAATATTCCATTTATTAAGCTTTCTGCTTCTGGTGACTCTGTCACTCCCCTTTCTAGTGTCATTTCCACACCATTTGGAGAAATAACTGTTACTATTGGGACAATATCTCAGGAGCGTCGCAGTCGTGGCGAATACACTCTTTCAAATAGAACCGTTTATATAAAACTACTTTTCGCCGAGTCTATTACAATTGCCGATATCTTCCCTCATCTAGATAATGTTTCAAAATTTATTTCTTTCTTAACCAATCATAAAAACATTGGTTTCGATGAAATCTATTTATTGAAATGGAATAAAAAATATCATACAGCTTTCAACGATGTCCAAATATTTCAAGAAAGCTATCATGAGTTTGTTCAAAAAAGTCCATGGAGCAACATTTGTTTTGATGATCTCAACGATTTTCTCTTTCCCCTACTTCAATTAGTTTACAGCCGTTCTCCTCATAATCCTTTTTGCTTTATGGATTTTTTTCCAGCCTCTTCTCGTGATGTTGGTCGAATGTCAACTGACTTAATCCATAGCATTGTTACCTGTCTAGAATGTGAGCTTTCCCGAACCAAAGCCATTAGTTCTCCTTCTGATGATAAAAATACAGCCTATATTGCAGAATCTGAAAAACTCTTTTCCCTTGTAACTGAGTTAAAAAAAGCTGTTCAAACCTATGAAAAAGAAAATGGCTCATTTTCAAAAAAGACTCATGATATGCTTATGGGGACATTGAAACATCTTTCGCTTGCAGATGCCGATAAAATCAACTTGCTCTATGATAAATATAAACACTTTTTAAGTGTTCTCTTTAGCGATTACAATTTCACTCTGGAACAATCCGACATTGAAGCTTTAATAATTCATAGAAATCGCACCACTCATGGTGTTCAACAAATTCTTGATAATCGCCTCGCAATGACTGCTTTTTATTTAATTGGTTTAATCTATTGCATGATTCTTCACAGTGTTGGTATTGACGACCCACAACTGAAAAAAATTTGTGAAAAGCATTTCTTATCAAAATAAGGAGGTCTAATCATGCCCCTCAACACCACCGAAAAGCAGTTTGAATCGGACATTGCGGCGGCGCTGCTCTCCCCTGCCGGGGGCTACACCCGCAACGGGGATTGCTACGACCCCAAGCTGGGGCTGTTTGTGGACACCCTGATCCGCTTTGTGCAAAAGACCCAGCCCAACGAGTGGGCATTTTTTGAAAAGCAGAACCCGGTAAACCCGGTGCGGAAGTTCTGCACGGCCTTTAACAATGCCTGCGATGCGGACGGACTGCTTTCGGTGCTGCGGTATGGGTTCAAGCACCGGGGACGGCGGTTCCGGGTGTGCTATTTTCAGCCGGAGTCTGCGCTGAACCAGAAGGACGCCCAGCGCTACGCCCAAAACGAGGTCACCTGCAACCGGCAGTGGTTCTACTCCGACACCACCCACAACTCGGTGGACATGGTGCTGGCGGTAAACGGCATCCCGGTGTTCGCCTTTGAGCTGAAGAACCAGTTCACCGGGCAGACCGTGGAGAACGCCAAACAGCAGTGGATGCATGACCGGGACCCCCGGGAGGTGTGCTTCCAGTTCAACAAGCGCATTCTGGGCTACTTTTGCGTAGACCTGACCGAGGTGTGGATGGCAACCCGGCTGGCAGGTAAGGACACACGCTTTCTGCCCTTCAATCAGGGCTCCAACGGTGCCGGGCGGGACGGCGGTGCAGGCAACCCGCCCAACCCCAGCGGCTACCTTACCGCCTACCTCTGGGAAGAAGTGTTCCAGAAGGACAGCATGATGGACATCCTGCAAAAGTTTATGAGCCTGCAGGATGGCAAGACCCTGATCTTTCCCCGGTATCATCAGCTGGACGTGGTGCGCAAGCTGGTGGCAGATGTGCGGCAGAAGGGTGCCGGGCAGCACTATCTCATCCAGCACAGCGCCGGGTCGGGCAAGTCCAACTCCATTGCATGGACGGCGTACCGGCTGGCTTCCCTGTTCAACACCGAGAACAAGCCGGTGTTTGCCAGCGTCATCGTGGTGACCGACCGCACCGTGCTGGACGCACAGCTGCAGGAGACCATCTCCGGCTTCGACCATACGCTGGGTGCGGTGGAGGCCATCGGCGAAGACAAAAACTCCGGCGACCTGCGGGATGCCATCAACAACGGCGCACGCATCATCATCACCACGCTGCAAAAGTTCCCGGTCATCTATACTGAGGTGAACAAGACCGCCGGGAAGAACTATGCCGTTATCATCGACGAAGCGCACTCCTCCCAGACCGGCACCTCTGCTTTGAAGCTGAAAGCCGCCCTTGCCGACACCGAGGATGCGCTGCGGGAATATGCCGAGCTGGAGGGCAAAGCGGAGGACGAGATTGACCCGGAGGATGCACTGGTGAAGGAACTGACCTCCCACGGGCGGCACAAGAATCTGTCCTTCTTTGCCTTTACCGCCACCCCAAAAGCCGCCACGCTGGAGCTGTTCGGCACCGAGTACCCGGACGGCAGCCACCACCCTTTCCACATTTACAGTATGCGGCAGGCTATTGAGGAAGGGTTCATTCTGGATGTGCTGCAAAACTACATGACCTATTCCACCTGCTTCAAGATCGCCAAGACCATCCCGGACAACCCCGACCTGCCCGCCAGCCGGGCGGCAAAGCTCATCCGCAAGTATGAAGAGCTGCACCCCTACAACATCAGCCAGAAGGCAAAGATCATTGTAGAAACCTTTCGGGAGACCACCAGCCACAAGATTGGCGGGCGGGGCAAGATGATGGTGGTCACCTCCTCCCGGCTGGCGGCGGTGCGGTACTTCCACGAGGTCAAGCGCTACATTTCCGAGCAGGGCTATGACGATGTGCAGATCTTAGCGGCATTTTCCGGTGCCGTACCGGACGGTGGCGTGGAGTACACGGAGCAGTCCCTGAACGTCCGCGCCGACGGCAGCCACATTGCGGAGAGCCAGACCAAAAAGGAGTTTCACAACAACTTCAATGTGCTCATCGTGGCAGAAAAATACCAGACCGGTTTTGACGAACCGCTGCTCCACACCATGATCGTGGATAAAAAGCTGAAGGGCGTCAAGGCGGTGCAGACCCTTTCCCGCCTGAACCGTACCTGTCCCGGCAAAACCGACACTTTTGTGCTGGATTTTGTGAACAAGGCAGAGGACATCCGGGAGGCATTCCAGCCGTTTTATCAGGAGACCTTTCTGGAGCAGGAGGTCAACACCGACCTCATTTACAAGACCCAGAAAGAGCTGCGGAGCTTTGCCGTTTATTCCGATGTAGACGTGGAAGCCTTTGCCAAGGAGTATTTCCGCAGCACCAAGCAGGATAAAAACGCCGTGGGCCGCATGAGCAGCGTCTTGAAGCCGGTGGCAGACCGCTACAACCAGAAAACGCAGGCCGAGCGGTACCAGTTCCGCCGCTTGCTGCGCAGCCTTGTCAAGTGGTACGGCTACGTTTCGCAGGTGGCACGAATGTTCGATGAAGAGCTGCACAAGGAGAACGTATTCTGCGCTTACCTGCTCAAATTGCTGCCGCCGGACGAGGTCTCTCCGCTGGACTTGGAGGGCAAATTGCAGTTGGAGTATTACAAGCTGCAAAAGACCTTTGCCGGTGCCATCGAGCTGGAACACGCCAAGGGCGTCTACGAGCCGGTCACCCAGAAAGGTGCTTTGGGGCACGACCCCAAGGAGCCGCTGGACGAGATCATTCTGAAGATCAACGAGAAGTTCAAGGGCGAGTTCACCAATGCCGACCGGGTGCTGCTTACTGCTCTGCACGACCGTCTGTTGGCTGACCCGAAACTGGCAAAGCTGGCGCGCAGCTCCGACCCTCAGATCTTTACCGAGAGCATCTTCCCCAAGGCTTTTGATACTGCCGCGCAGGACAGCTATCTTGAAGCGCAGGACACCTTCTCTTCCCTGTTTGAAGATACCAGCAAGTACAAGGCTATCATGTCGGCATTGGCAGAGTGGCTGTATGGAGAATTCCGGAAGAAGTAAAACCGTTTTCTATTTTTATTTACTTAAAACAGCCTGCATCCACAGGATGCAGTTCACGGGTTTGGGTGTTCCCAACAAGTATTTTGCAGAGCAAAATAAGCAGATGTATATACGTCTGCATTGCTTGCGGGCGCTATGAAGCCTCTCAACCTGCCATCCAATTTTGAAAATTATTTTGCAAGCCAGACCGTCCGTTTTCAAGTTTAACTTGAAGCGGACGGTTATTTTTTGCTCAGGAGGTTTCTGCGTTTGCAACCGCCGCAAGCAGGGCAAGCTGGTACCATCTCGCAATTTTTGAATCTGATTTTTTACAAATCCGACTTCAAAAACACTTGTTGGGTTTCTCCCAAACCCGATATTCCGCACAAGAATGCGCTGGTTCCGCACCTTAACGGACGCTGAATAAGTAAATTTTCTCAGAAAAACGCGCTTTGGAAAATCGGCGTTGATTCATTCAATATCGCATCAAACCGGAACGATTACTTCCGGTTTTGAAGGTAGAACTCTCAAATGGTCTAGCATGAATTCGGATGTGAAAACGGAGGTGAATGCGATTTCGGATTATTTAAGACCCAATATGCCGCTGCCGCAGTACCTGCCCTATCCGCTTATATCCAGTCCACCGGAAAGGAGTACGCTGACCATACCGCAGCACTGCGTATCTGGGCAAAGCGGCAGAAAGCAGAGAAAAAGACAACACCGGGCATCCCGGACTACACCTTTGCAGAAGGAGAAAGCCTATAAAGACGATCGAAAAATATGCAGAAATTTTAATCCCAGAAATCGAAACCGGGCAAATTGCCGTTGATGAACTTCTTGCAGCATGATATAATTTTCTTGTAATATTTGTCCCAACACAATGGTAGGATCTTCCCCTCCACTGTATTACATACACGGAACGAGGTGCTTAAAATGAATCGACCAGATGACTCTCCCAAAAATTCTATCATCATCTACACCACAGAAGATGGCCTGACCAAAATCGATACTACCTTTGACGGTGACACTGTCTGGCTTTCCATTGACCAGATGGCTGAGTTGTTCCAACGTGACAAATCCACGATTTCCCGCCATATCAAAAACATTTTTGCAGAGGGTGAGCTTGAACGAGACTCAGTTGTTGCAAAATTTGCAACAACTGCCGCAGACGGAAAGACCTATCAGGTCGAATTCTACAATCTTGACGTCATTATTTCTGTTGGTTATCGTGTCAAATCCAAACGAGGCACACAGTTCCGTATCTGGGCAACTGGCATTCTGAAGGAATATATGCGCAAGGGATTTGCGCTGGATGACGAACGCCTGAAAAATCTGGGCGGCGGTGGATATTTCAAAGAGCTGTTAGAACGCATCCGTGACATCCGTGCTTCCGAAAAAGTGTTTTATCGTCAGGTTCTGGAAATCTATGCAACCAGCATTGACTACGACCCAAAAGCAGAAATCTCCGTCCAGTTCTTCAAAAAAGTCCAGAATAAAATTCATTATGCCATCCACGGTCAGACTGCCGCCGAGGTCATTTACAACCGTGCAGATGCCGAAAAGGAATTTATGGGTCTGACCACTTTTGCAGGAAACCAGCCCACTTTACGAGAAGCTACTATTGCCAAAAACTATCTGAACGAGAAAGAGCTTCGTGCTATGGGGCAGTTGGTTTCCGGTTATCTGGATTTTGCCGAGCGTCAGGCAGAACGTGAACAGCCCATGACCATGCAGGATTGGGCAAACCACCTTGACCGTATTCTGACTATGAGTGGTGAGCAGTTGCTTGTCGGAAACGGCACTGTGACGCACAAGCAGGCCGTGGACAAAGCCACCACTGAATATCGGAAGTATAAGACAAGAACGCTCAGCGACGTAGAACAAGACTATCTGGATTCCATCCAGTTCTTAGAGCAAAAAATCGACAAGAAATAACGGTATCTGTGAGGATTTCTTATGTCACAGGGAAAGACAAAAGTTTATATTTACACTCGTGTATCTACCACCATGCAAATCGATGGCTATTCACTGGATGCCCAGAAAGCCCGGATGAAAGCATACGCTGACTTCAACGACTACCAGATCGTCGGCGAATATGAGGATGCCCGTGCAAAGAAGCAGGCGATCGAAGCGGATAAAGTCACGGGCGATAACATTTACAAGGTTCTCGTCTGCTTTGAAAAGCTCTACAATGTGATGAATCCTCTTGAACGTAAAAAGCTGATGGAACATCTGATCTCTGAAATTCAAATCTACCCAGAGCGTCAGCCCAACGGTCAGTGGCTCAAATCCATCAAATTCAGACTGCCAATCGTTGAAAACAATATTGATTTGTGTTTGGACAACGAAAGGCATACTGAATGTGTCATTGCGCTTTCCAAGGGCGAGATCGACTCCTGAAAAGGAATACTTTAAGATGATATAAATTCAAACCACGGTTCGGCGGAGCGTTATGTTCTCTGCGCGCCGGTGGTTTTCCCTCGCTCAAGCTGCTCAATAACAAAAAACGGCCGGAGTTACTCGTCAGGCAACTCCGACCGTTTTGTTTTTCTTCTTATTCCTCTTCGTCCCTGGCCCAGTGATAGGCGCAGCGGACAGCCTTATTCCAGCCCTTGATGCGCTTGGTGCGTTCCTCTTCCGAGATGGCCGGGCGGAACACACGGTCCACCGACCAGTTGCGGGTGATGTCCTCGGCGGACTGCCAGTAGCCTACGGCGAGGCCGGCCAGATAGGCCGCGCCCAGCGCCGTCGTTTCCACGCAGCGGGGACGCTTGACTTCGAGGTCGCTGATGTCGGCCATGGTCTGCATGAGGTAGTTGTTGGCCGACGCACCGCCGTCCACCCGGAGAGACTTCATGGCGATGCCGGAGTCCGCTGCCATGGCGCGGAGGACGTCGTTGACCTGATAGCAGATGCTGTCCAGCGTGGCGCGGATGATGTGGTACTTGTTGCAGCCCCGGGTGAGGCCCACGATGGTGCCGCGGGCGTACTGGTCCCAGTGGGGCGCGCCGAGGCCGGTGAAGGCCGGCACGACATAGCAGCCGTTGGTGTCCTTCACCTTCTGGGCCATATACTCGGAGTCGCGGGCCTCTTCCAGCAGGCGCAGCTCATCGCGGAGCCACTGGATGGCCGCACCGGCCACGAAAATAGAGCCTTCCAGCGCATAATTCACCCTGCCGTCGGGGCCGCAGGCGATGGTGGTGACAAGACCATTCTGAGAAGTGACCGGCGTCTCACCGGTGTTCATGAGCAAAAAGCCGCCGGTGCCGAAGGTGTTTTTCGCCTCGCCGGAGGCAAAGCAGGTCTGGCCGAAGAGGGCCGCCTGCTGGTCGCCTGCCGCACCGGCAATTTTTATCTCGCCGCCGAAGTGCATCGGGTCAGCGTACTCATAAAAACCGCTGGACGGCACCGGCTTCGGGAGCATACATTTCGGGATGTTCAGCTCCTGCAGGATCTCGTCGTCCCATTCCAACGTGTGGATGTTGAACATCATGGTGCGGCTGGCGTTGGTATAGTCGGTGACATGCAGTTTTCCGCAGGTCAGCTTCCAGATGAGCCAGGTCTCCACGGTGCCGAAGAGCAGTTCTCCCCGCTCGGCCCTTTCGCGGGCGCCGGGGATATGATCCAGTATCCACTTGAGCTTGGTGGCCGAAAAATAGGCGTCGATGATGAGGCCGGTCTTCTGCCGGAATTTCTCCGTCAGGCCCCGGGCCTTCAGCTCGTCGCAGTATTCGCTGGTGCGGCGGCACTGCCAGACGATGGCGTGGCAGATGGGCTCCCCGGTCTCCTTGTCCCAGACGATGGTGGTCTCCCTCTGGTTGGTGATACCGATGGCGGCGATGTCCTCGGCCCGGGCGCCGACTTTGTTCATGGCCGAGAGGGCCACGCCCAGCTGGGTGGCCCAGATCTCATTGGCGTCGTGCTCCACCCAGCCGGGTCTCGGGTAATACTGGGCAAATTCCTTCTGCGCGACGCTGCAGATCTCACCCGCTTTGTTGAACAGGATGCAGCGGTTCGAGGTGGTTCCGGCGTCCAGCGCCATGATGTACGACATAGGCTCTTTTCTCCTTTTCCTGCTCTGGTTTTATAGTGTCAGAACGCCAGCGCAGGGCTCACTTCGTTCCGCCGCTGGGTCTGGACGATACAATCCTTGTCCGGCACGACGCCCGCCGCACCGAGGGTGGAAAAGACGGTCTGCAGCGCCAGCATAGGGGTGTTGTTCTCCTGCGAGAGGTGACAGAGGGCAAACTTCTTGCAGCCCTCCTGGATGAGTTCCAGCAGCTTTGCCGCGCACTCGTCGTTGGAGAGGTGGCCCCGGACCGACTCGATGCGGGCGCGCAGGTAGTAGGGGTACGGCCCACTGCGGAGCATATGCAGGTCGTAGTTGCTCTCGAGGGCCACAAGGTCGCAGCCGGAGAGGGCTTCATGTACGGCCGGGGTCAGCACACCGAGGTCGGTGGCGATGGTCATGGTCTTCTCGTCGGGGGTGTGGATGCGGTAGCCCACACAGGGGACGTCGTGGCTGGTGGGGAAAGCTTTGACCCCAAAGACACCGATGTCCTCTTCCCTGCCCGGCGTCAGAGCTGTCAGGTCGCAAGTGGCGGGGACGACCCCGTTTGTGTCCAGAAATTCCAGCGTTTCCTCTGCACCGTACACCGGCAGCGGATATTTTTTCAGGAAGGTGGAAAGGCCCTTCACATGGTCGCTGTGCTCATGGGTGACAAGAATGCCGTCGCAGTCGGAGATGTTCAGCTCCAGCTCCTTGAGGGCTGCGCCGGTGGTGCGGACGCCTTTGCCCATATCCACGATGAGATACCGCTCCCCGCAGCGCACGACGCTGCTGTTGCCGGAGGAACCGGAATAAAGAGAGATGAATTCAGACATGATAAACCTCAACAAATAAAACCCCTCCGTCTGCTGCGCAGTCATAAAAACGCAGGGACCTGACGGACTGCCAATGCCTCCCCCTCGGCAGGGGAGATGGCACGCCGCAGGCGTGACGGAGAGGTTTTTCTAATTACAGAGCCTGTTCCAGTGCAGCGGGCATCCGCTCCACCTTCCTGATGTCAGCACCGAGGCCGCGCAGCTTCTCCACGATGTTCTCGTAGCCGCGCTCGATATGGCCGATCTCCTCGATCTCGCTGGTGCCGTCGGCCATCAGGGCTGCAACGACCATCGCTGCACCGGCGCGCAGGTCGGAAGCGCGGAGCGGAGCGGGAGAAAGCTTCTCCACGCCCTCGAATACGGCCACCTGACCGTCCACCTGGACATTCGCGCCCATCTTGCGCAGCTCGTCCACATAGCGGAAGCGGTTGTCCCACACGCTCTCGGTGACGGTGGAAGTACCCTTTGCCACGCTGAGCAGAACGCCCATCAGGGGCTGCATATCGGTGGGGAAGCCCGGGTGGGGCATGGTGTTGATCTTGAGGGGCAGGATGTCGCCGGTGCGGCGAACCCGCACAGCATCGTCAAACTCCTCCACCTCAATGCCCGCACGGCGGAGCTTTGCAGTGATAGGCTCGAGGTGCTTGGGGGTGACATTCTTCACCAGCACATCGCCGCCGGTGGCCGCTGCAGCCACCATGTAGCTGCCGGCCTCGATCTGGTCGGGGATGATGCTGTAGGTGCAGCCGTGCATCTGCTCGACGCCGCGCACCTTGATGACATCGGTGCCTGCGCCGCGCACATCAGCGCCGCACATATTCAGGAAGTTGGCCAGATCGACCACATGGGGCTCCTTGGCACAGTTTTCCAGAATGGTCTGACCCTTGGCCATGACAGCGGAGAGCATACCGTTCATGGTAGCGCCCACGCTCACCTTATCAAAGAAGATATGAGCGCCGTTCAGCTCGTCGGCGTGGACGGTGATCATGCCGTAGTCCACACTGTCCTCTGCGCCCAGAGCGCTGAACACCTTCAGGTGCTGGTCGATGGGGCGGGGGCCAAGGTTGCAGCCGCCGGGCATGGCCACCTCGGCCTTGCCGAAGCGGGACAGCAGTGCGCCGAGGAAATAGTAGCTGGCGCGCATCTGGCGGGACAGGTCGTCGGGGACGTTGGTGCCGGTCAGATGGGTGGTGTCGATCTCGTAGGTGTTCTTGTTCAGCATCCGGACCTTAGCGCCCAGCACGCTGAGGATCTTGAGGCTCACCGCCACATCGCTGATGTCCGGCAGGTTCTCGATGACACAGACGTCCGCTGCCAGAATGGTAGCGGGCAGGATGCCCACAGCCGCATTTTTCGCGCCGGAGATGATGACTTCGCCGTGCAGGGGCTTACCGCCCGTAATAACAAACTTTTCCAATTTTATGATCTCCTTGTCACAGGCCCGCTCCCCGCAGGCCCAAAAGGTCAGTTCAAGGTACGTTATTCCTTCTCGCTGTACAAAGCTCACAACCAGTTGACACAATTACAGCTACTTTATTATACACAACTTCCAGCAAAAAGCAAAGCCCCAATGCACGCTCGTCGATTATTTTCTGTTTTGCCCAGTTTCTTTTCTATTATTCTCGGGTTTTGTCTCTTATTTTCAGGAAAATTTTACATTTGCCGCTGCTTACCACACACTGTCGTCGCAGCGGGTCTCCTTGATCCAGCCCAGCTGATAGGCCCGGACCAGCTGTTTGAGGTCGTGGACCTTCTCCCGCAGGATCTCGCCCTCGTCGGTCTCCTCCACAAGGATGCGGTGGTTCTCCGTCTCGAGGATGTTCTTCTGAGAGAGGATGTCCAGATTCTCGTTCACGGCCTTTTCGGCGCTCTCGAAGGGCTGGTGGGTGCGCAGGGACATGGTGCGGCTGGAATAGACCAGCGTGTAGCCCGCGATGCCGGTCTTTTCGTGGTAGGCGCGGCAGAAACCGCCGTCGATGACCACGAGGCGTCCGCCGCCCTTGATGGGGCTCTCGCCCTTCTTCTCCTGCACGGGGACATGGCCGTTGACGATGTGGCTGGTGCCGGGCAGGCCGAACTCGGCGAGGATGCGGCGGCAGACGGCTTCCTCATTATACCATGTATAATAGGGGTCCTTCACCTCGGTGTGGGTGGAAGCATCTTCGACATACAGCCGCTCGAAGGTGGTCATGGCGCTGCGGCCATACAGGGGCGACAGCTTGCCGCACCACAGATACCACAGGAAATCCTGTCCGCTCTGGCGGGCGGCGCTGCCCTCGGGGGCGAAGTAGCCCCGGCGGGCGCGCTCGTCACAGTAGTCCATGAGGGCGCGGCCCGAGTAGGCGTGGCCCTCGAACCGCTCCACAGCGAAGCTGCCTTTCCTGGTCATCGGCACAGCGCCGTGGTAGAGCAGGTTGCCGTTCTCGATGTGGTAGACACTGCCCTTGGCGTACAGGAACTCGACGTGCTGCTGTAATTTCTCACTCTGGCGGAAGGACTGCACCAGCTTTTGCAGCACCACCTTCTCATCGCTGTTCAGCGCGGTGGGGTCGGCGGGGTCTACCGTCGGGAAAGACATATCCCGCATGGGGTACTCCCTGCCGTTCACCATGACGGTCCTCTTCTCCCAGTTGATGCGGCGCAGGAAGTCGCGGTCCTGCATCTTGAAATCCGGGTTGCGGTCGATGACCTGACACTCGAGCTTGAGCATCAGGATGGTGATGGCCTTATGCATGACGGCGCAGCGATGGAGCATACCGGGGGTGTAGGGGCCGCGGGCAGTGTCGGTGTGAGGCATCCAGATGGTCAAGTCGTCGTCGCCATAGAATTGCTCGGCCATCCGCTGCAGGTGGCGGAGGTTGATGCCGTAGCAATCCTCCACCATGCCGTGGTTGTGGTAAGCGAGGGTGGTCTTCAGCACCGTGCAGATGCAGATGGGACTGCCGGCCGCCGCGCCCATCCAGACCACGTCGTGGTTGCCCCACTGGATGTCCACATCGTGGTGGCGCATCAGCAGGTCAAGGATGACGTCGGGGCGGGGACCGCGGTCGAACAGGTCGCCCACGATGTGGAGCTTGTCCACGGCCAGCCGCTTGATGAGCTCGCAGAGACGGACGATGAACTTATCGGCGCGGCCATTCTCGATGATGCTGCCGACGATCTGGCCGTAGTAGAGGTCTTTGTCGTGGTCCTCGAAGTGGGCGTGGAGCAGCTCATCCAGAATGTAACCGCAGCTGGACGGCAGGCAGGCCCGGACATGCTCCCGGGTGTGCTTGGAAGAGACGAGGCGGCAGATGTCGATGAGCCGCAGCAGCGTCTCACTGTACCACTGTTCCAGCGCTTCCTCGTCGGCGCAGCGCTCCTTGAGCTGGGGCAGCTTCTCGTTCGGATAATAGATCAGAGTCGCCAGCTCGGCCCGCGTCCCCTCCGGCACGGTATCCCCCAGCACAATGTCCACCTTTTCGCGGATGACGCCGGAAGCGGAGTTCAGGATATGTACGAACGCCTCGTTCTCACCGTGCAGGTCGCTCATGAAGTGCTCGGTGCCTTTGGGCAGCTTGAGCAGTGCCTGTGTGCTGATGATCTCGCTGGCGGCCGCTGCCTGCGAGGGATAGTCCCGGGCCAGAAGGCTCAGATATTTCAGGTTGTCCCGGATCTCTTCGGTCTCTGTACGCATGGTGTCCTCCAGATCATGTAGTATTCTTGCATGACATGCAATATTCAATCTTAGTATATCACTTCCGGGGGCAAAAATGATATAATAGCCTCGGATAATTTAATATGATTCTTTCTCATAGGAGTTGGACAATATGTCTAAAAACATTTCCACAACGCCGCCTGTCTCCTGTACCCTCTGCCCTCGCCGCTGCGGCGCAGACCGTGCCGCCGGGCAGACAGGCTTCTGCGGGGCGGGCGGCACCCTGAAAGCCGCCCGCGCGGCCCTGCACTTCTGGGAAGAGCCCTGTATCAGCGGCACCCGGGGCAGCGGCACCGTGTTTTTCTCGGGCTGCACCCTCAAGTGTTGTTTCTGCCAGAATTACCCCATCAGCGCCGAGGGACTGGGCAAAGAGATCACGATAGAGCATCTGGCCGAAATTTTCCTCGACTTGCAGGAGCAGGGCGCTCACAACATCAACCTCGTTACCCCCGGCCAGTGGCGGCCTTGGATCATCGCGGCGCTGGACATCGCCCGGGCCGAGGGGCTGCGTCTGCCCATCGTCTGCAACACCGGCGGCTACGAGACGGTGGAGAGCGTGGAGGCGTGGCGCGGCTCTATCGACATCTGGCTGGCCGATTTGAAGTACGTCTCCTCTTCCCTCTCCGCCGAGCTTTCCTCTGCGCCGGACTACTTCGCCCAGGCCAGGCCCGCCATCGAGGCCATGATGGCGCAGGCGGGCCATCCGGTGTTCGACAGCGAGGGCATCTTACAGAAGGGCGTCATCCTGCGGCATCTGGCCCTGCCCGGCCACATCGACGACAGCTTTGCCGTCCTCGACCAGATGGCCGCATGGAACGAGGCCGACCCCGGCTGCTTCATCCCCAGTGTCATGAGCCAGTACACCCCCTTTTACAAGGCCGCAGAGCACGGCATCGGGCGGCGCATCACCACCTACGAGTACCGCCGGGTGGTCAATCATGCCATGGATCTGGGGCTGACCGCCGGCTATATGCAGCAGAAGAGCAGCGCCCGGGAGGAATATACGCCCAGCTTTGATTTGACGGGCATTTGACCAGCCGGTAAACCTATCAGAGGCAGGTGGAGGGGAGTTTCCCAAGCAAATGTCCAGAGAAGTGGGGCCCCGGCGCGAAGCGTTGGGGCGAAACCGTGGGTTTCGGGTCCCATTTGCGGGGAAACTACCGGACGGCCTGCCGATACGCTTTCCGTCACAATCCACAAAAATCCCACCAAATTTTCTCTCACAGTGTTTTTCTTTTCCTTGCAAATCCTCTCCGAAAGCACTATAATGGATACAACGATGTGCGTCATGTGGGGTCTGGCTGCCCTGCTGAGCACCAAACGCCCCGTCTCAAGAATGGTATAGGAGAGGCGGCGGCTCAAATGCCCGAGAAGAGCAACAGGAGGACCGTTATGGAACATTTCAACCCCATTCTGGGCTACGAGACGACCGGACCGAAATTCATCACCTGCGGCGAGATCATGCTGCGCCTGACCCCGCCGAACTACGAAAAGCTCCGCATGGCCACCAACTTTGAGGCCAGCTACGGCGGCAGCGAGGCCAACATCGCCCTCGCGCTGGCAAACCTCGGCGTGGACAGCACCTTCTTCAGCGTCGTGCCGAACAACAGCCTCGGCAAGAGCGCCGTGCGCTGGCTGCGCTCCAACGACGTCCACTGCACCCCCATGATCCTCACCGAGCCGGATGAGACGCCCTCCAACCGTCTGGGTACATACTACCTCGAGACCGGCTACGGCATCCGCCCCTCCAAGGTCATCTATGACCGCAAGCACAGCGCCATCACCGAGTACGATTTCTCCCAGGTCGATCTGAACGAGCTGCTGGAGGGCTTCGACTGGCTGCACCTGAGCGGCATTACCCCGGCTCTGGCCCCCAACTGCCGCGGCCTCATCATTGATATGCTCAAGGAGGCCAAGAAAAAGGGCCTGACCGTCAGCTTCGACGGCAACTTCCGCTCCACCCTCTGGACCTGGGACGAGGCCCGCGACTTCTGCACCGAGTGCCTGCCCTATGTGGACGTGCTGCTGGGCATCGAGCCCTACCACCTGTGGAAGGACGAGAGCGACCACTCCAAGGGCGACTGGAAGGACGGCGTGCCTCTGCAGCCCAGCTATGAGCAGCAGGACGAAATTTTCCAGCACTTCATCGAGCGCTACCCCAGCCTGAAGTGCATCGCCCGCCACGTCCGCTATGCCCACAGCGGCAGCGAGAACAGCCTGAAAGCCTTTATGTGGTATGACGGCCACACCTTCGAGAGCAAACTGTTCACCTTCAACATCCTCGACCGCGTGGGCGGCGGCGACGCCTTCGCCAGCGGCCTCATCTACGCCATGCTCCACAACTACAAGGCCATGGACATGATAAACTTTGCGGTGGCAAGCAGCGCCATCAAGCACACCATCCACGGCGATGCCAACATCACCGACGATGTCAGCTCCATCCGCAACCTCATGAACATGAACTACGACATCAAGCGCTAAAGCAGACCAAAGCGGCCCCGGTACGTCCAGACTGCGTACCGGGGCCGTTCTTTTTATGTTATGCCGCGCCGGCACTTCCTGCCGGATGACGATAAGTATGACTCCTGAAAGATTTTTTGAGCTTTTTCCTGTCAGATCATTGACAAATCGCTTTTTGCGTGATAAAATCACACACGATTTTGAGAGACGAAGCGTGTCGAAGTCTTTTCAAAGCAATTTAACTAGGACCGCCCCGAGGGGGCTGGGTGCATCTGAAAACTCGGGTACACCCTAAGGCCATACGGACAGCCGGGTCCACTGCCGACCGGCGGCGCAAGCTGCCATTATTGATTGAGCGTTAGCGATCCAACTTTTTATTCGTTGGCAACAGCGTTGGATCGCATGCCGCAAAGACTGCTGTTTTTGATCAAAAGCAGCTTTTGACCTTGCGGCCAGGCTCTAAATTTTATAAGTTGGTTCCTTTACAACCATGAAATTGCGCAGAGCGTGCGCAGACTTGTGAAACGGTCAATAAGAGTAGTAAAAGTGTAATTGCTATATAGACTCTCGTCATCCCGTCCTTTTGAATCCTGATGAATCATGCTGCGATACGGCTCTGGCGTCTTTGCCCCGGAGGCTTTGTCCGCGCATTCAAACGGTTTTTTCAAAGCGCAAGCCTGCATTTCTGTGCAGGGCTTGTGCTTTTTTGTTTGCCCGCATGGTTTGCAGCAGGAGTCAGGGACGGAGGAAAAAACATGAGTGAGAACCGTACACGGTTCCGGCTGGACCAGCGCCGCGCACCGATCTACGAGGCTCTGGAGCAGTTCCGACAGATGCGGGTGGTCCCCTTCGATGTGCCGGGCCACAAGCGCGGCCGGGGCAACCCGGAGTTGACGGCCTTCCTGGGCCAGCAGTGCGTGGGCGTGGACGTCAACAGCATGAAACCGCTGGACAATCTCTGCCACCCGGTATCGGTCATCCGGGAGGCCGAGGAGCTGGCCGCCGACGCTTTCGGCGCAGCACACGCTTTTCTGATGGTGGGCGGCACCACCAGCTCGGTGCAGAGCATGGTGCTGACCGTCTGCAAGCGGGGCGACGAGATCATTCTCCCCCGCAACGTCCACCGCAGCGTGCTGAACGCACTGGTGCTCTGCGGCGCAGTGCCGGTCTATGTCAATCCCGAAGTGGACAAGCGCCTCGGCATCTCGCTGGGCATGAAGCGGGAGCAGGTGGCAAAAGCCATCAAGGAGCACCCCAACGCCGTGGCCGTGCTGGTGAACAACCCCACCTACTACGGCATCTGCTCTGATCTGCGTGCCATCGTCAAGATGGCCCACGACGCCGGGATGCTCTGCCTCGCCGACGAGGCCCACGGCACCCACTTCTACTTCGGCGGCGGCAGTCTGCCCGTCTCTGCCATGGCGGCAGGCGCGGACATGGCGTCCGTCTCCATGCATAAGAGCGGCGGCAGCTTAACGCAGTCGAGCCTGCTGCTCATCGGCCCCAACGTCCACCCCGGCTATGTGCGCCAGATCATCAACCTGACCCAGACGACCTCCGGCAGCTACCTGCTCATGTCCAGCCTCGACATCTCCCGGCGGAACCTCGCGCTGCGGGGCCGGCAGGTGTTCCATCAGGTGGCTGACATGGCCGAGTACGCCCGCGAAGAGATCAACGCCGTGGGCGGCTACTACGCCTTCGGCAAGGAGCTGTGCAACGGCAACTCGGTCTTCGACTTCGACACCACAAAGCTCAGCGTCCACACGCTGGACATCGGCCTCGCCGGCATCGAGGTCTACGACATCCTGCGGGATGAGTATGACATCCAGATCGAGTTCGGCGACATCGGCAACATCCTCGCCTACCTCTCCATCGGCGACCGCCCGCAGGAGATCGAGCGTCTGGTGAGCGCACTGGCCGAGATCAAGCGCCGCTACCACACCGACGGTGCCGGTCTGCTGAGCCAGGAATACATCGACCCCGTCGTTGCCGCCAGCCCGCAGGAGGCGTTCTACGCCCCCAAAAAGAGCCTGCCCCTCCGGGAGACCGAGGGCATGGTGTGCAGCGAGTTCGTCATGTGCTACCCGCCGGGCATCCCCATCCTGGCCCCCGGCGAGCGCATCACCAAAGAGATACTGAACTATATCGAGTACGCCAAGGCCAAAGGCTGCAGCATGACCGGCCCGGAAGACCCGGACATCCTGCACCTGAATGTTCTGGCATAAGGAGAAGCAGATGGAATTTTGGTTTTCGGAATTTCACACCCCGGACGTCAAGCACAGCATCCGGGTGAACAAGCAGCTCTACTCCAAGCAGAGCGACTATCAGCGCATCGACATTTTTGAGACGCCTGAGTTTGGCCGGGTGCTGACGCTGGACGGCAACGTGATGCTCACCGAGCGGGACGAGTTCATCTACGACGAGATGATCGTCCACGTCCCCATGGCCGTCCACAAGGAGGCAAAAGACATCCTTGTCATCGGTGCAGGCGACGGCGGCGTGGTGCGGGAGCTGACCCGCTACGACCGGGTCGAGCGCATCGACCTCGTGGAGATGGACCCCCAGGTCGTGGAGGCCTGCCGCGCCTATCTGCCCGGCAACGCCTGCCGGATGGACGACCGCCGGGTCCACATCTACTTCGAGAACGCTCTGAAATACATCCGCCGCTGCGAGGAGGAATATGACCTCATCATCGTGGACTCCTCCGACCCCTTCGGCCCCTCCGAGGGCCTGTTCACCCGGGAGTTCTACGGCAGCTGCTTCAACGCCCTGAAAGAGGACGGCATCATGGTCAACCAGCAGGGCAGCCCCTTCTACACCGAGGACGCCAGCGCCATGCAGCGCAGCCACAAGCGCATCGCGTCCACCTTCCCCGTCAGCCGGGTCTATCAGGCACACATCCCGACTTTCGCCGCCGGCTACTGGCTCTTCGGCTTTGCCAGCAAGAAGTACCACCCCATCGACGATCTGGACGCCGACGCATGGAAGGCGCTCAATCTGCGCACCCGCTACTATACCACCCGGCTCCACGTCGGAGCTTTCTATCTGCCGGCATTCCTCGAGGAGATGCTGCGCGAAGTGGAGGAACCCAAATGATCTCACCCAATGTTGAAACCTTTATCGGCTGCGACAGCAGCTACCGCGCCGCCGACATCGTGCTTTACGGCGCACCGTTCGACTCCACCACCAGCTACCGCCCCGGCGCACGGTTCGGCCCGTCGGCCATCCGGCACGAGAGCTTTGGCCTCGAGACTTACAGCCCCTACCAGAACGCCGACCTCACCGACTTCGACATCTTCGACAGCGGCGACCTCGAGCTCTGCTTCGGCTCCAGCGAAGCTGCCCTTGCCGACATCGAGGCCCGGGCGGCAGAGATCCTGCACGACGGCAAGCTTCCGCTCCTGCTGGGCGGCGAGCATCTGGTGACGCTGGGTGCGGTGCGGGCCGTGGCGGAGAAATACCCCGGCCTCCACATCATCCACTTTGACGCCCACGCCGACCTGCGGGACGACTACCTCGGTGCGAAGCTGAGCCACGCCTGTGTGCTGCGCCGCTGCCACGAGATCGTGGGCGACGGCCGCATCCACCAGTTCTGCATCCGCAGCGGCGAGCGGGCCGAGTTCGAGTTTGCGGCCCAGCATACCGAGATGCACAAGTTCGACTTCACCGGCCTTGCCGCGCTCACCGAACAGCTCTGCGCCACCAAAGAGCCGGTCTACCTCACCATCGACCTCGACTGCCTCGACCCCTCCTGCTTCCCCGGCACCGGCACCCCCGAGGCCGGCGGCGTGAGCTTTTTGCAGCTGCTGGACGCCATCCGCACCGTGTCCCGGGCCAACATCGTGGGCGCCGACCTCAATGAGCTGGCCCCCATGCTGGACATCTCCGGCGTCTCCACTGCCACGGCCTGCAAGGTGCTGCGGGAGCTGCTGATCGCCCTCGACAAGGGCTGGCCCGGGTTTCAGGTCTGACAAAAAATAATTTGATATAAAGGAGAAACCATCATGAGCAAAGTTCTGATCATCGGCTGCGGCGGCGTGGCCTCCGTCGCCATCCACAAGTGCTGCCAGGTCCCCGAAGTGTTCACCGACATCTGCATCGCCAGCCGCACCAAGTCCAAGTGCGACAAGCTGGCCGCAGAGCTTGCCCCCAAGACCACCACCAATATCACCACCGCACAGGTGGATGCCGACCATGTGGACGAGGTCATCGCCCTCATCAAGAGCTATCAGCCCGACCTCGTGATGAACATCGCCCTGCCCTATCAGGACCTGACCATCATGGACGCCTGCCTCGCCTGCGGCGTCAACTATATGGACACCGCCAACTACGAGCCGGAGAACACCGACGACCCCGCGTGGCGTGCCATCTATGAAAAGCGCTGCAAGGAGGCAGGCTTCTCCGCCTACTTCGACTACAGCTGGCAGTGGGCCTACGCCAAAAAGTTTGAGGAAGCCGGCCTCACCGCCCTGCTGGGCAGCGGCTTCGACCCGGGCGTGACCCAGGCTTACTGCGCCTACGCCAAGAAGCACGAGTTCGACACCATCGACACCATCGACATCCTCGACTGCAACGGCGGCGACCACGGCTATGCTTTCGCCACCAACTTCAACCCTGAGATCAACCTCCGCGAAGTCTCCGCTCCCGGCAGCTACTGGGAGAACGGCCATTGGGTCGAGATCCCGGCCATGAGCATCAAGCGGGAGTACGATTTCGACAAGGTGGGCCAGAAGGATATGTACCTGCTCCACCACGAGGAGATCGAGTCTCTGGCAAAGAACATCCCGGAGGCAAAGCGCATCCGCTTCTTCATGACCTTCGGCCAGAGCTATCTCGACCATATGCGCTGCCTCGAGGACGTGGGGATGCTCTCCACCACCCCCATCAACTTCAACGGTCAGGAGATCGTCCCCATCCAGTTCCTGAAAGCCCTCCTGCCTGATCCCGCCAGCCTCGGCCCCCGCACCAAGGGCAAGACCAACATCGGCTGCATCTTCACCGGCAAAAAGGACGGCAAGGAAAAGACCTACTACATTTACAACGTCTGCGACCACCAGGAGTGCTACAAGGAAGTCGGCTCTCAGGCCATCAGCTACACCACCGGCGTTCCGGCCATGTGCGGCGCACTGATGCTGCTGACCGGCAAGTGGACCACCAAGGGCGTCCACACCGTGGAAGAGTTCGACCCGGACCCGTATCTGGACGCACTGGACAAGTACGGCCTGCCCCGCTCTGAGAGCCACAGCCCGGCTCTGGTGGACTGATGCGGCTGGTCGATACGCGCCCGCCCTTCGCGGGGCTGGCAAACCTCTCGGAGGGCGCACTCGCTTCCCTGCCCACCCCCTGCTATCTGCTGGACGAAGCCCAGCTGCGCCGCAACGGCGAAATTCTGCTGGGGGTCCAGCAGCGGACGGGTTGCAAGATCCTGCTGGCGCAGAAAGCTTTCTCCAACTTCGATCTCTACCCGCTTCTCGCACCCTGCCTCGCAGGCACTGAGGCCAGCGGCCTCTACGAGAGCCGTCTGGGCAAGGAGGAGCTGCCCGAGAAGGAGAACCACGTCTTCTGCGCCGCCTACCGGGTGGACGAGTTCAACGAGCTTCTGGATTACGCCGACCACATCGTGTTCAACTCCCCGGCCCAGCTGGCAAAGTTCGGCCCTGCGGCCAAGGCGGCGGGCAAGAGCGTCGGTCTGCGCATCAACCCGGAGCGCTCCACGCAGGAAGGCCATGCCATCTATGACCCCTGCGCCCCGGGCAGCCGTCTCGGCACCACCCGCGCCCAGTGGGACGCGGCTCTGGCAAAACAGCCGGGCCTCGCCGCCCTGCTGGACGGCCTGCACTTCCACACCCTCTGTGAGCAGGACGCCGACGCGCTGGCCGTGACGCTGGACGCAGTGGAAGAGAAATTCGGCGACCTGCTGCCGGGGCTGAAATGGCTCAATTTTGGCGGCGGACACCACATCACCCGCCCGGGCTATGACCTTGCCGCGCTGGAAGCCTGCATCGCCCGGATGCAGGAGAAGTACGGCGTACAGGTCTATCTGGAGCCGGGCGAGGCGTGGGCGCTGAACGCGGGCTATCTCGTCACCACAGTGCTGGACACCCTGCAGAACGGTGACACCAGCCTCGCCATCCTCGATATGTCGGCCGCCTGCCACACCCCGGACGTCATCGAGATGCCCTACCGCCCTCCCCTGCTGGACGCGGGCGAGCCGGGCGAAAAGCCCTGCACCGTCCGCCTCGGCGGGCCGACCTGCCTCGCGGGCGATGTCGTGGGAGACTACAGCTTCGACGCCCCGCTTGCCGAGGGCGACCGGCTCATCTTCGGCGATATGGCCATCTACACCACCTGCAAGAACAACACCTTCAACGGAATGCCCCTGCCGCCCATCTGGGCGCTGGCTGAGGACGGCACCTGCCGGGAGCTGGTCCGCTTCGGCTACAACGACTTCAAGATGCGGCTGGGTCACCGCGCATAAAACGAAAGCCATCGGCTGTCTGGGCCGATGGCTTTTTGTTTACTTGAGTTTCTTTTTGGCTTCGTACTCCCGCAGGGCGGTCAGCGCCTCGCCCGACAGCGGGTAGAGGGCCAGCATATTGAATATGGTCATCAGGCCGATGCCCACATCGCCGAGGTCCCACACCACGGTGTAGGCCTGCATACCGCCGACGATCAGCATCACCAGCGCCAGCACCTTGTAGGCCGTCTGCCAGAACCAGCTGTCACCGAAGAGATAGGCCACGTTGCAGCGAGCGTAGTAGAGGATGCCGATAAAAGTAGAGAAGCTGAACAGTGCCAGCGTCACTGCGATGAAGACGACGCCGAAACTGCCCAGATGGTACTGCATCGCCGCCTGCAGAAGGTTCATACCTTGCAGGCCGCTCGTCACGCTCCCGGGAGCCAGCAGCATCACGAAGGCCGTGCAGCTGCAGATGACGATGGTGTCGATGAGGACGCCCAGCGCCTGCACGAGGCCCATCTTCACGGGGTCGTCGCACTCAGCGGCAGCAGCGGCGCAGGGGGCCGAACCGGAACCGGCCTCGTTGGAGAAGAGGCCCCGCTTGATGCCGTTCATCACCACAGCGCCGAAGCCGCCGCCCACGGCCTGACGCAGGCCCAGCGCCTCCGAGAAAATGCGGACAAAGACATCGGGCAGCTGGGGCAGATGGGTGAGGATGATCCAGAGGGTCATGACGAAGTAGCAGCCCGCCATGATGGGGACTATGACGTCGAGGCTCTTGACGGTGGCTTCCTTCCGCAGGACGATGACCGCCGCAAGCGCCGTCAGCACCAGCGTCGTGACCAGCGGCGGGATGGAGAACGCATTCTGGAACGCCTCGCTCACCGAGTTGCTGACCACCTGGCTGATGCCGCACCAGCAGATGAGGCCCGACACGGCGAACAGGCCGGCCACCACCGAGCGGCGGAGCTTCCTGCCCCGTTTGCGCTCCGCGAGGGTGTGGAGATAGTAGGCCGGGCCGCCCCGCCAGCCGCCGTAAAGGTGGTCGGGCTGCTTGTATTTCTGGGCCAGCGTGGACTCCACAAAGGAGGTGGATGCGCCCAGCAGAGCCGTCACCCACATCCAGAACACCGCGCCTGCACCGCCCACAGACAGCGCCGCCACGACGCCCACCAGATTGCCCATGCCCACCCGGGTGGCCGTGGACACCACCAGCGTCTGGAAGGACGAGAGGCCGCTGCCCTTGTCGTTCTTCTCGCAGACCGCCGCCAGCATATCCCGGAACAGCCGCACCGGCAGAAGCCTCGTGCGCAGGGTGAAGAACACCCCCGCCGTCAGCAGCAGGATGACCATAAACGAAAGACTGAGGGTCACGTTTCCCAGATGCAGGGTGAGCAGATCGCCCCACAACAGGTGGTAGACGCCCTCGATGATTTGAATGAGCACAGCATTTCCTCCCAGTGCTTGGATTTGGCCGTTTTTGCACAAAAACAGGCCGTCGTCCTTTATTATAGACGATTCGGCCTGTTTTGTAAATCAGGAAAGTGAAGTTCAGGAAAGAAAAGCAAAAAGCTCCCCCTTTCGGAGGAGCTTGAACTGCGGTTTATCAGGACAAGATCATTCTGTCATTTGCAAACTCACCGCCGCTGGCGATCTGGAACTTTGCCAGCAGGTCGGAGACCTGCAGGTTCTTCTTCTCCTCACCGGAGACGTCGTAGATGATGTGACCCTCGTGCATCATGATGAGGCGGTTGCCGTACTTGATGGCGTCCTTCATGTTGTGGGTGATCATCATGGTGGTCAGGTGGTTCTCCTCAACGATCTTCGCCGAGAGGGTCAGCACCTTGAGGGCGGTCTTGGGGTCGAGGGCGGCGGTGTGCTCGTCCAGCAGCAGGAGCTTGGGCTTGTTCATGGTGGCCATCAGGAGGGTCAGCGCCTGACGCTGGCCGCCGGACAGTAGGCCCACACGGGCGGTCAGACGGTTCTCGAGGCCCAGATCGAGGCTCTTGAGCAGTTCACGGTACTGCTCCCGCTCCGCCCTGGTGATGCCGATGCGGAGCGTACGGGGCTTGCCGCGGCGGGCGGCGAGGGCGAGGTTCTCTTCGATCTGCATGGTGGCGGCAGTGCCGGTCATGGGGTCCTGAAAGACGCGGCCAATGTAGGCGGCGCGCTGATGCTCGCCCAGACGGGTGACGTCCACGCCGTCGATGATGATCTTGCCGCAGTCCACGGGCCAGACGCCGGCGACGGCGTTCAGCATGGTAGACTTGCCTGCACCGTTGCCGCCGATGACGGTGACGAAGTCGCCCTCATTCAGCTTCAGGTTCAGGCCGTTCAGGGCCGTTTTCTCGTTGACGGTGCCTGCGTTGAAGGTCTTGGAAACATTTTGTATCTCAAGCATTGTTTGCGCCCTCCTTGTTTGCCTTTTTGGCCGCAGGCTTTGCGAAGTATCTGCCCTTCCAGTACGGCACGGCGAGGAAGACAGCCACAACGGATGCGCTCAGCAGCTTTAACAGGTTTGCGTCAAAGCCGAGGGTCAGCACCAGCTGGATGACGATGTAGTAGATGATGGCACCCAGAGAGACAGAGACCATCTTGAGGGCGAAGTTGTGGAAGATGCGGCCAAACACAGCCTCACCGATGATGACAGCTGCCAGACCGATGACGATGGCGCCGCGGCCCATGCCGACATCCGCAAAGCCCTGATACTGGCTCAGCAGAGCGCCGGACAGCGCCACCAGAGCGTTGGAGACGGCCAGACCCAGCACGATGTTGAAGTTGGTGTTGATGCCCTGTGCGCGGGACATGGCGGGGTTGGAGCCGGTGGCGCGGATGCCGCAGCCCAGCTCGGTGCCGAAGAACCAATACAGCACGGCGATGACCACAGCCGACACCAGAATGACCATGATGATGGGGTTGTGGAGCGCGAACTCCTTGACCCAGCGCAGGGAGATGAGCAGGTCATACTTGTCCACGTTGATGGACTGGTTGGCCTTGCCCATGATCTTCAGGTTGATGGAGTAGAGGGCCAGCTGGGTCAGGATGCCGGACAGGATGGCCGGGATGCCCATAAAGGTGTGGAGCAGGCCGGTGACGAAGCCGGTGGCGAGGCCCGCCAGCACGGCAGCCAGCAGGGACACCCAGACGTTCTGGCCCGAGAGCAGGCACATGACGCAGACTGCACCGCCGGTGCCGAAGGAGCCGTCCACGGTCAGGTCCGCCACATCAAGGATGCGGTAGGTGAGGTAAACGCCGATGGCCATGATGCCCCAGATGAGGCCCTGTGCGCACGCACCCGGCAGAGCACCGGGCAGGTTCGCCAGTCTTGCAAGCATTTCCAAAATGATTCCTCCTAAATTACACTTTTTTACAGACCCGTTTGATACGGGAAAGCGGAGAAGGGCAAGAAAACCGCTCTTCTCCGCTGTTTTTTAGTGGTCAAACCTCTCCGTCACGGCTTCGCCGTGCCACTGCCCGGGTTGCGGCTCCCAGCATCTGCTTCGGCCCTTGGTGCGGGCCTCGCATCCTGCTGGCCGCGGCCCCAACAGCGACTCCCTGTTTCCGCCGCTGGCGGCGGTCGTCGTTGTTGCTCCTAACGAGGGGAGGCCTTGGCATTCCGGAAAAGTTTCCCTCTTCGCCAGAGGCTCCCCTCGGTAGGGGAGCTGTCTGCCGAAGGCAGACTGAGAGGTTATCCCTTATCAGCCCTCGATGGCCTCGTAGCCTTCGGGAGCGGTCAGGCCCAGGTCGTCGCAGATGGCCTTGTTGTACTTCTTGGTCACATCGGTGTACTCGATGGGCATATCAGAGACATTGGCCTCGCCCTTCAGGATCTTGACGGCCATCTCACCGGTGGTGTGGCCCAGGTCGTAGTAGCTGATGGACAGGGTGGCCACGCCGCAGCCGGCGCAGATGCCCTCCTCACCGGCGAAGACGGGCTTCTTGGCCGGGCGGCAGATGCCGTCCACGATGCCGGTGTTGGCAGCGACGGTGTTGTCGGTGGGGACATACAGAGCGTCGTTCTCGTCAGCGGCCTTCTGGCAGACGGAAGACAGGTCGTTGGAGTCGGAGAAAGCGTACTGAGTCGCGGTGACGCCCTTGGCTTCCAGATACTTCTGGACCTCGTCCACCTGATACTGGCTGTTGGCCTCAGCGGAGCAGTACAGCAGGCCGACCTTCTTGGCATCGGGCATCCACTCCACGATCATATCAGCCTGCTGGTCCAGCGGAGCCAGATCAGAGGTGCCGGAGATGTTGCCGCCGACAGTGCCGGAGAAGTCGGTCAGGCCCAGAGCCACGCCGTACTCGGTGACGGAGGTACCCAGAACGGGGATCTCGTTGGTGGCAGACTGTGCAGCCTGCAGAGCGGGGGTGGCGTTTGCCATGATGAGGTCAACGCCGGAGGAAACGAAGCCGTTGGCGATGGTGGCGCAGGTAGCGGAGTCACCCTGTGCGTTCTGGAAGTCGAACTTCACGTTGTCGCCGAACTCTGCGGTCAGAGCGTCCTCAAAGCCCTGCGTTGCAGCGTCCAGAGCGGCGTGCTGCACCAGCTGGCAGATGCCGATGGTGTAGGTGTCGCCGGAAGCGGCAGCGGAGCCAGAAGCGGCAGAAGATGCCACAGAAGAAGCAGCCGTGGAGGATGCAGAAGAGCCGCCGCAGGCGGTCAGGGCAGCAGCAGCGCCGCAGACAGCGGCAGCAGCCAGAAACGAACGACGAGTGATTTTACGCATAATGATTACTCCCTCATTTTTCCATCTACGCGGCAGCAGGACGCCGCGCCGAAAAGCCATTTGAATGTCCAGCAGAGCAGCCTCTGCTTTACACTCGTGAAGTATATCACGATTTCCGTCCGATGGCAACGCCGTTTCGGTTCTAATTATCTATTAAAATGAATATATCTATCACTTTTTTCGATAGGTGTTTCTTCTCTGCTGATAGTCCGTCAGTTTTTGCAGCTCTGCGCCCAGCCAGACGAGGTTTTCTTCCAGCTGAGGGAGGTACTCTTTCTCATAGTCGAACTTAAAATAGAGTGCCTGCCAGAGCTTCGCCTGCATCCGGCGGCGCAGGGGCGGCTCAAGGGCGGCGTCCAGCGGCTCCACCACGTCTTCCAGGTCCATGCAGGTCTGCGCCCAGCGGACGTCGGTCTTTTCCCGGGCAGGGACGTCGTAGCGGGCCAGATAGTCCTCCACTTTGGCTTCGATGACACGCCCTCCGCAGCCGGTGGGCTGCAAAAAGTAGTTCACCTCCCCTGCCCTGCTGATCTCCTGTGCCAGCGGGTAGAGGGCGCAGACCAGCGGTTCGGCGTCGTGGATGGCGCAGTGGTTCTCGGTGAGGAAGGGGCAGTTGTTCCGCTCCTCCTTCACGGGGGCCAGCCGCAGCACCGGCAGATGGCTCACCTGCCCGATGGACGCGCGGCAGAAGGCCCGGGCCACGGTCTGGGGCGGCAGGCGCAGCCGACCCGCGATGCGCCAGAGGTCGAAGCCCGACAGCACGATGTCCTCCCGCCCCCGGCAGCAGCCGCCGCAGCCTGCGCAGGCAAACGAGAACGCCTCGTCCCGCGCCAGCAGCGGTGTCGTGCGGGCAAAATCCACCCGTCCGCAGAGGTCGAGCTGTGAATCCTTGAGCATGTAAGTTTCTCCTGTATACTGTAGTAGATCATGTGGCGAAGTGACGAATAAATAATATAGCTATGTTATATTTCCCCACTTCGCCAACTTGGCGAAGTGGCCTCTTTTGGCGAAGTGAGGTCAGTTCGCCAGCCGCCCTCATTCCGCCAACTTGGCGAAGTGGCTTTTCAAGCGATGATACGTTCTTAATTTCCCACTTCGCCAGATAATATGCGGGTCTCAGAGAGGGGAAGGAAAACCTCTCCCTCACTCGAACCTCTTCGCCGGTATCACGATCGCCCCGAACAGCGAGGCGATATACACCACCAGCACCGCGACCCACACCTGCCAGCCGGTGGCACGCTCAACGAAAACTGCCCCCGCCGTGCAGGGCGGCACCAGCACCAGCGACACCATCGACCAGACCCGGAACGCCCGCAGGACGTGCTTCCAGTTTCGGTTGTTGTAATAGATGCCCGGGATGTGGATGTGGAACGCACCCTGTGCAAAGTTGCAGATTCGGTTCTCGTCGTAGTAGCGGGGCAGGGTCTCGGCCATCCAGAACATGGTATATGCCCCGTAGACGACGCCGAAAACCACATCGACGATGAGCAGAGCCAGCGCTCCCTCGGTGTCGGCCAGTCCCGCCGCCCAGACGGCCAGCGCTCCGGCGACGCCCAGCACACAGCAGATGACATACACCGGCAGATACTTCTTCGTCCGCACCTGACGGCGCTCCGGCGGCTCTGCCGAAAAGGTCAGCGCCTTGCGGATGAGGTCTTCGGTCTCCTCGCGGGTGAAGCGCCGCTCCTCCTCTACCCAGCGTCCCTGCAGAAGCTCGGCCACCGTCACGTTCAGCTGCTCGGCCAGCGGCACCAACAGCGAGATGTCCGGCACACTCAGTCCCCGTTCCCACTTGCTGACGGCCTTGTCGGACACGTACAGCGTCGCGGCAAGCTCCTTCTGGGTCATCCCCTTTTCTCTGCGCAGCTGGGCCAGAAAGCGGCCAAATGCAGCCTTATCCAGTTCGTACATATCTTCTGCCTCCTTGCGGGCGTCTGCCGCCCCTTTTCTGGCCTTATTATACCGGGCCGCACCCTCCCGTGCAACCGACGGGCAGTAGAATCAGCGCTCTTTCGTTTCTTTGTGTAAAATTCCTAATGTTTCACTGGTAATATTATTCTACCACGTTTCGGCGTGGACTCAATCCTTGTCCCCTGTGGGTTTATTCTGCCTCTTCATCCAGCGGTAGAGCAGGATGCAGACGATGCTGGAGAACAGCGAGCCGCAGGCCGGGGCAAGGCCCATCGGCACGAGGGTCTGGGGGAAGAACCGGCAGGCCAGCCATGCGCCCGGCACACGCACCAGCAGGATGGAGAGGGTGTTGTGCAAAAACGACAGCCCCGACCTGCCCCAGGCGCAGAAATAGCCGCTGAAGCTGAACTGGATGCCCGCGAACAGGCAGTCGAAGATGTAGCTGCGGATGTAGGCCGCACCGGCCAGCACCACCGCCTCGTCGGAGGTGAAGGGCCGCACCACGCTGGGGGCGATGAACTGCATCAGAAGGGCCATCACCGCACCGAAGCCCACGCCGATGGCGATGGCGTACCGGAGGATTTTGTCCACCCGGTCGTACTTGCCCGCGCCGATGTTCTGGGCACCCAGCGCCGACACGGTGGAGAGCATGGAACTGGGGACGAGGAAGAGGAAGCTGATGATCTTTTCCACGATGCCCACCGCCGCCGCGTCGGTGAGGCCGCGCTGGTTCGCCATGATGGTGATGAGCATGAAGGACACCTGAATGAAGCCGTCCTGCGCCGCCACCGGCAGGCCGATGGAAAGGATGTCTTTCATCGTGGCCTTCCGGGGGCAAAAGTCGCTTTTCGACAGTCTGATGCTCTTGCGCTTCAAAATGACGCAGAGGGCCAGCAAAACGCTCACGGCCTGCGAGAGCGTCGTGCCAAGTGCTGCGCCTGCCGGGCCGAGACGGAGCGCCCCCATGAAGAAGAAGTCCAGCCCGATGTTCACCACGCAGGCCGCGGCGATGAAGTACATGGGGCTTCGAGAGTCGCCCATCCCCCGAAAAATCGACGCCAGTACGTTATAGGCTGTGATGCAGGGGATGCCGATGAAGCAGATGGTGAGGTAGGCCGCCGTACCGGCCACGGCCTCCTCCGGGGTGGAGATAAGCCGGACGATAGGGTCCACGAGGCCCACCAGCGCCGCCGCCAGCACTACAGAGCCCACCATAAAGAGGGTGACGGTGTTGCCGATGACCTTCGCGGCCTGCTTTTTGTCGCCTGCGCCCACGGACCGGCCGATGCAGACGGTGGTACCCATCGCCACTCCCACCAATATCACAGTAATCATATGCATCACCTGACTGCCGATGGAGACAGCGGTGGTGCTTGCCACCCCCTCGAACCGGCCGATGATGAAGAGGTCTGCCATGCCGTAGAGGGTCTGCAAAAAGTACGAGAGCAGATAGGGCAGCGAGAAGGTGAAGATGTTTTTCAGCACGCTGCCGCTGGTGAGGTCTTTTTCCATGTATTCCGTTCTGCCTGCCCTCTCCCCTCCCCGCGCATCAGAATTTGCGCCGGAACTGCAGGCAGGCTTCCTTTCCATGTTTTATAATAAAGCACTTCATTGTTGTAAAGTCAAGGGGCAGAAAAAGCGCCGCACAGTTTCCCGTGCGGCGCTTCGCCGTTCTATATCGATCATCCGAAAGGCCGAGCAACCCGATAAAATAGCCTTTCATTCCCCGGCAGAGGGCCTGCTCGATCAGGCCCGCCCGCCGAAATACGTTAAGTTCAGGACTCGAAGACCTTCCTGACCGCCGGGCTTGCCTCAATGATGCGGACCAGCAGAACGCCCAGCACGGTGCAGCTGATGAGCTCACCGATGCCCACGGAGATGCCGTTGGTGACGCAGGCCAGCCAGAGGGGTGCGCTGGAAGAGGGGTCCGGGAACATCACTGCGATCTCGATGCCGATGATGACGGCATTGAAGACCACCGGGGGCAGAGAGGCCGCAAGGGCCAGACCCTTGAAGCGGATGTTCCGCAGCTTGTAGGTCACGAGGCAGGCCAGCAGGGTGGCCAGAGTGCCGAAGATGACGTCCACGATGGTGGAGCCCAGCAGGTTTGCCAGGAAGCAGCCCAGCACTACGCCGAAAATGTACTCGGCACCGAACACGGGCAGCAGGCAGAGCGCCTCGGCCACACGCACCTGCACAGCGCCGTAAGAGAACGGCTGCAGTGCCATGCAGAGCACGACGTAAAGGGCTGCGACCATGCCGCAGCGGGCCAGTTTACGGACGGAAAGGTTCTGATTTTTCATCGTATAACTCCAGCGGTTTGATTTTGACCACGCGGGGACCGCCAGCCCCCGTGGGTTTGGCCCGGCATGGTTCGAGACACGCCGGGGAGCCTAAAATCCTAAGTTGCTCTTTAAGGAGCCGTACCCGCAGGCACAGCGTGGAGAATTATACCATACTTTGGGCCGGAATGCAACGGCGATACGAAAAAAGACTGCCGCACAGCAGCAGTCTTTCCGTGATATGCTCAGTCCCGGGGCTTGCCCACATAGACCAGCGCAAGGGTGTCGGGGCCGGTGTTGGCCGAGACGACGCCGCCCAGATTGAAGGTAGTGAGCGGAGCCTTGCCGAAGGCTTTGCGGCAGGCTTTTTCCAGCTCAGCGGCCTGAGGGATGGAGGTGTGACCGATCATATAATCGAAGTCCTCCACGCCCTCGGTGCGCTTTTTGCACAGGTCGATCATGGCGGGGATGACCTTGTCGTCGCCGCGCACCTTGCTCTCCACCCTGGTCTTGCCGTCGATGAGGGTGATGATGGGACGAATGCCCATCAGCTCGCCCATGACCGCGGCGGCGGCAGAGATGCGGCCGCTCTTCTTCATCTGCTTGAGGCTGTAGGGTCCGAGGATGACCTCCATCTTGTTCATCTGGGTCTCAAACTCGCTGATGACGTGGCGGAGCTCCGCGCCGTTCTGCAGCTTGCGGGCCATCTCGCACAGATACCAGCCGAACACCATCGAATAGGTGTGAGGGTCGAGCAGATGGATGTTCAGGTGGTGTTCCGGGCGCTCCTCCCGCAGCATCCCCTGGGCCATGACGGCGTTGTTGTAGGTGGAAGAGCCGGAGCGGTTGATGGGGACATGGATGACATCGGTGTAGCCCTCGTCCACATACTGGCAGTATTTCTCACAGAACTGGATGGGGGTGATGGCAGCCGTGGAGGGGATGCCCTTGGCGGCGCGCATCTTGTCGTAGAACTCCTCGGGGGTGTACTTTTCACGCTCCACGATGTCTTCGTCGTCCAGCAGGATGTGGAAGCCCATAATGTCGATGCCGTATTTCTCGGCCAGCTCCTGCGGGATGTCGCAGGAGGAGTCGGTCAAAATCGCGATTTTGCTCATAGTGTTCCTCATTTCCATTCGTAGTCTCGCAGGTGGCCGTGGTCCAGCAGCTCCGGGAAGTCCCACTGGCGCAGTACCTCGTATACGCCCACGGCAACGCTGTTGGACAGGTTCAGGCTGCGGCAGGTGTCCCGCATGGGCATCCGGATGCAGTGCTCCTGATCGGCTGCCAGCAGCGCTTCCGGCAGACCGGCATCTTCCCGTCCGAACACGAGGTATGCCCCGTCCGGGTAGGCGACGTCGGTGTAGCGCCGGGGCGCTTTGGTCGTAAAGTAGTAGAAAGGCCCATCGTTCTTCGAGAAGAAGTCATCCAGACTGTCGTAATAGCTGATGTCCAGATAGTGCCAGTAATCCAGCCCGGCGTGCTTGAGCTTCTTGTCGTCAATGGCAAAGCCCATCGGCCCCACCAGATGGAGGCGGCAGGCCGTGCAGGCACAGGTGCGGGCCACGTTGCCGGTGTTCTGAGGGATGCGCGGCTCCACCAGAACGATGTTCAGGGTCGGTTTTTCACTCATCGCTGTTTACTCCTCCCCCATCGGACACAGGCGGGGCAGCAGCGGCTCGAACCAGACGCCGAAGCGGGTGTCCTGGTCGCAGGGCGTTTTCTGGATGGCCAGCGCCACGAACTCTGCCGCGTTGTCTGCCGCTGCGCTCAGGGCGTTGCCCTGGATGAGCGAGCCGATGAGCACCGCACCGTAGAGGTCGCCCGTGCCGGGGAAGCTGCGGGCAATATGCAGCTTCTTGACCACGAAGCGGTCGCGGCCTGCACCGGCGCAGGCGATGTACTTGTCCAGCTGCAGGCCGGTGACCACCACGTTGGGGGTCAGCGACGCCGCCAGCTCGTCGGCCAGCGCCCGGGCGCTTTCCTCGTCCAGCTGGGCGGGCAGCTCTTTTTCCAGCAGCAGGCCGGCCTCGGTGGCGTTGGGCAGGATGAGGTCGGCCCGGCGGCAGAGCTGCCGCATCCGGTCGATGAAGGCCGGGGTCACGGTAGAGTAAGCCTTGCCGTTGTCGCCCATCACGGGGTCTACCACCTTATAGGCCGAGGGCCAGAGGTCAAAGGCCTTTTCGGCCAGCGCGGCCTGCTCCTCGCCTCCGAGGTAGCCGGTGTAAATGCAGTCGAAGCTCAGCCCCAGCTCCCGGTAATGTTCCAGTGCGGCCTCGCCGTAGGCGCAGCCGTCCAGACGGGCCGGTGTCCCGAAGCCGCCGGTGTGGGTGGAGAGCACCACCGTGGGCAGTGCCACCGGCTGGACGCCCATGACGCTGAGCACCGGCAAGATGACCGCCAGACTGCAGCGTCCCACACCGGAAAGGTCGTGGATGCAGAGAACTTTTTTCGGTTCCGTTATCTTCAGCAAAAAAGAAACCTCCTTCGCAGAATATGCCTTTTCCCATAAACCAAGCCAGCCCATAACCAGCCCAGTTTATCAGCATATCATACAGTATACCACATTTTCCTGCACAAAAAAAGCGTATAGTGAATCCTTTGGCGGAAATACTATCCTCGCAGCCCAAAAATTTTGATTCGAAGGGAGTGCCTCCTATGAAAAACGAACACACAAGCTCCACTGCCCCGCTCCTGATCGGCATGGCCGCCGGTGCCGCACTGGGTGCCGCCGGCGTCATGGCCACCAACACGAGCCAGCGCCAGATGCGCCGCACCGCCCGCAAGATCGCCAAGGGTGCCGAGCACGCCGTGAGCCAGCTGGACAAGATGGTGGGCGACTTCGTGGAGCACAAGATGGAGGGCTGACGGCCCCCGCATCGCGCAGAAAGGCCGGGACAGAGGATTCTCCCCTGCCCCGGCCTTTTGTTGCAGCAAAAAAGCCAGCAGATAAATCTGCTGGCTCTTGGTCCGAGTGGCGAGAATCGAACTCACGGCCTCTTGAACCCCATTGTGCTTCTCTCGAAAACACAATGTACAATCCGATACTGCCTAGACTCAGTATCGTTAAATTTCAAATGTATTATATCATTCTGTTTCATTTTCCAACTGGGGTATACTCCTGTTGTGTCCGACATGAATAAAATCGTTCAGAAAACTGCCGCATCGTCTTTCCCCACATGGACGTTAGCCGTATGGGATATGGACACTGCAACATTATATATGGTCAAATACGACAGAAGTCATTGATTTTCTTTGTTTATCTGTGATACCATTCGTTATAAGACCGATGGCGTTGCTCTCTTCGCCTATGGTGGAGACTCCGGCACTCAAAGAAACTTTCCGAAAAACACAACGAGGTGACCATTTTTGAAACGTCGAACTTTTCTTGTCTGCTCCGCTGCACTTTTTTGCGGTGCGCTTCTGGCAGGAGGCTGCACTCAAAAAACTTCTCAGCCCGTCCTTCAGCAAATTGAATACTCCAATTTGGCAGATTCGGATACACAAGCTCTTCTTTCCAAGCTTTTGCAGGATGCCGGCGTATCCGACCTGCGGATACAGACCTTCTTTGATCATGTGCAAAAGTTCAACAATGCTGTGGACCCGGCATGGCTCACCACAGGTTTTGAAAACGCCAAGCCTTTGGATCTGAAATACGATCCTTACTCCATGCAGGACGCATGGGCAGAAAAATACGATACCTTCCCCGGCTGGAACTGTCGGATCACTGCTTGTGGGCTGTTCGGTGATTTTATCACTGTCACGGGCAAGGCAGACCTTGACTCAGCCGAGGACACCCTGTTTATGGACTATGAAACACTGGATTCTGACCCGGAATCCCTTTGCGGCGACGAACGACAAAAATTTGATGCGCTGTTCGCCCCGGTTAAAACCACCAATACGACCGATATTCCTACCCATTTGAAAACGATTCAGCAGGAATGGAAGAAACGCGGCCTCTCTTTCGTAGAAGATGATAAGATCCGTCTCGTCTCCGTAGTCCTGCACGATCAGTTCTCTGAAACGGACAATTCTCTTATGATCGGTCATGTCGGCGTTATGCTTCCCACATCGGATGCAGTATATTTCGTCGAAAAGGTCGCTTTTCAGGAGCCGTATCGCTTGTTGAAGTTCAAAAATCGAACCGAGTTGAGCGATTATCTGATGCTGAAATACGACAACTCGTGGGGACAGGACACCGCCCACACCTTTATTATGGAAAATTCAGACCTGATGGACGGCTGGCGCATATTGGACACAGCGGACTGAAATCTGAAATCTCTTCAATGCCAAAGAGCAGGGGCATATCTTCGCCTTTGCTCTTTTCCTTTTGCACTCTGTCCCGGTATCTCTACCACAGCTTTCAACATTGTCAACTGGTTTTCACGCCGTTCTTTACAGTTTTTTCGCATCGGCAGCTTATCTTTTTGCATTTCAGTCAAACACTTCGATTTTGTGCATATTTTGTTGTATCTTGTCCATGATGAATCTGAAAGAGAATCTGCCACCGCCTCATGTGAAACATGGGCGGTATTAACTAACAATTTCAAAGAAGCCGCAAAAATCATTGCCGCCTTGTTGAACAGCAAACAAAAGCGGTGACTTTCCGCATTGTGGAAAGTCACCGCTTTCTCTTATGCTGTGCAGTGGTCGTTCACTGCACAGATTGATAAGAAGGAGAACTTAGATCTCATACCACTTGATCTCGTTGGCATCCAGATGCAGCGCAAAGCTGCTGCCGCCTGTGGTGTAAACGGTGGTATCCTGCGGCTCGTAGGTGTTGTTCACCACGCAGTACTTGCCGTTTTTGACATAAGCATGGACTTCCACATTGTAGTTGGAACTGAACCAAGTGTGCAGTTCATCCTCGCTGTGGGCACTCCACAAGATGGCTCGGTAAAGGGTGCGGCTGTTGGCAAAACTATACGGTACACCGCTGATATATACGGCACGTCCCTTACCGAAATCATGCGCCGCCATCTGCACTTCTTTGTTTCGCTGCACCAGCACCTCGGTGCCTTCCAGCGCATAAATATTCTTCTTGCCCTCGCCAAAGTCGATGGGCCGGTCGGCATCCTGCAGAATGAAATGGTCCGGGTGTTCTTCCCAGTTGTACTTGTCGTAGTTGAGGGTGAAGCCGTTTTCTTCCTCCACGCCCAGCACGCTGGCAAGCTGGAGAATGTGGCCCTGATACGGGTGACCGGAAGGCTCACCCACGCCGATAAAGCCGCCGCCGTTCCAGACGAACTTGCGGATAGCGGAGGAGATCTCCGGGTCTTCCCACCAGATGCCGCCGGTGTGTGCGGTGTCGGCATCGCCGACATTGATAATGACATCCAACGAATCCAGCAGATGCGGGTCGTTCTTGATATCCTCAAAGCTGATAAACTTCACATCAAAGGGCGCACCGGACAGCATCTCAATGACACCGGCATAGCTATAGTTCTGCTTGTAATAGAGGGCGTGATGCACCATGTGACAGCCCCAAGCCCGCATTTTGCCCCAGCAGTTCAGCACCGCCACCCGTTTGACACAGTAGGGTGTGGTGCCCTTAATGTTCTCGTACAGTTCGCGGAACTCGTTGCAGACGCTCTCCACGTAGTCCACGAACTCCGGGAACTGCAAGGCCAGTTTCAGATAGCCGCCATAGCCGATGCGGTCAATGGGCTTGCGCAGGATGGCGCGGCGGGCTGTGACCCAGTTTTCTTTGGCTTCTTTCACCGGGTCGCCGCCCTCGTGGAAGGTGTCGGGGAAGAAGTACGGCAGGAAACGGCCCTCGGTGTACTTCACGCCCTCAATGTCAGAGATCAGGCGCAGGGTGGAGCCGTTGCCCACGCTGCCCACTACGGCATCCAGTCCGATGGTCTTGAACTCCGGCATAAAAGGCTCGGTGCCGATCCAGTGATCGCCCAGGAACATCATGGCTTCGCAGCCGCACTCGTGGGTGATGTCCACCATTTCTTTGGCCAGCTTTGCTACTTCGCGCCGCTGGAAGGCCTGAAAATCACGGTATTCCTTGCTGGGTACACGATACTGGTTGTTGTAGTAGCCCTGATCGATGATGTACTCCGGGCGGAACTTGTAACCCACTTCCTGCTCAAACTGATTGAGGATATAGGGGCTGACCGAAGCAGAATAGCCATACCAGTCCACGAATTTTTCCCGCTTCAGCTCGTCGAAGATCAGGGTGAACTGATGGAAGAATGTGGTATAGCGGATGACATTCACATACGGATGCTCTGCAATGAATTTTCGCAGACGCTCCATGGAATACTTGTGGGTCTTGGGCTGACGCACGTCAAACGTGATCTGGTGCTCGAAATTCGTCCAGCCGTTGGTGGTGGCATTGTACATATGCACCGGGTCCCAGATGAGGTAAGCCAGAAAACTGACGGTATACTCATGGAACGGTACGGCCTGTACGGTCACACTGCCGTCGGCGTAGCTCCACCGCTCCGGCGGCACGGGCTGACCGGTGGTTCGATCCATGACCTCCCACCAGCGGGTGATGTCGTCGTTGGTGTTCACCTGCATCAGCTCCGGGCTGATGCCCTTCATCAGCGGGATGGTCACGGTGTCGCCGGGGGCGGTGTAGAAGCCCGTCATAATGTAGCACTGCTGCACCTCGTCCGGGTTTGCTTTGGCCCATGCGTTATCCTTGCGGGTGGTATAGTAGGTGGAGTAAATTTTGGCATCCGCATCCTTGAGCTGCTGCGGAAAGTCGGTGCCGTCGCAGTCACGGATGGCATCCGCGCCCCACTTTTTCAGAATCTCCAGCGTTTCGGGCACCACATCCAGGTCAGTCGGAATAGTAACACGCCCGGTCTTGCACTTATCTTCCATAGTTTTCCTCTCTTATCCTCAATCCTGATAGGTTGCGTTGTAAATGGCCAGTACTGCCAGCAGCAGTGCCACGCCCACAAGCATGATGCCAAGCCCTGCCAGCTGTCCGGTCATTTTCCAGCCTGCCACCACCAATGCAATGGACAGCACAAACAGCACGATCATCAGCACGATGCGCAGGGCAGGATGCGTTTTCCAGAATGTTTTCATGTTTTGTCACCTTATCCTTTCAAGCCGCCCACCGTCATGCCCTGCGTCAGCTGCTTCTGCACACAGATGTACAAAATCAGAGTGGGCAGCATCACCAGCACAAGACCTGCGTACATGGTGCCGTACTGCGCAGCACTCTGCTGGGCCTGCATCAGATTCAGCAGACCCACCGGCAGAGTACGGGGTGCGCTGGTGGAACTCATAAGGGTCATGGAGATGATGTACTCATTCCAGAAAGACAGGAAGTTGAACAGGATAATAGTGATGATGGAGGGCTTTGCCATGGGGAAGATGATGCGGGTCATGGTGGAAAAATAGCTTGCACCGTCGATATAGGCGGCCTCCTCAAAATCGTGGGGCAGGGTGGCAAAGTAGCCCGACAGCAGGTAGATGGTAAAGGGCAGCGCCGTAGCTGCATACACGACAGCCAGAATGAACAGGTTGTTCAGCAAAAAGCCGCTGCCAATATGGTTTTTCAGCCACACATCACCATCACGCAGCATCAGGAAGATGGGAACTACGATATAGTTGACATTGATGAATAGTCCTGCCATAAACAGCGTGTTCAGCAGCTTGCTCCCCTTGAACCGGAAACGGGATAGGCAGTAAGCTGCCGGAAGCGCAATCACCAGCAGCAGCACCAGAGCCAGTGCTGTGACCAGAACGGAGTTGAGCATATATTCGCCCATCTTGGCTCCATTCCACGCATTGACGAAGTTCTGCCAGTAGAACCCGGCGGGCAGTGCCCAGGGGTTGCCGTAGAACTCTGCGTTCTGCTTGATGGATGCCATAAACACCCATGCCACCGGCACAATGATCGTCACAGCCAGCAGGATCAGTACAAAGTAGATGAAAAATTTGTACAGGCCCTCCGCCGAACGGGAGGATTTTTCTTCCGTTTTCTTCATGTTTTTCCTCCTTAAAATTCCAGCGGTTCACGGCTGGTGGCACGATTGACACAGGCGGACAAGGCGAACGAGAACAGGAAGATAACCACACCGATTGCCATGCTGTAGCCGTACAGACCTGCATCTTTCTGGCTGTACATATAGTTCAGGGCCACATCCGAGGCACCGTTCGGCCCGCCGCTGGTCATCGCCTTGACAAACAGGAACGCCATATTGATGGTAGAAATGATAAAGAAGGTCAGAGTGGTACGGATGTTCGTCCAGACCAGAGGAATCGTGATCTGGAAGAATTGGGTCAGACGGCCCGCTCCGTCCAGATTGGCACTCTCGTACAAGCTGGCAGGCACCGAGGACATGGAAGCCATATACATCACCATATAGTAGCCCACGGCCTGCCAGACCATTGCAATGATGATGGACGGAATGACCAGCTTTTCGCCTTTCCAGAGGATAGGGTCAGTCATATCCCGGAACAGCCCGATGATGCTGTTCAGCATACCATTCTCCGGCTTATAGATGGCAGAGAAGATACCGGAGATGACGACCACAGACAGGATGTTCGGGATGTAGAAAATGATGCGGAAGAAATTCTGCCCCTTGATTTTTTCGCGGGTCAGGATGGCTGCAAACACCAGCGCAAACGCAAAGGTGATGATGGTAACGACCACCACCAACAGGATCATGTTCTGCATTGAGCGGATGAATTGGGTGTCCTTCAGCAGATGCTGGAAGTTTTTCAGCCCCACAAAGGTTTCGTTTGGCGAGTAGGCTCCACGCTCATACAGGCTCATGCGGAACACATTGAGGGTTGGCAAAATCATAAAAATGAAAAACAGGATGGTGGCCGGTGCCACACAGAGGAACACGAACCGTTTGCGGCTTTTGTCAGATCTCATAGACAAACCGTTCCTTTCTACTGGAATCCAGAAACCCAAAAAAGCGGAGGCGGTAAAAACCGCCCCCGCTGGGCAGGGCTTAATTACTCGATGATGTTGGCGCGCATCTGGTCGCTGGCGGACTTGATGCCGTCGATCCACTGCTGCTCGGTCATGCTGCCGGACACCAGAGAGTTGACGGGGTCGAAGAACACGGTGCGCACCTCCACGCCGGGGATAGCGGTGAAGGAAGCAAAGTTGCCCATAGCTGCCTTTGCGCCGTTGTCGTAGATGGAGTAGAACATCTTGTTGTCGCCTTCCAGACTGTCGGCGATGCCCAGCACAGGCTGGATAGCGCCGCTCTCGGCAAACAGCTTGCAGGCTTCGTCGCTGTACAGGTAAGCCACGAACTGCTTGGCAGCATCCAGATGCTCCGCACCGGCGGGGATCCATGCCTGCTCGAACCAGGTGTAGCTGTAGCTGTCGCCGCCGGCCTTGACAGCGGGCAGAGCGGTCATGCCCCACTCAAAGCCGTCTGCACGGGGTGCTTCGGCCATCTCGCCCACGATCCAGGTGCCGTTGGGCATGAACAGAGCCTTATTGTCCAGCACCAGCTGCTGGTTCTGGGTAAAGTCCTGATCGTTGGCCTGTGCGGGGGTGATGGGGTTGGTGTAGGAGGCCAGCTTAGCCACGATATCAAAGCAGGTCTTTGCCTCGGGGGTGTCCCAGATGCCCTCGGTGTAGTGGGTGGCCTTGTTGAAGAACTCGGGGCCGCCTGCTGCGTACATCAGAGCATAGAAGAAAGCGTCGAAGTAGCCGGTGGTGGGGTAGGTGAACAGGTAAGTGCCCTCAGCCTTTGCCTTTTCGCCCAGCTCCCACATCTCGTCCCAGGTCTTGGGCACGTCCCAGCCCTTTTCCTTCAGGAAGCCGGCGTTGTAGAACAGGCCGCAGGGGCTGTAGAACATGGGGGCCAGGTAGGTCTTGCCATCGCCGTAGGGGTTGGTGAGAGAAGTGTCGGTAAAGCCGCCGGCGATCTTCTCGCTGACTTTCTTGCTCTCGCCGGGCACGGTCATGCTCAGCACGTCGGTGATGTCAGCGATCAGATTGCCCTTGATGAACTGCTCGGTCAGGGCAGCCTCACGGCCGGTGGCCAGATGGACCACATCGGGGTAATCGCCGCCCTGCATGGAGGGGCCGATGACGTCCTCCAGCTTCTTGTCGGTGGTCAGTTCCACCTTGATGCCGGTCTCAGCAGTAAAGGCCTCGGTGACCTTCTTCCACATCTCAGCGCCATAGCCGGTCTCGATGGCAGCGACCTTGATGGTCACATCCTCAGCTGCAGCAGAAGCAGCGGAAGATGCCGTGCTGGACGCGGTGGAGCTGGAAGAACCGCCGCAGGCGGCCAGGCCCAGTGCAGCGGCACCCACGCCAGCCACTTTCAGAAAATTGCGACGAGAAATGCGTTTCATAGTGTATCCTCCATCATTTGATCTCGTTCAAACACAGCCGGGGCAAACAGGTTCTGCCCGGGAGGGCTGTGTGTTTTTCTGTCTCCAATATAAGTTTTTTCGTCTTCTCGAACAAGGGGTTTGTTGTTTCTTTTTTTAGAAATCTTGCTCTCCGGAATTTTCTTTCAGCAAAGTCGCTAAATTTAAGAGGTTGCTTTGGGCAAATTGCCTTTGTCTGTAACTTTTTTGACATATTCCAAAGTTTTTCCGGAACAAAAAATAGAGGACCCACTAAAAAACAGGGCTTGCTTTTTTCTCGCTTTCCCTCTATAATGGAAAAAAGCCTACGAGACATCGTATCATTTTGACATTTCTTTTTAATTATCTTGCTTTTATTTTTATGTTTCTTGCATCACTCAAAGGAGCCGTTGTGTTATGAGCACCCAACGCTTTGATATCCAGCACGCCCCTGCCCCCCGGGAGTCCTTCCGGCTGCTGTACATCAGCAAAAGCCGGTTTGGCGGTGACTGGAACAGCACCACCCACACCCACTCCTGCACGGAGCTGTTCTACTGCCTCAGCGGTGAAGGTCAGTTCTACCTTGCCGGGCAGCTGTTTCCGGTAAAGCCCGACGACATGGTCATCGTGAACCCCCAGGTGGAGCACACGGAATTGAGTCTGAACGCTTCACCGCTTGAATATATCGTTCTGGGTGTGGCTGGCATTGAGATCTTATTCGGCAAGGCTGATTCTTCTTATGCTATCTTCAACTGCCGTGAAAACCGGGAACGGATGGTCACTCTGCTGCATATGCTGCTTGCCGAAGCCGACCGCAGTCTGGATGGCTGCGAAACCGTCTGTCAGGACTTGCTGGAGGTGCTGCTGATCTGGCTGGTACGCTGCACAACGCTCTCTTTGCAGGTGGAAGAAACGCCACGGTCTGACAGCCGGGAGTGTGTAGAGATCAAGCGATATCTGGACAGCAACTTCCGGGAGGACATCTCACTTGACCGTCTGGCAGAGATCGCACACATCAATAAGTATTATCTGGCCCACACCTTTCAAAAAGAGTACGGCATCTCTCCCATCACCTATCTGAATTGCCGCCGCATTGAGGAAAGCAAATATATGCTGGGCAATACAGGTTACAGCTTGGCTCAGATCAGCGAACTGATGGGCTTTTCGTCCCCCAGCTATTTTTCCCAGTGCTTCCGCAAAGCGGAGGGGCTGACTCCCAACGAATACCGCCGTCAGGTACGGCAGGGACAACGCCCTGCCCCGGCAAAACGGCATGAAAGATAAAAAGAAACAAGGAACTTCAAATGAAACCTGTCACCGAACCCATTCTCTGCGCTGCTGCATCCGCCTTTGATTTTGGTGGGCCGATGGTCTGCGATCCACACCACTATGGTGAGGGTCACATCAATGACACCTTTGTGGTCTGGCGGGCAGATCATACCAAACGCTTTATTTTACAGCGCATCAACACCGATACATTCACCGATCCAGCAGGACTGATGGAAAACATCTGTGGCGTGACCCGGCATTTACGGACAAAGATTCAGGCAGAGGGCGGCGACCCTGGCCGGGAATGCCTGAACGTCATTCCCACTCTGTCCGGCGCAGCGTACTATATTGATTCTGAAGGCAACGCCTGGAGAGCCTATGATTTTGTAGAGAATACCGTCTGTCTGCAACAGGTCGGCTGTGAGGCAGACTTCCGCACTGTGGCAGAAACACTGGGTAAATTCCAGAACCAGCTGGCCGATTATCCTGCTTCTACCCTCCACGAAACCATTGCCCGTTTTCACGATACGCCCAACCGTTACGCAAACTTTGAAAAAGCCCTTGCAGCCGATGCACTGGGTCGAGCCAAAACTATTGCGCCGGAGATTGCTTTTATCCATGCACGGGAAAAGGACTGCCATGTTCTGCTGGGTCAGCTGGCCGCCGGGGAGATCCCGCTGCGTGTCACCCATAACGATACCAAAATCAACAATGTTCTGCTCGATGAAGCCACTGGCAAAGGCATCTGTGTCATTGACCTCGACACCGTGATGCCGGGGCTTTCAGCCTACGACTTCGGCGATTCCATCCGCACCGGTGCCAACGACTGCGCCGAGGACGAACCTGACCAGAGCAAAGTCCACTTTGACCTGCATCTGTATGAAGTGTTTGCCAAAGGCTATCTTTCCACTGCTGGCTCCACCATGCACACAGCTGAAAAAAGAAGTCTTGCCTGGGGTGCTAAGCTCATGACACTGGAATGCGGCATCCGTTTCCTGACCGACTATCTGGAGGGCGACCATTATTTCCATATTGCTCGCCCGGATCACAACCTCGACCGCGCCCGCACCCAGTTCACACTGGTGCAGCAGATGGAAGAGGTTTTCGATCAGATGCTGGAAATCGTCTGCCCGGACAATCACTGATTTCGCAATCTCCTCCATTCGGATACAGCAAGAAGCATGGACGCTCTCCTTTTCGGGGGGCGTCCATGCTTCTTTTTACAGTTTATCCCTACTGCGCCATGACCTCACACTTTCCGTGGGCGAGCCGGACAACGCCGCTGCACAAACAGGGGCAGGAACTTCGTTCGGAGCAAACGGTGACTCTCATACATGAGCAGAGACCTTTTACTTATTTTTTGCGTCTTAACAATTCGGAAACATTTGCTGATGAAGCGTTTTGAGCGCAGCGGTAGAGGGCAAGAACCGTCCCGTGGCCACAAATTTTCAATTCTTGAAAATTTCCTGTCCATCCGGGACTTCACTTCTTCAATGCGTCTGCATTTCCGAAGTGATCTTGTTGGGGTAGCGCTTGTCGGGGCAACGCCCCTCCATCTGCTGTCGCAGACCGCGCTGCCGCTTAAAAGCCCCACTGGGGCTTTCATTGCTCCGCTGCGCTTCGCAAACGCGGTCCCACCCCAAACCCTGCTCATGGTTCGCACCTGACGGTGCGAACAGCAACGGCGTGTCGTGCTTTACATAACTTCACCGAGGAGTTATCGAACAGACAGGAGGTACAATGACCAAAACGAATGTTCAATCGACCCCTAGCAATTCCCAGCACCACGACACGCCGAACAACAAAACGCACGTCATCAAGTTCCGTGTGACAGCGGAGGAAAAAGCGTCACTGGAACTCACTTGCAAACTCCTGAATCTCTCCCTCTCCACTTTTATCCGCCGCGCCATCCACAACGTCAAGATCGAGAAAACGGTCATCGTTGCCGGTGGCGGAGAAGAAACCCTGACCGCTGTTTCCACCTTGCTTGCCCAGTGCAACAAGGTGGGCGGCAACCTCAACCAGCTTGCAAGGCACTTCAATTCCGGCGGTGCGGACACCGAGCAGATCCGGGCGAAACTCCTTGACAAACTTGCAGACCTGACCGCCTTCCGGCTCAGCGCCGAGAAAGTTCTGGGGGAACTGTATGGCAACGCTCAAGCATATCGCCTCAGTCGCAAGGGCAGCTGCATTGTTCAACTATAAACCGCATATTTGCGACATACAATTCGATGTTGTTGCCAACGATTTGAACAATCGAATTGTAATAAAAATTCGGACTACACCGCCATCGAAGCGTACCTCGTTTACCAGCACGATGCGTTCACCGGGAAGCCACTTTTGGATGAACAGGGAAAGCCGAAGCTGCGGGATTCGTACCTGCTCGACACCCTTGAGTGCGGCGATTTTTCCTTTGCAACGGCCTGTCTGCTGGCAAACCGCAAGTATGGCAAGAACACCCAGCATGGTGATATCAAAAGCCACCAGTATATCATCAGCTTCGACCCACGGGATGCAGTCGAAAACGGCCTGACCATGGAGAAAGCGCAAGCCCTCGGTTTGCAGTTTTGCAAAGGCAACTTTCCCGGTCATCCTGCTATCGTCTGCACCCACCCGGACGGACACAACCATTCGGGAAACATCCACGTCCACATTGTGATCGGCAGTATCCGCACACGAGAGGTGGAACGTAAGCCCTATATGCAAAAGCCCCGTGACTGGCGTGAGGGTATGAAGCACTCCAGCACAGCCCAGACCATGCGGCACCTCCGTGTCGAGGTCATGGAGCTGTGCGAGGGTGCCGGACTGTACCAGATTGACCTGCTCAACGGCTCGAAAGAGCGTGTCAGCGAAGCAGAGTATTGGGCGCGCAGGCGCGGCCAGTTGAAACTTGACCGTGAAAACGCAGGCCTCGCCACAACCGGACAGCCGCCCAAGCAGAAGAAGTTTGAAACCGTAAAAGATACCCTGCGGAAACAGATTTCTTCGGTGCTGTACCGTGCCACCAGCTTTGAAGATTTCTCTGACAAGCTCATGCAGCAGTACGGCATTGCCGTCAAGGAAAGTCGCGGATGCCTAAATTATCTGCCTGCTGGAAGAACAAAGTTCATCCGAGCGAAACCTCTCGGTGACAAGTTCGATAAGGCGGCAGTGCTTGCCACGTTGCAGGCAAACGCCGAACGCAAACCTAAGGTGCAGTTCAAGCAGGATACCATCGGGAAACTGATACAGCAACCACTCAGAAAGCTGTTCAGGAGGAATTGTGTCAATTTGACACAATTCCTCCCACTGCCTCAGAAGCAAGCGTTCGTAAGCAGATCGCAGAGCGGAACAATGTCAGCGAATCCTACGTTGCCCGTTCTAAAAAATTCATGCGTGGCGTAGAGATCATGGAACAGATGGTGCCCGGTATGCAGGAGAAAATCCTGTCCGGGCAGTTCAAAGTCCGTGATGCTGATATGCACCGCCTTGCCAGAGCCGATTTTCCGAACCGCAAGCAGATCGTGCACGAGATTCTGCACCCGGAAGACCGCCCCGCTCCGCAATCGAGCTACTCACACTACTCTGGAATCAACTACTCCGCGCTGGAAGTCGCTGTCTGGCGGATTCAGCAGGACTTTGATTTTTTGATGAGATACTTGCCTAAGCTACCAGATGATTCCTACGCCAAAACTGAAACGCTAAAAATCCTCAAGCAGCACAAAGCGTATATGGCACAGTTTGAAGAAATGCTGAACGATAAAGAAATCGCATAACGACAGGCACTTGTAAGCCATCAACGAGCCACCAGCCGCAAGAGCAGGGCGGAAAGCATCCGCGCCCTTGCGCCTGATAAAAATTGGAACTTTGATTTTCTCGCCCGACTTTGCCACGGTGGGACGATCAAAGGAGCGTGCGTTTGAACAAAAAGAAAAAGTCCACAAACACTTCCCCCTATCCCGATGAAGTCATCGACCGTCTGGCACGGGCATTCTACCCGGCCATCCTTGCCTGCTGGAACAGCGAGGAAGGCCAGCGGGAGTTTGCTGCATGGCAGGCGGAACAGGCTCATCGTGCAAACAACGAAAAACAGGAAGTTCCCTCCGGTGGGGAACTCCCTGCTGTACATATCGCTATTGTCTGTGGCTTTAATCGCAAGTTTTACAAGCAGTGCAATTCTCAACAACTTGTTTGCGATATGCAATTCACGGTTGTTGCCAACGAATCAAATCGTGAATTGCGATGGCAGGGTGCGTCCGGGTGCTGGGTATTCGTAAAACAGTTTTCGAGAAATGACACGGCAACTGCCTGTCAGGATTGGTTACGAGTACCCGGCTAGGCCAAGGAAGCATCAAGTCCCATGTCCGCACCGTCAAGGTATTGGATATGGGACTTTTTGCATTTCAGGAACGTGTACACCTCTGGAAAGGTGTAACACACTAGACTTTGTAGCAAAGTTGTGTGCCAAGGGTGCTGCGCCCCTTAGAATCCCTGCTCACATCGCCTGTGGGCGATGTGGATTCGCCGCATAGAAAGCTCTCACAAAGGCGCACCCCGGCTGTTTGCGGCGAGGAAAAGGCACTTCTGCGGAAGTGTAATAACCCACTATGACACTTTCATCCCTGCGGCCTGCAAAGTGCCGTGGGCTCTCCGAGGGGGAACGGTTGTATAAGGTACGTTTCGGACGAATCGCTGCGTACGTGCGTACGGAAGGTTGGTACGCACGTACGCAGTAAAACAGCCAAATTCTCGTATATATGGGTGGTCATTTGACCACGAGTGTGGTATACTTCACTTGGAAAACCAATTAAGGTAGATATAATGCACAGGGATGTGCTTTATATAATAAAAGCAGGATAAAAACGCAACGCATTTCTTTCTGAGAGATGCCAGAGCTGGTAGGTAGCCCAGCCGTCTACACCGCACGGTGTAGGTAAGTAACCTTCCCCTCCGGGTTGTCCGTTCCTGTAAGGATTTATTTCAGGAGGGTTTCGTTATGGATATTGATTCTACAAAGCTGACTGTATTTTTTGAGGCTCCATTCTGGATTGGAGTATTTGAACGTATTGAGAGAAGAAAGCTTTCAGTGTGTAAAGTCGTGTTTGGTGCAGAACCAAAGGACTATGAAGTCTGGGAGTATCTGCTCAAAAATTACAGTCGGCTGCGCTTCAGTCCATCTGTTGAGACAGTTGTAAAGAAAGAGTCTGTGAACCCAAAGCGATTGCAACGGCAAATCCGAAAGGAAACAGTTGCCACAGGAATCGGTACAAAGTCACAGCAGGCGTTGCAAATGCAGCGAGAAGAAAACAAGCTGGTGCGAAAAGCACTTAGCCGTAAACAACGCGAAGCAGAAAAGCAGCGTCAGTTTGAACTGAAACAGCAGAAGCGAAAGGAAAAGCATCGGGGCAGATAATGCCCCTTTGCTTTTATCTAGCAGGGTTTGGGGCAGGCACGCCCCAACAAGAAGCAGTCCCAAAGGGGCAAGAATTTTCAAGTATTGAAAATTTGTGGCCACGGGACGATTCTTGCTCTCACGAAAACCCATACTTTTTGAAAATCCGCTTTTCGCAGCCAAAGGAGGATGCACCATGAAAAAAGAAATCGAAGCCTTTGTCAATGCAGCCAGTGAGCAGGAGTTGGATGCTGCATGGAACAACCTCTCGGCAGAGGAACAGCGAGTTTTCGAGCAACTCATGGAGGAAGAACCACCCGAAGATGCATTGGCGTTTTTCGCACAGCTGTATGACGATACCCCGAAGGAGCAAGCCAGCGAAACCGTGAGCATCTCCGAAAATGAAATCTATTTCAAGCGGCAGCCCTTGACCGAAGAGCAGAAGAAACACGGCTCCTATGTAGATGAGAACGGCAATCTCCATGTCAAGAACCTGTCTGCATTCTGGATTCCTGAACTGACCACCACGGAGAAAGTCGGTCACACCACCTACACCGTGACCGGCAGCTATGAGGGCAAGGAATCCTTTTTGAAGAAACTGGAGCGCATTGTTGCCAAGAACGCCCAGCAAAAATTTGAAGATGAGGGTGCAGACGAATGACAACTGCGTCCAATTCTGCTATACTTGATCCGGTAACCAATCCTGTACTGACAGTTGCTCCACAGAATAAGGAGGACACAACAATGTCTGGAGCAACGAATAAAATCACCGCACTTTACTGCCGACTGTCGCAAGAGGACGCACGGCTCGGTGAAAGCCTGTCCATTGAGAACCAGAAGGCCATCCTTCTGGAATACGCCAAAAAGAACCACTTCCCGAACCCGGTGTTCTTTGTGGATGATGGCTACTCCGGCACGAACTATGACCGTCCCGGCTTTCAGAGTATGCTGGTCGAGATCGAAGCAGGGCGTGTAGGAATCGTTATCACGAAGGATTTGTCCCGACTGGGGCGCAATTCTGCCTTGACTGGTCTGTACACCAACTTCACCTTTCCCCAGTATGGCGTTCGCTACATCGCCATTAACGACAACTACGACACCATTGACCCGAACAGCGTAAACAACGATTTTGCGGGCATTAAGAACTGGTTCAACGAGTTTTACGCCCGCGATACCAGCCGCAAGATTCGGGCCGTTCAGAAGGCCAAGGGAGAGCGTGGAGTACCGCTGACGGTCAATGTGCCGTACGGCTATGTGAAAGACCCGGAGAACCCGAAACATTGGCTTGTTGATCCGGAAGCGGCTGCGGTCGTGAAGCGCATCTTCTCCATGTGCATGGAAGGCCGTGGCCCGACCCAAATTGCAAACCAACTGTGGGTGGACAAAGTTCTGACTCCTACCGCCTACAAGTTGAGCCATGGCCGGAGTACAAACGCACCTGCCCCGGAAGACCCTTATCGCTGGGATAAAAGAGCAGTAAGTTTGATTCTGGAACGCCGGGAGTACACTGGCTGCACAGTCAACTTCAAGACCTATACTAACTCTATCTGGGATAAAAAGAGACATCTGAATCCTGTGGAAAATCAGGCTATCTTCCCGGATACACATGAGCGCATTATTGACGATGATGTGTTTGAAAAGGTTCAGGAGATTCGTAGTCAGCGTCACCGCATGACCCGGACAGGCAAGAGCAGCATTTTCTCCGGTATGGTCTACTGTGCTGACTGCGGTTCCAAGATGCAATATGGTTCGTCCAATAACAGGGACTTCAGTCAAGACTTCTTTGATTGCTCTCTGCACAAGAAGAACGGGAGCAGGTGCAAGGGACACTTCATCCGGGTAAAGGTTCTGGAAGGCCGTGTGCTGAACCATATCCAGCAGGTGACAGACTACATCCTTTGCCATGAAGACTACTTCCGCAAGGTCATGGAGGAACAGCTTCGGGTGGAAAGCAGCGAAAAGCTGACTGTCCTGAAGAAGCAGCTTGCCCGAAATGAGAAGCGAATCGCAGATCTCAAACGGCTGTTCATGAAAATCTACGAGGACAACGCCAGTGGAAAGCTGAGCGATGCCCGCTTCGACATGATGAGCCAGAGTTACGATGCCGAGCAGAAGCAGCTGGAAGAGGACGTCCTCTCTTTCCAACAGGAAGTCGAAGTACAGGAACAGCAAATTGAGAATATTGAAAAGTTCGTCCAGAAAGCGCACAAGTACGTCCATATTGAAGAACTCACCCCCTATGCTCTCCGTGAACTGGTGTCGGCTATCTATGTGGATGCCCCGGATAAGTCCAGCGGAAAGCGGGTGCAGCACATCCATATCAAGTACGATGGGCTGGGGTACATCCCTCTGGATGAACTGGAAGCAAAAGAAAAGGCATGACCGAAGTCACGCCAAATCTTCCCCATTTAGGGAACTTTTGCAAATACTGTTTTATGGGAACTCTGCTGGTGGGCGCACCCTGTTTTTTGTTTTGCCCTTAATCTTCTAGCCCATGGCTTCCAGCCACATTCTTCAAATATTTCTCCGGGTCACCGTTCAGAATCAAATCCGCATAGCCCAGCGGGTCATTGTAGATGAGGTAGTCCAACTCCGACCTCTGCGCCATGGTCACATCCAGTGCATCCTCGACCCCGGTGCATTCGATGGAGATCATTTTCCCATCCCGGAGCAGCAGCTCCACGCAGCCGGTGTCCATGTTGAAATGGCAAGCTCTTGCATCGTACTTCATGTTTGTGTCCTCCTGAAATCATGTCGTAGCTTATGTCGGTCAATCTATGCTTTCGGATTTCATCTTCCACGGACACCCATATTGAATTTTCCGAAGAAAACAAATAATCCGAACCCATCTCCTATCGGAAACAAGTTCGGATTATTTTTGTTTGGTCCGAGTGGCGAGAATCGAACTCACGGCCTCTTGAACCCCATTCAAGCGCGCTACCAAAACTGCGCTACACCCGGATATTTGTTGTGGCTTATCGCTCACAGCTCCATTAGTATACCCGCTGCAGGCCGTTTTGTCAAGCGCTTTTTTTATTTTTCTTGGATTTTTTCTGGATTTTTCGCTCATCGTCCAGAAGCTCTCGATGGTGCGTCCATTTCATTTTCGGTGACTGCCATTGCCACGGCAAAGACGCTGTGGGCGCCCGCATCCAGCAGTGCCTGCGCGCAGGCTGCGGCGGTAGCGCCGGTGGTGATGACGTCATCCACCAGCAGCACCCGCTTCCCTTCCACGAGCTCCGGCTCCTGCGCCCGGAAGGCACCGGCCGCATTTTCCAGACGCTCGTCCAGCGAGAGTCCTGCCTGATGGCGTCCGGCCCGGACGCGGCAGAGCGCCTTTGGCAGCAACGGAAGGCCCAGTGCATGGGCCAGAGGCTGTGCCATCCGTTCCGGCACATTGTAGCCGCGCCGACGGCTGGTGGCAGGCACCGGAACGATGCAGTCGTAACCGATGGCCGCACCGGAGACCAGACCCGGCACCGGCTCTGCAAAGTGCATCTCCACTTCTGCCCCGAACAGCCGGGCCGTCATCTCCACGCCAAGCTCCACCGCCGTCCAGCTTTCGCCTTCGTATTTGGCGCGGAGGATGGCGCTGCGGACGACGCCCTCGTACCGGTAGGGCGCAGCCGCCCCGTCCAGAGCACCCAGATAGTGGCAGCTCGCGTCCAGCCGCATGACCGGGCCGCGGCGCAGCTCTTCCAGCCGCGGTGTACACACCTCACAGAACGGCAGCGTTCCCAGCACCCTGCGGCAGCAGGGACACCGCCTCGGGAAAAGCAGCTGGCGCATCTGCCGGGCAAGCTGTGCGGGGCGGCTGTAGTAGCCCGTCATCAGTCTTTCTTGACCGCGACGATGATACGCACCTTTTTGCCAGCCGCGCAGCCAAAGTTGTCGTACCAGCCGGTAAGGTAGTAATCATCGGAGTTGACGGAAGTGAGCTTGGTGTAGTAATACTGGCCCTTGTACCACAGGTAGACCTGCGTATCATCGGCCATTTCAAACCTTTCGCCCTTGGAGGAAAGGACGCTGGCCGCACCCACCTTGTCGATCTTCATGGGCATCAGCTGCACCATGTTGCGGACAGCGCCGGTCGTCTCCTGGCAGACCGCGATGCCGCCGGCCAGCACAGGATACTTGATGGAAGTGCTCAGACTGACCTGCTGGCCGCTGACGTAGCCGATATAGGTCGCACCGCTGCCGATGAAGTCGAATATCTGGCTGAAGGGAGTGCCGGTGATCTTGGCGATCTGCTGGAAGCCGAGGCCCAGAAGTGCGCCGGTGTTGCTGGTCAGGCGTTCCCACGCGGTGCTGAGGATGTCGCCGGAGATAACGCCCCACAGGATCTCTGTGGTGGTGGGTACCATGATGCTCTTCACCTGACTGACGACTGCATCGGTATCAATGGTGCCGTCACCCGGCTGAGCCTTGATGGCGCTGAGAAGGGTGCTGTAGTTGGCGGCGACATTCTTCACATCGTCCAGCACACCGTAGTACCACAGGTCACCGGTCACATCGTTCAGGATGAGCTTGTCGATCTGCCCCTGCGGGTTGGTGGTGTAGTAACGGACATCGGAAGCCTTTAAGTTTACCCCCGATAGGCGGCTGGGACGAACCGTCCCAGCCACACCCCCTGTACTCGTATCAAGGATCTGCACGTCATCCGCCAGAGCCCTATCGCCCAGCGCGGTGGCGTTCTCGTTCACAGTGCCGCTGACGGAGCGCTCATCGATCGTTTCCACGCTCTCGCCTTCGGGGCTGACCCGCACTTCCACCAGCCAGCCGGTGGGAAAGTTCAGGCTTTTGTCTACGTTCACCTCGCGGGCAAGGCCGTCGGTACACAGGACCTTGACGGTCTGAAGCACATCGGCGCTGTTGTCCTCGTCGATGAGGTTGCGGGCGGACGACTGCACCACGCCGTAAAAGACCTCGTCGGCCTCCTCACCGGTGATAATGCCTGCGGCTACATTGTTCATGCCCAGCAGCAGAGTGACCACCTGACCGACACCGCCGCCGTTGAGGGAGGACACCTGGGAAGCAATGGCCGTGCTGCCCAGCGTGTAGGACGTGCCTGCCACCGTAATGGAAGCAGGGGCGCTGGCCGTGGGAGACACCTCGGTGATGCGGCCTGCGGCACGGCGGGTATAGACCCACAGGGTCTTGAGGCTCTCGCTGTAGTAGTAGACGTCGTATTTGTTCAGCTCTGCGGAGCCGGAGACCTTATCGTTGCGGTAGACGCTGGCAGGGACGAAGGGCAGCACTGTGCTCTCCGAAGCCACGAAGGGGCCTTCCAGGCTGCTGAGCAGGATGGTGGAGCCGTCCACCTGACCATTGCTCACGGTAAAGCCCAGGGTCGTGCCGTAGGCCGAGCCGCTGGCGTTGTTGGCGGTGAGGGCATTGTAGAGCAGGACGGCGCAGTCCTCGTAGTTCATCGCTTCGCCCTGACGGCGGTCGAGGCCGGCACGCAGGCCCAGCTCGCCGGCCTTGTTGAGCTGGGCGTTGGGGAACGCGCCGCTCAGGTCGGTCATCTTATAGCCCATCAGCTTGAGCACTGCGGTGCAGGCTTCTTCCAGCGTGACGGCATTGTTCGGACGGAAGCTGCCGTCGGTGTAGCCATTCATCCAGCCCTGCTGCACGGCGATGCGGACATAGGGCGCCCATGCCGAGGAGCCGGGCAGGTCGGTGTAAAGAGTCCCCACTGCCCCCTGGGAAGAGACGCTCTCCCGATAGGTAGAGTAAGAGGTCAGCATTCTGGCAAATGCGCCGCGGGTCACGGCTGCATCCAGTGCGCCGGACTGCTCGGAATCCATAGCACCCAGCGTGATGGCAAACTGGACGGCGGTGTTGTTGCCCGCAGCCGATGCCGGCATCACCAGCATCGACACTGCGATGCTGACCGCCAGCAGAAATGCGAGAAGACGTTTTTTCATTGTGATCTCCTTATAAAAAATGTTAAACCTCTCAGTCTCGCTTCGCTCGACAAGGCCGGGTTGCGGCACCCAGCATCCGCTGCGCATTGCGCGCGTCTTGCTGGCCGCTGCCCCAGCAACGACTCCCTGTTTCCGCCACTGGCGGCGGTCGTCGTTGTTGCCCCTACCGAGGGGAGCCTCTGGCGAAGAGAGAAAGCTTTCCGTACTGCCAAGGCCTCCCCTCGTCAGGGGAGGTGGCTGCGCCAAAGGCACAGACGGAGAGGTTAATCATATCTCAACGCGTCAATGGGGTTGAGCCGCGCGGCGCGTTTTGCGGGCAGATAGCCGAACAGCACTCCGATGAACACCGAGATGCCGAAAGCTGCCACGATGGAGTTGAAGGACGGGCTGACCGTGACGTCCATGCCGTCGGTGAACATTGGAAGCACCTGATTGGCGATGGCCGACACGATATAGCCAAGGACAATGCCCAGCGTGCCGCCGAGGGCCGAAGTGGTAGCTGCCTCGGTGACGAACTGGGCCAGGATGGTCCTTTCCTTCGCGCCCATGGCCTTGCGGATGCCGATCTCACGGGTGCGCTCGGTGACCGACACCAGCATGATGTTCATGATGCCGATGCCGCCCACCAGCAGCGAGATGCTGGCGATGCCGGTGAGGATGACGATGACCATGTTGATCATCTTATTCATCTCTTCCAGCCACTCGCTGGCGCTGTAGACGTAGTAAGCACTGTCGCTCTTGAAGATGTCATACAGTCCCTGCTCCACCGCAGCCTTGGCCTCGTTGGCCTGGCCCTCGTCCACCATGATGGCGGAGTAGGAGTCCGGCGAGCTTTCGTTGGAAAGGCGCATGGCTGTGGTGTAGGGCAGGTAGACGCTGTCGTCGTCGCTGCCCTCCTGCTGGTCGTGATTGGAGATCTTGGCCTTCAGCACGCCCACGATGCGGAACTTGTACGCGCCGAGCTTGATGGTCTGGCCCACCGCATTGCCGCCGTAGGCCGTGCGGTTGATGTAATCGCCGATGACGCAGATCTGCTTGTTGTCTGTGATGTCCATATACTGGATGTTCCGGCCCTTGGCGAGGGTGTAGCCCTTCGACTTGATGTAGTTCTCATCCACGCCGTACACCGTACCGTAACGGTATTGCGTCGTCCCCACCTTGGGGGTGTTGTCGCTGAAATCCAGCTGCGGCGAGACGGAGGAAAGCAGTTCAGGGTTCTTTTTGACGATGTTGTACAGATCATCCACCGTCGCGGTGCGGGAACCATAGCCCCATATCTGGATGGAGAGGGTGTTGGTTCCCATTGCGGAAAAGCTGTCCCGCATGCTTCTGGTCATGCCGTTGCCCAGACCGACGATGACGATGACCGCCATGACGCCGATGATGATGCCCAGCATGGTCAGGAAGGTGCGCAGCTTATTGCTCCAGACGTTCTGCAGTGCCTGGCGGAAAGTCTCTAATACCATTATTTTGCTTCCTCCTGTGCCGCTTCGCCGGACAGAGTGGGCTGCACGATGGCCTCAGGCGCGTGGGCGTCGCCGTCGTACACCACCTGTCCGTCCTCCAGACGGATGATTCGCTCCGCCTGCACGGCGATGGAATTGTCGTGGGTGATGAGCACCACGGTATGGCCCTCTCTGTGGAGCTGCTGAAGCATCCCGATGACCTCGCGGCCGGTGTGGGAGTCCAGAGCACCGGTGGGTTCGTCGGCAAGGATGACTGCCGGGTTGCGCACCAGAGCCCGTGCGATGGAAACGCGCTGCTGCTGGCCGCCGGAGAGCTGGTTGGGCAGGTTCTTGAGCTTGTCGCCCAGACCCACCTTTTCCAGCACATCCCTGGCCAGCTTGTGGCGCTCGGCGCGGGAGATGTTGGCGTAGACCAGCGGCACCTCCACGTTTTCCAGAAGGTTCAGCCGGGGCAGAAGGTTATACTGCTGGAAGATGAAGCCCAGCATCTCGTTGCGGACATCCGCCAGCTCGTCCCGGTTCATCTTGCCCACATCCCGGCCATTGAGCCGGTAGACGCCGTGGGTGGGGACATCCAGACAGCCGATGATGTTCATGCAGGTGGACTTGCCCGAACCGGACTGGCCCACGATGGCCACGAACTCCCCCTTCTCGATCTTCATCGTGATGTGGTCGGCGGCCTTTACCAGCGTATCGCCCATCTGATAATACTTGCACACCTGCTCAAATTCGATCAGAGCGCTCATGGGGCACCTCCTTACCAGATACTATCGCTGTAATAGTCATCCGACACAGAGCTGGTGTCGTAGGCCACCGTGTCGTCCTCCTGCAGGCCGCTCTTGATCTCGGTGTAGCTGTCGTCGCTGACGCCGGTCTCCACCTTGACGTAGACATAGCCCTCCGGTGCGTCCATGTCTTCCACCGCATTGGCTGCGCTGGGAGACTTCTTGCTCACCAGCACATAGCCGCCGCGGATAACGGCAGCATTCGGCACGACGAGGGCGTTGTTGGCCTCGGCCACGACGATCTCAGCGTTGGCGTTCATGCCGGGGCGCAGGCCGTCGGTGTCATCGATGCGGATGGTGATGGGGTAAGTCGTGGTGCCGCCGCTGGAGCTGCCCTTCATGGACACACGGGTGACTGTGCCGACATAGGTCTTGTCCGTCACAGCGTCAGCGGTGAGCTGGACTTTCTGGCCCACGGACAGTGCGCCGATCTGCAGCTCATCCACATTGATGACCATCTCCAGATAGCTCAGGTCGTAGATGACGCAGAGGGTGCTGCCGGAGGTCAGGGCGTCGCCCTGCTTGGCGTCCTTCTCAATGATGGTGCCGCTGATGGGCGAGGTGATGGTGTAGTTGGACATATTGTCCTGCTGGTTCTGCATCGAGATCTCGGCGCTGCGCAGGGACTCGGAAGCAGACTGGATGGATTCGGTCAGATCGTCGCCGGTCAGCTCGATGAGGATGTCGCCCTTGGAGACCGCGTCGCCCTCCTGCACATTGATGGCGGAAACGGTGCCGCTGGCCAGAGCGGTCAGGGTGCGCTCTGCCTGATAGGCAAAGGTGGCAGAGGCGATGGAGCTGACGCCGTTGATGCTGGCGGTAGCGGCCTGAGCGGTGGTCAGACCGCCGGCATTGTTGACCCGGATGGTGACGGTGCGCACCAGCAGGTTGCCGGTGCTCAGCTCGTCGGTGCCGGTGACGGCGGTGACGGTGCCTTTCAGCGTCTCAAAGGTGCCGTCCAGCACCACGTCGGCGCTCTGGCCCACCGAGAAGTTGGCGGCGTCGGCTGCCGGGAACAGCAGGTTCAGCAGCATCTTGGAGCTGTCGCGGATGACCGCCACCTCCTGGCCGCTGGTCACTTGGTCGCCCTTTGCGACCTTGAGACTGCTGACCGTACCGTCCACCTCTGCGCGGACATACTGGAGGTCTACGGTCTTGTCGTAGCTGCGCTGGGCCTGCTGCAGGGCGATGCTGGCCTTTTCCAGATTGGTGGAGGCGTCCGAGCTGTCGATGGTGTAGAGCACATCGCCCTCTTCCACCTTATCGCCCTCTTCAAAGCCGCCGGTGAGGATCTTGCCGTCCACCAGAGACTTGACGGTATATGTATTGGCCGGGTTCAGCGTGCCGGTGCCGCTCAGGGAGTTGGAGACATCCTGACGGACCGGCGTCGTCTCGGCGTAGGTCACATCGCCGCTGGCAGCTTTATTCCCGCCGCCTATGAGAAAGACAGCGCCCGCTGCCGCCACGACGACCACCGGCACGAGCCATTTCCAGTTCTTTTTGGCGAATGCAGACACACCGGACTTGGCTTCTGCTGTTTCAGCAGCCTCAGCGGACGCATCCTTTTTCTTTTTCCAGATCATGCTTTTCCTCCTATGGTATGCAAAAGGGCAGCGTGACCCTTTTGCACGAAAAATCCGTTATTGGTAGTGTATCGCATTTTTCTGAAATACACAAGCGTCCAAATTTCATTTCACCTTTTATTTACAAAATTATTTCCGGTTTTTATGCAAAAAAGACACCCGCAGTGTCCTTTGCAGAACATTGCGGGTGTCTCGGATGATCTTGTCTTGTCAGGATGCGGCTTCGGCCTCGCTCAGCGGAGCCAGCTTCACATACACCCCGGCAGGGACGCAGGCCGCCCATGCACCTTCCTCGCTCAGCTGGCCGAACTGCTCACAGACATGGTCCGGGCATTGGCTGTCCTGAAACGAGATGGTGCCGTCTTTTACCTGTAAATGAACGACATAGCTGCCCACATCATACAGGTAATCGTAGTCCTTATCCAGCGGCAGCACCTCGGTGATGCCGCCGCCGAAGTCCACGACTGCTGCCAGCGGTTCCGCCTTGCTGCGCGGACGCAGCAGAAAGACCAGCAGGGCAGCTGCCGTCAGGATGACGGCTGCGAAGAGGAGGTTCGCCTTCCAGCTCAGGCGTTTTGCGCCTTTTGCCGGTTGAAGCTGCTTGCGGGTGCTCATGCAGCGTAGTCGCTGGCAGCGGCACCGGCAATGCGGCCAAAGACGGTGAAGTCAGCAACAGCGTTGCCGCCCAGACGGTTTGCACCGTGGACGCCGCCAGTCACCTCACCTGCTGCGAACAGGCCGGGGATGACCTCGCCCTTCTCGTTCAGCACCTCGGTGTTGGCGTTGATCTTCAGGCCGCCCATGGTGTGATGGACACCGGCGGTGACCTTCACAGCGTAGTAGGGAGCGGTGTTCAGGGGGTTAGCGAAGCTGGTGCGGCCGAAGTCGGGGTCATTCTTGGCCTCAACGTAGCCGTTCCACTTCTCCATGGTCTCTGCGAAGGCAGCGGCATCGACGCCCATAGCCTCGCCCAGCTCCTCGTAGGTAGCGCCGGTGACGGTGTAGCCCTTCTTGATGTAGCCCTGGATGACGCTGGAAGCATCGACCATGGCCTGATCGACGACCAGCCAGCTGTAGCTGCCGGTCTGAGCGATCTCAGCAGCAGAGACGACGTCACGGGTGCCGACCTCGTCGATGAAGCGCTGGCCTTCCTCGTTGATGAGGATAGCGCCGTCGCCGCGCAGGCCCTCGGTGATGAGGGCAGCGGTGTTGGCCTCAACGGTGGGGTGGATCTGGATCTGGTCCATGTCCACGGTAGCAGCGCCGATGGCCTCTGCCATCTCGATGCCCTGACCCTGGATGCCAGCGGCGTTGGTGGTCATGAAGCCCTTCAGCTCGGGCTTGTACTTGACGACCATGTCGAGGTTTGCGCCGAAGCCGCCGGTGGTCAGCACCACAGCCTTGGCGTTGACGGTGACGGTCTCGCCGGTAGAACCGGTGGCCTTGATGCCCGCAACTGCGCCGTTGGCATCGGTCAGGATCTCGTTGGCGGTGGTGTTCAGCAGGATCTGAACGCCAGCCTTCTTACAGTTCTCCTCCAGCAGGGGGATCATGTAGGAGCCGACGGAAACGGTCTTGCCCTCTGCGTTCACAGGGCGATGGATGCGCTTGACGGATGCACCGCCGAAGCTGGAGACGTTGTGCAGGGTGATGCCGTGCTCGTCCAGCCAGTCGATGGCGTCAGCGGAGTTTGCGCACAGGGTCTCGACCAGCTCGGGGTCGTTGATGCCCTTGCCGCCGATCATGGTATCCAGCTCCATCAGCTCGACAGAATCGAAGTAGCCGGTGGGGTTGGCCTGATAGGCAGCCCACTGCTCGGAGACGGTCTTTGCCAGAGCGGTGATGGTCTCGTTGTCGGCGTACTTCTCGGCAGCAGTCTTCAGGGTCTTCTCGACGCCGGCAGACTCGCCGAACTCGTTCTCGTCCTGATAGACGGTCTTGCCGGCGTTCATGCCGCCGGTAGCGCGGACGGAGTTGCCGCCCACCATGGGCTGGCTTTCCACGATCACAACGCTCTTGCCCTCGGCAGCAGCGGTGATGGCAGCGGTCATGCCTGCGCCGCCTGCACCCACGATGACAACGTCAGCGTCAACGGTGGAATCCTCAGCCTTGGTCTCGTCGGCCTTGACCTCGATCTTATAGTCGTCGGCGTTCAGGCCGGCGGCAGTCAGGGCAGCGGCTGCTGCCTCCTTGATGGCGTTGGAGGTGATGGTCGCGGTGGACACGCCGTCCACGGCGATGCTGCCGGTCTCAGCGATCTGAGCGGGCAGCTGCTCCAGTGCCAGCGTACCGATGCCCTGGGTCTCGTCCTTGCCCTCAGCGGTGCAGCCGGTGATCTTGCCGTCTTCCAGCGTCAGGGTAACGGTAACGTCGCCGCCCATGCCCTTGGCAGTGCCGATGAAATCACCGGACACGCCGCCTGCGGTGGAAGCGGGCTTGCTGCCGCAGCCATAGCCGAACAGGCTGACTGCGATGATCGCTGCCATAGCCAGTGCAGACACGCTCTTCTTGATCTGAGCTTTCTTCATGTTTTTCCTTCCTTGCTTGCTTCGTGGTTTGTGGTTGCGAATATCTATCAGCATAAAAAGGGAGCTGCCCTTTTACAAGCAGCCCCCTCTGCCGAACTTGGGAAAAGGATTTAGGCGTTGGCCTGTGCAGCAGCAACAGCGCAGGCGACAGTAGCGCCGACCATCGGGTTGTTGCCCATGCCGATGAGGCCCATCATCTCGACGTGTGCAGGCACAGAAGAGGAACCTGCAAACTGAGCATCGCCGTGGACGCGGCCCAGAGAGTCGGTCAGGCCGTAGCTGGCGGGGCCGGCTGCGACGTTATCGGGGTGCAGGGTACGGCCCGTGCCGCCGCCGGAAGCGACGGAGAAGTACTTCTTGCCGTTCTCGATGGCCCACTTCTTATAGGTGCCGGCGACCAGGTGCTGGAAGCGGACGGGGTTGGTGGAGTTGCCGGTGATGGAGCACTGGACGTCCTCCTTCTTCATGATGGCAACACCCTCCATGACGTCGTTGGCGCCGTAGCACTTGACAGCTGCGCGCTCGCCCTCGGAGAAGGGGATCTCCTTGACGACGGTCAGGGTCTGAGTGGGGATGTCGTACTCGGTCTGCACATAGGTGAAGCCGTTGATACGGGAGATGATGTAAGCGGCGTCCTTGCCCAGGCCGTTCAGGATGACGCGCAGGGGGGTCTTGCGGACCTTGTTTGCGGTGCGGGCGATGCCGATGGCACCCTCAGCAGCGGCGAAGGACTCGTGGCCTGCCAGGAAAGCGAAGCAGGTGGTGTCCTCGCTCAGCAGACGAGCGCCCAGGTTGCCGTGGCCCAGACCGACCTGACGCTGCTCAGCGACAGAACCGGGGATGGTGAAAGCTTCCAGACCTTCGCCGATGGCGGCTGCGCACTCGGCAGCATCGGTCAGGCCGCGCTTGACGGCGATAGCGGTACCCAGGGTGTAAGCCCAGACAGCGTTATCAAAGCAGATGGGCTGCACGCCGCGGACGATCTTGTCGCAGTCGATGCCCTTAGCGAGGAGCATCTCGTTGCAGGCGTCCAGAGATTCGAGGCCGTTGGCCTTCAGGCATGCCTCGATCTTCGGCATGCGGCGATCCATAGATTCAAAAGTTGCCATGAGTTGTTCCTCCTCTCTTATTCCTCACGCGGGTCGATGTACTTGACAGCGCCTGCTTCCTTGCTGAAGCGGCCGTAAGTACCCACGTTCTTCTCGTAAGCCTCGTTGGGGGTCTTGCCGTGACGGATGTCCTCCATCATCTTGCCCAGCTTGACGAACTGATAGCCGATGACCTCGCCGTTGGCATCCACAGCCAGCTTGTTGATGTAGCCCTCGGTCAGCTCCAGATAACGGACGCCCTTCTCCTTGGTGGAGAAGATGGTGCCGGTCATGGAGCGCAGGCCCTTGCCCAGGTCATCCAGACCTGCGCCGATGGGCAGACCGTCCTCAGAGAAAGCGGTCTGGCTGCGGCCGTAGACGATCTGCAGGAACAGCTCGCGCATCGCCACGTTGATGGCGTCGCAGACGAGGTCGGTGTTCAGAGCTTCCAGAATGGTCTTGCCGGGCAGGATCTCGCCTGCCATAGCAGCAGAGTGGGTCATGCCGGAGCAGCCGATGGTCTCCACCAGAGCCTCCTCGATGACGCCGTTCTTGATGTTCAGAGACAGCTTGCAGGTACCCTGCTGAGGTGCGCACCAGCCCACACCATGGGTGTAGCCGCTGATGTCCTTGATCTCATAGGCCTTGACCCATGCGCCCTCTTCGGGGATGGGAGCCGGACCATGCTTAGGACCTTTGGTGATCGGGCACATATTCTGTACTTGCTGCGAATAGGTCATAATCATACTCTCCTTTTGACAAATTGATGCCGTGCGGCAGAAGCTTCTCTCCCCTGCCGCCTTGCATTGACCGGGCCGTGCCGCTCTCTTTTCAGCGCCTCTCCCGGTACTACCACGCACAATTTTATTATAGAGGACGTTGGCCCAATTTGCAAGTCATTTCTGACAAATTTTTCGCAATCTTTTTTCCATTTTCGTTTTTCTGCGCAGGAGCGCAACTTCTCAATTCGGTTTTTTCTGCGGCTCCCGCCGCACCGGCGTGACGGCCCAGATGCAGGCGAAGCCCGCCGCCGCGCCCGCGATGGCGAGGATGTGCCGCCCCTGCCCGAATCCCCAGAGATCAGCGATGCAGGGGAACAAAAGGCTTCCCACGCTCTGCCCCAGCGCCAGAAAGCCGTAGTTCACCCCGGCGTGGGGCAGGCCGAACAGATCGGTGGAAAGGGCGGGCAGCACCGCCGCCAGCGCCGAGTAGCAGAACGTCAGCCCCGCATACACCGCCACGACGGCCCATCCCCGGGCAAACAGGAACGCCGCCGAAAGCCCCAGCGACACGCCGAAGAGGATGAGGTCGGTGGGGCGGCGGCCGATCTTGTCGCTGAGCAGGGGCATCAGCAGCCGCCCGGCCGCACTGCCCACACTGCCCAGCACCACGGCCCAAAGGGCGGCGCTCTCGTCCAGCCCCCGCTCCATCCCAAGCTTCAGGATGATGGGGCTGAACAGCAGCACCGCCGGGGTGGAAAAGCAGACCGCTCCAGCGCAGAGCCAGTACTGCCGCGTGCCAAGCATCTGCCGGGGCGAGAGGTCGAGGGGCGGCGCGGCCTTAGCCTTTCCCTGCCGGCTGGGCTGAGGCTTTTCGGGCGGCGGGTCGGTCAGCAATGCACTGCCCGCGAGGCAGACCGGCAGGGTCAGCGCACCCAGCGCCCAGAACGCGCCCCGGATGCCCTGCACCGGCCCGAAGCCCCGCAGGGCCGTGCGGACGAAGACGGTCAGGAACGCTCCGCTCAACCCCACTGCGCCCCCGATGACGCCGGTGGCGAGGCCCTTCCGGCCCTTGTACCACTTCTGGGCGCAGGACTGGATGGACGGATAGAGAAAGGCTGTGCCGAGCCCTGCCGGGATGCTGAACACCCCGAAAAAAGCACTCCCCTTCTCTGCCGGGAGAGCCGCCGCCGCGAAGAATCCGCCGCAGAGCAGGCCCGTCCCCCACAAAGCCGCAAAGCGTGGCCCCTGCTTATCCTGCAGAAAGCCGCCGATGACGCACCCGATGCCGAAAAATGCGATGAGCACCCCGAAGGCATAGCCTGCCCCCTGCTCGCTGAGGCCGTATTCCTCCATGACGGGTCTTTGGAACACGCCCCACGCGGCGGGCAGGCCTGTCAATACCTGGATGGCCGCGCCCGCCGCCAGGATGGCCCAGGGTCTTGTTTTCTGCATTTCGTGCATCACCTCAGAGAATAGTGTGTCCTTTTCGATTGACAAAAAGACAGTATCCTTTATAATTAGAAGCGTATCACAAAAATCATCTCTTTCGTCACGTTGCTTCTGTGCCTAAACCTCTCCGTCACGGCTCCGCCGTGCCACCTCCCCTATCGAGGGGAGGCTTTGGCATTTCGGAACACTTGATCTCTTCGCCAGAGGCTCCCCTAGTAGGGGAGCTGTCTGCGAAGCAGACTGAGAGGTTAGGCTCAGTATCTGCCATCCGCGACTGAGAGGGCTATACAGAAAGAGGACTCTATTATGAAAACTCAGGCCTTAAAAGGTATGCGCGACCTTCTGCCCAACGAGCAGACCCTGCGCGACTACATTCAGGGCAAAATTCTCGAGACTTACCGCGCATCCGGCTTCGAGCGCATCTCCACCCCCATGCTGGAGGATATGGAGAACCTCGACAAGTCCGACGGCGGCGACAACCTGAACCTCATCTTCAAGGTACTCAAGCGCGGCGACAAGCTCACCGCCGCCCTGAACTCCGGCGACCCGAAAGAGCTCTCCGACATGGGCCTGCGCTATGACCTGACCCTGCCCCTGAGCCGCTTCTACGCCGCCAACAAGGACAAGCTCCCCCACCCCTTCAAGGTCATCCAGACCGACCGCGTCTTCCGCGCCGAGCGCCCCCAGAAGGGCCGTCTGCGCGAGTTCGTCCAGTGCGACATCGACATTCTGGGCGACGAGAGCCCCAACGCCGAGGTCGAGCTCATCGACGTGACCACCCGCGCCCTGCTGGGCATCGGCTTCGACGGCTTCACCGTCAACATCAACGACCGCCGCATCCTCCGCGGGATGCTGGAGAGCATGGGCTTTGCCGCCGACACGCTGGATTCCGTCTGCATCACCTTCGACAAGATGGATAAGATCGGTGCCGACGGCGTGAAGGCCGAGCTTCTCGAGAAGCAGCTGCCCGAGAGCGCGGTCAACGCACTGGCCGACTTCATCGCCGCCGGTGAGGTGACGCTGGACGCTGTGGCCGCCCGCTGCGCAGACCCCGCCATCGCCGACGACCTCAAGTACGTCCTCTCTACTGCCAACGCCATGGCCGCCGGCCGCTATCAGGTGGCCTACTGCCCCAGCCTCGTGCGCGGTCAGGGCTACTACACCGGCATGGTGTTTGAGATCACCTGCCCGCAGTTCAGCGGCGCAGTCGCCGGCGGCGGCCGCTATGACAACATGGTGGGCAAGTTCCTCGGCACTCAGGTGCCGGCGGTCGGCTTCTCCATCGGCTTTGAGCGCGTCTGCGGCATCCTGCTCGAGCAGGGTTATCAGATCCCCGGCGCAAAGCAGAAGATCGCGCTGCTCTACGGTAAGGACGCCGACTTCACCGCCGTCCTGAGCAAGGCCGCTGCCCTGCGCGATACCTACAACGTCACCGTCCTGCCTCAGGGCAAGAAGCTCGGCAAGCAGCTGGGCCAGCTGGAAGTAGCAGGCTTTGCCGGTGCTGCCTTCATGGACAGGGACGAGGTAAAGGTCTTTTCCGCTCAGTAAGGACTGAACAAACCAAAAGCACTGCACTCCCCAAAAGCGGGCGGGTGCAGTGCTTTTTTGCGTTTATGGCTGCCGGGTCAGCCGGTTTTTTTGGCGTTGGGGTACACCCGCTCCATCCGGGCGTTATCAAAGTGCTCATCAAGGAAGACGTCCAGCCGGTTCGCCGGGGCGATGCCGCTGGTGCGGGCGTCGTATCGGGCCAGCGCCAGTGCCGAAAGCCCCATGTTCACGGCCATGAACACCGTCAGCACCACGGTCATCCAGGGCAGGATGTGCTTTTTCAGGTTTGCCATCAGTTTTGCGATGAGGGGGTAGCCGTACCGGATCCAGACCACCGCCGCGATGCCCCAGAAGAAGCAGTAGAGCAGGTTGACACGGCCTCCCAGATTGAACTTGAAGCCGCTGTAGTCCCAGAAGATGACGCCGAACAGCAGCTCACCCACGGCGCTGCAGATATACTCATATGCGCCGCCCATCACGAAGCCGAACAGGAAGATGGAGCGGTCGCTCCGCTCCTCGCTGCCCCGCAGCAGGACCGCCGCCATGACCAGCGCCAGCCCCCACACCACGCTGAAGGGTCCCCACACGAGGCTCGAGCGGCTCATCCAGACGCCCGCCGTCACCCGGCAGAACAGCGTCTCCACCACGTCGCCGAGGAAAGCCCCGATGACGAAGAGCCAGACGAGGTCGCCGAAGCTCAGGGCCTTTTCTTTCTGAGCAGTCGGCTCGGGCCGGACGATGGTCGGGTAAGCCCGCTGGATACGCTTTTCCACATGGGCGATGAGCCGCTGGCGCAGCTTGTCCGAGTGCTTTTCCAGCTCGAGGTTGAGCTGTTCCAGCCTCGGATGGCTGGCGGCGTATCGGTTGACGGCCAGCGCTGCGCCCAGCTGGTCGAGGACGGCCAGCGTCATCGCCGCCCAGACGCCGATATGCAGCAGCCAGCCCGGCAGCAGGGCGCAGAGCCGCAGCAGCAGGACGTTGCCCCACAGCACGCTTGCCATGCCCAGCAGGCCCCAGAGCACCGAGTACTGCAGGCAGACATAGCCGTCCAGATTGAACTTTTTATCCGAGTAGTCCCACCAGCGGCGGCGGTGCATCCTCTCGAGCAGCTTGGCCGTCACCCACTCCACCACGGTGGCGTTGGCCGCACAGCCGAGGAAGAGGGCCACCGGCGTCGAGCGCAGGTCGGCAAAGCCCACCGCCATCAGCACAGCCGCCGTGCCGTAGACGAAGCAGAACGGGCCGGACGCCACGCCGCGGTTGACGAAGGCGCGGCCCTTGATGGTCGCCACCACCGTCTCGGCTACCCAGCCGAGGAACGAGTAGACCAGATAGAGGACGCAGAGGGTATAAAAATTCAGCTCCATTGCCTGTTTCCTTTCCCATATAAACGGTTATAGGGCTATTGTATGCAGTTTTGGCCGCGTCCGCGCTGACGGAGAGGTCGGACTGCGGAGAACTTTCTCTGAGACCCGCGCATTATCTGATAAAGTGACATTTTTCTCACGCAGCATCGACCAAAATCCCACTTTATCAAGGTGATAAACTGAGGCTTGCTGATAAAGTGGGTCACTTTATCAATCAGGGTCACTTTCTCAAATTGATAAAGTGACGTTTTATAATTATGGTACGTTATTTTTTGGTCACTTTCTCATATAATCTACCTCAGTAGAGCGTATCACTTCATCAGCCCCATCGTCCAGGCCCGGACCAGCAGGCCCAGCAGGACGACGGCCAGCAGCACCACAGTGAGAGCGCGGCTCTGGGTGCGCTGACGCTTCCTGCGGCGGGCCGTGGTCTGCATATTCTGGCGGCTGCGGCTGTTCCGGCCGGAAGCGTTCCGGCTGCGGCCGGATGTCCCCTTCGAGGTCGTGCGGCTTCCGCTGCTCTGGCGCTTGCGGGATGTGCTGCCGCTTTTCTGGGACTTCTGACGGCGGGGCGCTTCGTCCTCAGCCTTCTTCTGAGGCTCGATGGTCTCCGACGCGCCGCAGCGGGACAGAAAGTCCTCCGCCATCCGGTAATACTTTTCGAGGTCGCCGGTAGTCAGGGCCGTTCCCTCATAGCCCGCTTCCAGCTCCTCCACGGCCTCGTTGAACCGGATCGCCGCCTGTGCGGCTGCGGTCCTGTCGGAGGCGTGAGCGGCCTCATTGCGGGCCATCCGCACCGCGTTGCAGGCACGGCGGGCTGCTGCCGGGTGGGGCGTACTGCCCAGCAGGTCCAGAGGCCGGGCGGCGTCCTTTTCCGGATCCAGCAGGACCCGCATACAGAGGGTGGTATCCAGCTGCTGCCAGCCGGTGCGGCCATTCAGCTCCGGCAGGCGCTCGTAGTAGTCGGGGCTCTCCTTCTGGCGCTGGGCCAGATGCTTCAGCAGGGCGTCCACGCTGTGAGCGCCGGGCTTTTCCTCCCAGTGCCAGCGCAGCAGCTTCCGGCTGATGTCGTCGCAGGCCGCTTTGATCTCGAACGCAGCCTGCAAAGCTTCGTCAGGCATAACTTCACTTCTCCTTTGTCCAACCTCTCAGTCTGCTCCGCAGACAAGGCCGGGTTGCGGCACCCAGCATCCGCAGCGCATTGCTTGCGTCTTGCTGGCCGCGGCCCCAACAGCGACTCCCTGTTTCCGCCACTGGCGGCGGTCGTCGTTGTTGCCCCTAGTAGGGGAGCCTCTGGCGAAAAGATAAAGCTTTTCCGCCATGCCAAGGCCTCCCCTCGATAGGGGAGGTGGCAGCGCGGCAGCGCTGACGGAGAGGTTATTCCTTAAATTAAAAGCGGAGGAAGCCTCTGCCTCCTCCGCCGTACATCCTATTTTACATCATGAACTGAGAATACACGAAGCCGCACAGGGCGATGCCCGCACACACGATGGCGGTGATGGGCGGCACCCAGCGGATGAGCGTCTCAGCGATGCTGTCACGGGGGTCTTCCTCTTCGCAGTCGTCCTCCTCGTCCAGCGGCTTTGCCTGCAGGCGGGACGGCGCGGCGGCGGGAGTCGAGGGTACCACACGGGTGCCGTACTTCTCCATCTCTTCGTCCGGCGCAAAGGACTTGGCCGGGCGCACCGGCTCCGGCTGGCGGGGCAGAACGCGGGTCGCCTCCTGCTCCGGGGCGCGGGACACCACGCGGGTCGCATCCATCTCAGCGGCAGGCGCATAGC